>OLWT01000725.1_pt1 | contig 19823 bp, 14 predicted proteins | sample 1674001 | NCBI WGS metagenome assembly OLWT01 (sample SAMEA103958137, study PRJEB25191) | human gut metagenome | biome: human-associated habitat [ENVO:00009003]; feature: intestine environment [ENVO:2100002]; material: feces | place: Germany | collected 2013/2015 | reverse complement strand
TAATCTATTCTTTTACACTTACCTCGTTGTAATCTCTCAGTATTGTCAATGAACTTTGTTTTGTACCGCTTCTTCCGAAACGGGCTGCAAAGATACGCACTTTTTCTTTACTACCAAATTTTTTTTGACTTTTTTCAGGAATATTTTTCAGCGGGGTGGAATTCTCACCTTTAAATAGTACCTTTGTTTGCCGCAGGGCCTGGGCGGGTGCTTCGACCAGGAAGACACCGGCGCTTCGACAAGCTCAGCGGCGACCCGGCGGCCAAAGGAAAGCCCGGCAGCCGATGGAAAGACCCGGCGACGGGCCACATAAGAAAGAAACAATAACAAAATAACGATCGATGGAAGAAACAAGAAATTCATTGCCGGAGAACGCTCAAAGGGAGCTGGCGCCGGGTGAGGAGTACAAGCCGCTCCTGGGGGCGGAAAGGAAATGGGCGGAAGTGACGCCATATTCAGTGACGCTCGGTCTGCTGATGGTTGTCATCTTCTCCGCGGCGGCGGCCTATCTGGGTCTTCGCGTGGGGCAGGTGTTCGAGGCCGCGATCCCTATCGCGATCATCGCCGTGGGTCTGACCAGCGCGCTCGGAAAAAAGGAGGGGCTGGGGCAGAACGTCATCATCCAGTCCATCGGAGGCTGCTCAGGGGCCGTGGTGGCGGGCGCCATATTCACACTCCCTGCCATCTACATCCTCGGAGTGGATGTCAGCTTCATGCAGATGTTCCTTTCCTCGCTGCTTGGCGGTGTCTTAGGAATATTATTCCTCATTCCTTTCCGGAAATATTTCGTGATGGAGATGCACGGGAAGTATCCTTTCCCGGAGGCGACGGCCACCACACAGATCCTCGTTAGCGGCGAAGGCGGCGGCAAGGGTGCCGGAACGCTTCTTGTCAGCGGTCTCATCGGTGGTCTTTATGACTTCATCGTCAGCACTTTCGGAGCCTGGGCGGACACCGTGAGCACAACTGTTGCCGGCATCGGACAGACAATCGCCGACAAGGCCAAGGTCGTTCTGAAGCTGAACACCGGGGCGGCTGTGCTGGGTCTTGGCTACATCGTCGGTCTGAAATATGCCTTCATCATCTGCTGCGGCAGTTTCCTGGTGTGGCTGGTGATCATTCCGCTGATGAACCTCATCTGGGGCGGCCAGGTGATTGATCTGATGAACACCGGAGTGACAATGACAATCGGGGAGATGAGTCCTGACCAGATATTCAAAGATTACGCGCGCCACATCGGCATCGGCGGCATCGCCACCGCCGGCATCATCGGCATCATCAAGTCGTTCGGTGTGATCAAGTCGGCTGTCGGTCTGGCTGTCGGTGAGTTCTCCAAGAAGGGTGGCAATGCCGGGAAGGCCGAGAGGACGCAGGAGGATATTCCTATGAAAACCATCGTGTTCGGCATCGTGCTGACGCTTCTGGCGGTGTTCGCCTTCTTCGCTTTCGGCGGGGTCGTGAACAATGTCTGGCAGGCGGTTGTGGGACTGCTGATCGTGGCGGTGATCGCGTTCCTGTTCACCACGGTGGCGGCCAACGCCATCGCCATCGTCGGCACGAACCCGGTGAGCGGCATGACGTTGATGACGCTGATCATCGCGGCGCTTATCCTTGTTGGTGTGGGTCTTAAGGGCAACGCCGGCATGGCCGCAGCCCTGATCATCGGCGGTGTCGTCTGCACGGCGCTTTCGGTGGCCGGCTCCTTCATCACCGACCTTAAGATCGGCTACTGGATCGGCAGCACTCCGAGAAAGCAGGAAGGCTGGAAGTTCGTGGGCGTGGCTGTGGCCGCGGCGACGGTCTGCGGCGTGATGCTGGTGCTGAACAAGACCTACGGTTTCGTCGGTGACCAGGCGCTCGTGGCTCCTCAGGCCAACGCGATGGCGGCTGTGATCCAGCCTATGATGAACGGCGGCGGCGCTCCGTGGCTGCTCTACGGGATCGGGGCCGTGCTGGCCATAGTGCTGACCTTCCTCAAGGTTCCTGCCCTGGCGTTCGCTCTGGGTATGTTCATTCCGATCGACCTGAACCTGCCTCTTCTGATAGGCGGAGCGATCTCCTGGTTCGTCAGCACCCGCTCGAAGGACAAGGCGCTTAATGAGATACGTCTGAACAAGGGTACGCTGATCGCTTCCGGTTTCATCGCCGGCGGCGCGCTGATGGGAGTCGTGAGCGCTCTGCTCAAGTTCTTCAACGTGGATTGGTTCCTGACCGGCTGGAACGCCCAATACGGCGAGGCCATCGCCATCATCCCGTTCCTCGGAATCATCGCCTACACCATCATCGCCTCTTTGAGGGCTAAGGAATAAACAAACGGCCACCGTGCCCGCCGAAGTGCCATTATGAAGTGGCCTCGACAGGCTCGGTGACCAGAAAATAACAAGAATAATGGAAAAAGTTTTAGACAGGTTCCTGAGGTACGTCAGCGTTGACACTCAGTCGAACGAGGAATCAGAGAGCCAGCCATCGGCGGAGAAGGAGCTGAATCTGCTCCGCATGCTGCGCGACGAGCTGCAGGCTCTCGGAGTGGAAGCCACTCTTGACGAATATGGTTACGTGATGGGCACGATCCCTTCGAACATCGAGGCGAAAGTGCCGGCAATCGGATTCATCGCCCACGTGGACACCGCTCCGGACGCTTCGGGAGCGGACATCAAGCCTCAGATCATCAATGAATATGACGGCGGGGACATTCCTTTGAAAGGTGTGCCGGGACTGGCGCTGAAGCCTTCGGAGTTCCCGGAGATGCTTCATTATGTGGGGCAGACGCTCATCACCACCGACGGCACAACCCTTCTGGGTGCGGACGACAAGGCCGGCGTGGCCGAGATCATGGACGCGGTGCAGTACATCGTGGAGCATCCCGAGTTCAGGCACGGTGAGATCAAGATCGGTTTCACGCCTGACGAGGAGATCGGGCGCGGCGTGGTTAAATTCGATGTCAAGAGGTTCGGGGCTGAATATGCCTACACGATGGACGGCGGGGAGATCGGTGAGCTGGAGTTCGAGAATTTCAACGCGGCCTCGGCGAAGATCCACATTCAGGGAAGGAACGTGCATCCGGGCTACGCGAAGGGCAAGATGAAGAACGCGATCCTGATCGCCACTGAGTTGAACGCATTGCTGCCTGTTCAGCAGAGGCCTGAATATACCGAAGGCTACGAGGGCTTCTTCCACATTGTCGGTTTCAGCGGTTCGGTCGAGGAGGCGGATGTCACCTACATAATCCGTGACCATGACCGCAAGGAGTTCGAGAGCAAGAAGGAGATCATGCGTAAGTGCGTGGATTTCATCAATGTGAAGTACGGCGAGGGTACGGCTGTGGCCACTGTCAAGGATCAGTACTACAACATGCGCGAGCAGGTCGAGCCGCACTATCACGTGGTTGAGAAAGCCGTGAAGGCGATGGAGATGGCCGGCATCAAGCCGAAGATCCAGCCTATCCGTGGCGGCACCGACGGTGCTAACCTGAGTTTCAAGGGGCTGCCTTGCCCGAACATCTTCGCCGGTGGCCTGAACTTCCACGGCAAGATGGAGTTCGTGCCGCTTCAGAGTATCGAGAAGGCCTCCCAGGTCATCCTCAACATCATCTCGCTCTACGCGGAGTAGATTGCTTGTGCTCCACAAGCCATTGTTTGCTGAATCTCAACCAGTTGCTTGTTGTACCATGACAAATAATTTATTGTGCCTCAACTAATTTTTTTGTTGCACCATACCCCCAAGGCAGTTGCCTTAAGGTGATCCTCCCCACTCCGTGCTGCTCGCTATGATGGTCCACTGGACCATCATTAATCACTCATGACCTCCCTCTTCGGGAGCCAAAGTCACCTTAAGGCAACTGCCTTGGGGGTACCCGCCGCTGCGATAAAGCGCGGGATAGAGGCTCAGCGACTCCGGCAGGAACTTCTGGGCGACGGTTTGGGGCTGTTCTGTCGCCCGAGGGTACGGTGCGGCACTCTTGGGCGACGTTTCGGGGCTGTTCTGTCGCCCGAGGGTACGGCGCGGCACTCTTGGGCGACGGTTTGGGGCTATACTGTTGCCCGAGGGGGCAGAGTTTGGGGGTGGAGGGTGCTATGAGCGGAGGGAATTCCTCTTGGCAGGGCTACATTCTTAGCTTGAAGCCGGCAAGGAGGGTGTCGGGGCAGAAGTGGAAGACGGAGGACATCTCGCCTGCCATGCAGAAACCGCAGTCGCGGCACTGAGAGGTGCCGTAGCCGGTGCAGAGGCCTTCGGAGCCGTCGGGGTAGATGAAGTTCGAGACGAAGCATTCTTTTCCTAACCTCAGTTGGCCAAGGGTGTTGCGCTTCATCTTCCTTAGGCCGGAGGCGGAATTCATAATTGGATAGCCTTTCTTCTTGTAGGACAGCACCTTGTCGATCAGCTCGGCTTTCTTTGCCGGAGGGAGCATCAGGTACTCGGTGCCGGGGAAGGGGGTGTGGAAGTTGATGGAGACCTGCTCGATCGCGTCGTTGGCACGTACATATTCCATTACCTCATCCAGGGACTCCCAGTTCAGGGAGTTCACTACCATATTCACACTCAAGTGCTTGTGGCCGCACTTCCGGATGTTTTCCTCCAGCCTCGGGAAGGTGCCCTCGCCTCGGATCGCCTCGTGGTACCTGCCGATGCCGTCAAGGGAGACCCAGATCGAGTGGGGGTGGATCCAGGAGAAGTCCTGCTGGGCGTTCGTGGTGACTGTCACGGAGAAGAAACCGATCCGGACAGCCGCGTCTATGATGTCGTTGATGGTCTTGCCGTCCTCTTTCCAGAGGGTCGGCTCGCCGCCTTCCAGATCGACGAAACGGGAGCCGGCTGCGTAGGAGCGTCTCAGAGACTCCACAATGTCATCAAACTTCCTCTGACGGTTGCCGGCGCTGCCATAGACGGAGCAGTGCTTGCAGCGGAGGTTGCATTTGTCGGTTATGAACAGGACGGTCTGGAGCGGGGCGCGGCGTCCGAAGAAGCGGGCTCGGACGAACCACCAGGCGAGGTAGGCGTATTGCTTGATCATATTAGAAGATAGTTGCCGCGCGGAAGGCGGGTTGTTATTTTACAATAGAATTGATTATGAACACAATGATGACCACCAGGCAGAAGAATGTGTTGATGTTGCGGGCCATCAGCCAACGGAAGAGGAACCAGTCAACGCCTGCCTTGACATATTCATTCCAATTTCCCATCGAGCCCATCCACCAGCGGGGAGTGTCGTCGCAGGGGAGGTTGTTGATGAAGCGCCAGGTGGAGCAGAGGAAACAGACGGACAGCGGCAGGGAGACGAGGGTCAGCAGGTACCAGTGGCTCCAGCCGTAGAGGAAGACGTTGCAAATCAGGCAGATGAACGGCACCAGCGTGAACACGGCCAGGGCGGTGATCTGCGAGGTCTTGCCTCCGAGAAGGTGGGCGAAAGTGCGCTTCCCGAGCTGCTTGTCGGCAGCAGCCTCCATCACAGAATGGACAAAGACGATGTTCGTCACAAGGCAACCGATGCCGATGCTCAGGATGAACATGTCCGGGCGGAAGGCCGCTCCTGTCACCGCAGCAGCCGCCCCCATCATGTTCAGAGGCCCGAAAACCACGCCTATGACCAGCTCGCCAAGGCCGTGATAGCCAAGGCGCATGGGCGCTCCGGAATACTGGAGGCCGATGAACAGTCCGGCGAAAGCGTAGGCGGCGACAGCAAGCGCGGAGGCCGGGCCGTTAGTGAGCATCTGGAATATGACAACGGCCAGACCCATCAGGGCCGCGAAGCCAAGGAATAGGATCATGGCCTTGCGGAGATCCTTTTCGGTGGCCGCGCCGGAGAGGATGTACTGGCATTTGTCCATCCGGGCGCGGACCGAGCCTTCGGCCACAAGGGACGAGCGGATCTCTCCCGAAGGGAGTCCTTTGAGGTAGTCGAAATAGTCATCGGCGAGGTTCATCCCCAGGTGCGCGGCGCAGACTCCGAGGAAAACCGGTATCGCGAGAGGCCAGAAGAATCCGTCCTGGCCGATCGAGAGGATTATCGCTGTAAGGCATGGGATGGCGCTCTGGGGAAGGGCTATCTTCCGGGCGTTGTCCATCCAGAATCTCAGATTTGGCATATTCCTATTCATCAAAAGTTCCGGACGCTTCGACAGGCTTGGCGACCGGAACTTATGAATGTTCAAAAAAGTCTATTTGATGACTCCCAACTCCTTGCCGACCTTGATGAAGGCGGCGATGGCCTTGTCAAGATGCTCGCGCTTGTGGGCGGCGGAAAGCTGTACGCGGATGCGGGCCTGACCCTTCGGAACCACCGGATAGTAGAAGCCGGTCACGAATATTCCTTCCTTGGCCATCTTGGCGGCGAACTTCTGGGACAGAGGAGCATCGTAGAGCATCACGGCGCAGATGGCGCTCTGCGTAGGCTTGATGTCGAAGCCGGCGGCCAGCATCTTCTCGCGGAAGTAGGTCACATTCTCCTGCTGGCGGTCGTGAAGCTCGTTGCTTTCTCCCAGCATCCTGAACATCTCGATGCCGGCGGCGACGATCATCGGCGGCAGTGAGTTGGAGAAGAGGTAAGGGCGGGAGCGCTGGCGGAGCATGTCGATGATCTCCTTGCGGCCGGTGGTGAATCCGCCGACGGTGCCTCCGAATGCCTTTCCGAGAGTGCCTGTGAATATGTCGATGCGGCCATAGCAGTCATACTGCTCGGCGACTCCGTGGCCGGTCTTGCCGACAACTCCGGCGGAGTGGCTTTCGTCAACCATCACGAGCGCGTCATATTTCTCAGCCAGCTCGCAGATCCTGTCCATCGGAGCCACGTTGCCGTCCATCGAGAAGACTCCATCGGTGCAGATGATGCGGAACCTCTGGGCCTGGGCCTCCTGGAGGCAGCGCTCAAGGTCGGCCATGTCCGCGTTGGCGTAGCGGTAGCGGACAGCCTTGCACAGACGCACGCCGTCGATGATCGAAGCGTGGTTCAGAGAGTCGGAGATGATCGCGTCCTCTGCCGTGAGAAGAGGCTCGAACACACCGCCGTTGGCATCGAAGCACGAGGCGTAGAGGATGGTGTCCTCGGTGTGGAAGAAATTGGAAATCGCCGCCTCCAGCTCCTTGTGGAGATCCTGGGTTCCGCAGATGAAACGTACTGAGGACATTCCGAAGCCTCTTTCGTCCATTGCCTTCTTGGCGGCCTCGATGAGCCTTGGAGAATCAGCCAGTCCCAGATAGTTGTTGGCACAGAAGTTAAGGGCTTTGCTGCCGTCCTGGAGAGTGATCTCCGCAGACTGGGCAGAAGCGATGTTCCTCTCGTTCTTGTAGAGCCCGGCTTCCTTGATGGAGGCGAGTTCCGCTGTCAGATGATCCTTGAATTTTCCGTACATATCTTATGATTTTTTAAAACGTTTCGTTTTCGCCATGACAAATATATCAATTTTCGTGAAATTAGTTTATATTTTCGCATTAATAAGAACACTTATTGGAAAATAATGTAAATTTGCAAAAGCTAAGTAAGCATAAAACAAGCCATCTGCAATGAAAAACGTACTTGTGATAGGCTCGACCGGCCAGATAGGCTCCGAGCTGACAATGAAAATCAGGAAGATGTGTCCTGAGGGCAACGTTGTTGCCGGTTACATTAAAGGCGCTGAGCCTAAGGGTATTCTGCTCGAAAGCGGCCCTGCCGCCGAGGCGGATGTATGCAACGGCGAGCAACTTCTCGGAATCGTGAAGAAGTACAACATCGACACGATCTACAATCTGGCAGCCCTGCTCTCCGCCGTGGCGGAGAAGAAGCCGCAACTGGCATGGCACATCCAGATTGACGGTCTCATGAATATTCTTGAGATCGCCCGCGAGAACAATGTCGCCGTGTTCACTCCATCGTCCATCGGCTCGTTCGGTCCGGAGACCCCGCACCAGGACACACCTCAGGACACGATCCAGAGACCGCGTTCAATGTACGGCGTGACCAAGGTGGCCACCGAGCTGCTCAGCGACTACTACCACACGAAGTATGGTGTGGACACCCGTTCGGTGAGGTTCCCGGGATTGATCTCCAATGTCACTCTGCCTGGGGGAGGTACGACCGACTACGCCGTGGAGATCTACTACGCCGCCGTGAAGGGAGAGGAGTTTGTCTGCCCTATCGCCGCCGGGACATTCATGGACATGATGTACATGCCTGACGCCCTGAAGGCCGCCGTGGACATCATGAACGCGGACCCGTCCAAGCTGAAACACCGCAACTCATTCAACATAGCGTCAATGAGCTTCGATCCTGAGATCCTGCGCAAGAAGATCGAGGAACACATCCCTGGATTCAGGATGCGCTATGAGGTCGATCCAGTCCGTCAGGCGATCGCCGACTCATGGCCGGACAAGATGGATGACTCCTGCGCCCGCGAGGAGTGGGGATGGACACCGTCCTATGATCTGGAGACCATGACCGTGGACATGATCGACGCGCTCCGCAAGAAGCTGCTCTAGAAATTACACATCAAAAAGATAAAGGAGAGGGTGACCAATGTCACCCTCTTTTTTGTCCCTCAGCCGATACGCTCGCGCCTTGGATTTATCACAACCAATACCCCGGCCTGCACACAACCTCGGTTGCAGAGCCTGAGCGGGGCATCAGCGGACGGAGCGTTTGGCGGCCCGGGCTTCTTTTCTGGCTTTCTGCTTCTCGAAGCGGAGACGATAGCGTTCCAGCATCCGATCTTCCTTGGCACGCCGCTTCTCCATTGCTTTCAGCGTCTTGAGGGTCTTCTTACGTTTCCTTTTCAAGGCTTTCTCTTCCTTGACTTTGGCCTTGGCCTCATCACGGGCGTCAAGCTCGGCCCATCTTGCCTCACGCGCCTCCGCACGCTTCCTGCGGCTTTCCTCTTTCGCAGCCTTCCTCGCCGCTGCCGGATCCAACTGATTCTTTACAGACGCACTGTCCGCGGAAACCGCAAGGGTATCTTTCAACGCTATGCTGTCCTTACGCGCGGCCAAGGAATCCCTCAACGCAAGGCTGTCCTTTCTGGCAAGGCTGTCCCGGAGCGCAAGACTGTCGGCTGCCACCCGCAGACTATCCGCCACACGAGCCTCCTCAGCCTTACGCAACTCCTCCAGCCGCTTCCTCTCCGCCTTACGGACGCGCTTCAGAGAATCCTGGGTCGCAAGCATCTTATAGACGCTGCTCATATAGCCAGGGAAATAAATGTCGGTCTCGGCGAATTTCGCACGTGGAATCTGCTCGTAGACAGACCTTTGAGACTCTCGCGGCTTGTACTCGGTGATGTCCTCCGGACCTTTGGGACGCTTTTCAGGCTGCCAGTCGAAACCCTTAAGAATCCTCTCGTCCTTCTTTAGCTGGACGACAGGATAGGCATCGCTCTTGACAGCGTCGAAATAGTTGATATCCTGAATGTTCCCTTCCTTCAAAATGGCCGTCATCATCTTCGACTCGAACTTGTTGACCGTCGCAAGCGAATTGTTCTCCTCTATGAAGAAGACACCGGACGCCCCGCCCATCGCGTCGAAACGCCGGAGTGTTCCAGTGCTGTCGAAATAGGCCATCATTTCCGTCGCCCTGATCTGATCGAACGAGAGGGAGTCCTCCTGGACGATGATGAAGGCGTTTGACATCAGGCTCGCGCGCTCGATGGACTGGTTCTTGACAATCACTGTTATGCTGTCCGCCGTGTACTGCCTCTTGGTTTCATTCCAGACATACGGTTTCCTGTAGAGACGTATCAACGAGTCAAGGTCAGTGTAGGCCAGAGAGTCACACGCGACCTGCATGTCGGTTCTGAAGACCTTGACGTTATTGATTCCGTAGATGAAATTGATCTTTGTGGAGTCTTTCGGAGTCAGGTCAAGCGAGTCTTTCGCGGCAATGGAAAGGGAGTCCGCCATGGCCAGCGAATCTTTTGGGAAGCCAAGACTGTCAGCTTGGAACGCCGTTGTGTCCAACTGAGGTCTCAGGGTGTCGGCAGAGGCGCGAAGGGTGTCTGCCGGGGTTCGAAGGGTATTGGACCGGGTGCGAAGGGTGTCGGACTGAGGCTTGAGACTTGCCGACTTCAAAGTGTCGGGGTTCTGAGCGAGCGGGCGGGCGGGAGTTTTGACAAGCCCGGCGACCGGCAAAGAATATGACTCCGTGGCCGGCGGTGTCCAGCTCCAGCGAGGCGGTTCATATTCAATGACATCATCATCCCACGGGGCGGGAAGGATCGGTTTTCTGCTTTCGGTCAGCGCGGCGGCTCCCTTGTCAAAGGATCCCCTCGCGTTCGGGTCTTCCTCCTCCATCTTCTTCCGGGCCTCCTCGGCAGCGGCTTTGGCAGCCTCGGCAGCCTTGCGCCGGTACTCCGTGATAGGATCAACATTCAACTCCTTCAATCGGGCCTCTGACCTGACAAACTCGACAGAGTCCACCTCGCACTTCGATATCGAACGAAGGATCAACGTGTCAGCTCCGACATAGACGGTGTCCTTCTTTCCGTCCTGCTCGCTGATCATGATGACGGCCGGATCCCTGGCCATCTTGACATAGGACAAGGAATCGATGTACTGCATGTAGCCTGCGACAGCGGCCACATTGCGGCTCGTGTCCAACAACTCGGCATGACCGAACATCTCCACTTCATTACGGGCGCGGTAGTAGACCAGCGTGTCGGCCCAGGCCTCCTGACCCACGGTCAAAAGATGGACGTCGGTGGTGAAGGTGAATTTCTCTAAGTCCCTCTCATAGAGACCGGCCTTTGAGGAAAGCATGTTGTCGTCCTTCCAGGCATTGGTTCCGGTGCCGAACGTGGCACGGTTGGCTTCGGTGTCGTAGCTGAGAAAATCCGTCTTCACGAACACCGAGTCCGTGTACATGTTGACATTGTTCGTGAACGTGAACGTGCTGAGCTTGGAGAAATAAGACCCTTCGACACTCTCGATGACCTGGCCGTCCTTGTCACGCAATGCTCCTCCGCCACGGAAAACCGCGACACTGTCCTTCGTGTTGTAGTCCAGATCCCTTGTCCTGAGCGTGTTGCCGTCCTTGTCACGAAGCTGCACCAAAGAGCCTCGGAACTGCGCGAGGTTCTGGTCGATCAGGTAATCCAGACTCTCGCTGCTGAGCACCGTGCTGTTCTGGATGATCTGGACATTGCCGAAGGCGTTGATCACATTCGTGTTGACGTTCCACAAGGCGGTGTCACAGACCAGCAGGGTCGAGTTGTGCTCAAAACGCGCGTGACCCAAGGCCTTGCGGTACTGGACACCATATTCATCAACCTGCTGCAACTCATCACAGCCGAGCAGCCTCACAAGACTGTCCTTCCGCTCCGTGGTCTGGGCGGAAAGGCTGAACGTGAGCAGCAAAAGGAGTAATGAATATGCCAGGCGTCTCGGGAGCATCAGTCTTCCGCGAACTTTGATGCCCAGCCGGAGCGGCGGAACTCACAGTCCCTGAACATCGGATCGATGATGATGTGAGTCTCCTTGATCTTTCCGGCGAGGAAGTCGTCGATTGCCCTCATCTGCTTGTCAAGGCGCACCTGTTCCTGGATCTGGCTGAAATCCTCGTCGAAGGACGCAGTGTGGGCAGGGATGATACGGTCAACCTTGATGATCTTGTAGATGGTCTTGCCGACCACATAGTCCTTGACCTGATCCTGGCGACCGTCATTGTCCGTAGACTCAACAGGTTCCGAGATCTCGCCCTCCTTCAGATCCTTGATGGCCATGTAGTCCTCAGGCTTAAGCTGGTCAATCTCGAAATAGGCCGAGCCGGTGTTCGGATCCGACATCTGACCGCCGTTAGTCTTGGTGGCCGGATCCTGTGAGTAGAAGCTGGCCGCCATCTGGAATGTGACGGCGTTGTTGTTGATCTCGGTACGAAGGCTGTCCAGCGTCTTGAACGCCTTTTCCCTGTCCTCGTCGGTGTACTTAGGCTTTATCAGGATGTGGCGGGCATTGAACATGTCCCCCTTCTTCTCGATGACCTCTATGATGTGGAAGCCGTCCGGCGTCTCGACAATCTGCGAGATGACACCCGGCTTGAGAGCCATCGCCGCATCAGAGAACACTGGCCAGAAGATTGACTTTGAGGCCATTCCAAGCTCACCTCCCTTACGGGCGCTGCCAGGGTCTTCCGAATATATTCGTGCCAAAGTGGAGAATTTCTCTCCGTTGATGATCCTCTCGCGCAGATCCAGAAGCTTCTCGCGCACAGCCATGTTGGCCGCCTCACGGTCAGGATAGATGCAGATCTGGCTGAGCTGGTACTTGATCGGGACAATCGGAAGGTTCTTCGCGTCGACCGTGTCAAGATATTCCTTGACATCGTAAGGGGTCATCTCCGGAATCTTCCTCATGATTTCCTGCTGCGCCTGCTGGGTGAGGCTCATGTCCTCGTACTGCTTGCGCCATTCCTGGCGGAGACGGTAGAGAGGCTTCCCGAAATATTCCTCAACCTTATCTTCCCCTCCAAGGTAGGTCAGCATTCTGTCAGCTTGCTGGGAAAGGCTTCCCTCGACCATGTCCTGATTGACCGTAAGAGAGTCGATCCTTGCCTGCATCAGGAATATCTTGGATTCAAGGATGGACTCCAGCACCTCGCAGCGGACATTCCTGTCGGAGGACAGTCCCTGGGCGCTTCTGTCCTTGACGGCACCCTCGATGTCCGAGATCAAGACAGCCTCGTTGCCGACAACCGCGATCGTCTTGTCAACGTACTTGTATTTCTGAGCCGAAGCCATCGCGCAAACTGACGCGAGGGCGAAGATGGTGATTGCTACTTTCTTTATCATCTCTAATATATTACAAAATTCTCCCTAAGCTTGGCATCTTCTATCAAGTCCCGTTCCAAACCGGTAAGGAGCTCGTGCTTTCTTCCACTTATGATGATGTCCCTGATCCTGTCCTCGCAGTACTCGACCGGAGCGATCTCGCCGGCCTTGACATAGTCAACTATAAAAGCCACAGAGACTTTGTCCTCCCCGTCCGGGATCTGGATGAACTGTCCGGAACGCTGGGAAAGCATCTGTACATAGTCCACTCCGAATTCCGCCGCCAGCTTGATCGCATCGATCCATTCCCCGGAATAGTCGTGGTAGCGGCGGGCGGAGTTGAACGCCACGCTGTCCGCCGCGACCACGTCCTCGACCTTGTCCGAAGACATCAACTTCTTGATCTTGGCCAGATTAGGAGAATCCTTGTCAATGTTCAGGAAACGGGCCTTGAGAATCGGACGCTCAAGTTTGAAGGTTTCCTTATGAGAGTCGTAATAGTCCGTTATCTGCTTCTCGGAGACGGTCGTGTCAAGCCTCTCATTGACGTAGCGCTGCTCGTAACGATAGCGGAGAAGCGACTGGCGGTAGGCCTCAAGCTCTTTCGAGACATCCTTCTCCTCCTTGGACAGACGTTGCTGCGCGATGTCCATGAAGGCCTTGTCCCTGACCCATGAATTGATGTAGAGGTTGGCCAGATTGACACTGTCCTCCGGCGACGTGCCCTTTGGTATCACATCATCAAGTTCCGAGCGGTACAGCTTGTGATCCCCAAGCTTCGCGACCACCTCCCCGTCGTGAATAAGCGAGGAGATGGCCTTGCATGAAGGCAGGAGAGCCAGCAGCACACCCAGCAGGACTATTTGCAACCTTTTTGGAAACATCTGGCTATCTGACGATTATCTTGAATAATTAGGGGCTTCCTTCGTGATGGTCACATCGTGCGGATGGCTCTCAAGGAATCCCGCGTTGGTGATGCGCACAAACTGGGCGTCACGCAGATCGGCGATCGTGTGGGCACCGCAGTACCCCATACCGGCGCGGAGTCCGCCGACAAGTTGGTACACGACCTCGGAGACGGTTCCCTTGTAAGGCACCTGAGCCACGATTCCTTCCGGAACGAGCTTCTTGATGTCTGCCTCCATGTCCTGGAAATACCTGTCCTTGGAACCCTGCTCCATAGCCTCAAGCGATCCCATGCCGCGATAGGACTTGAAGCGCCTTCCGTTCATGATGATGGTCTCTCCCGGAGACTCCTCCGTTCCGGCAAGCAGGGAGCCTGCCATGATGGTGCCGGCGCCTGCGGCAAGAGCCTTCACGATGTCTCCCGAATATCTTATGCCGCCGTCGGCTATGACAGGAACTCCCGTACCCTTAAGGGCATAGGAGGCCTCCATGACAGCCGTCAGCTGAGGGACGCCGATGCCGGCGATGATTCTGGTCGTGCAGATCGAGCCGGGGCCGATACCGACTTTGACAGCCTTGACTCCGGCTTCGGCAAGAGCCTTGGCGCCGGCTCCTGTGGCGACATTGCCGGCGATGATCTGGAAATCCTTGTAGGCGTCGCAGGCCTTGCGGATCATCTGCAGAACGCCCTCGGAATGGCCGTGAGCGGTGTCCAGGACAACAGCGTCCGCGCCCGCGTCAATGAGCATGCCGATTCTCTCGATCGTGTCGGACTTGATGCCGGCGGCAGCTGCCACCAGGAGACGGCCCTTGCTGTCCTTTGACGCGATAGGGTTGTCCTTGATCTTCATCAGATCCTTGTAGGTGATCAGCCCGACAAGCTTGCCGTCGCCGTCCACAACAGGAAGTTTCTCGACCTTGCTGTGCTGAAGGATCCTCGTGGCCTCCGCCAAGGTTATGCCCTTAGGCGCGGTCACGAGATTCTCCCGTGTCATCACCTGGGAGATAGGCAGCTGCATGTCCTCCTGGAATCTGAGGTCACGGTTCGTGACGATGCCGATAAGGAAGCCGTTGCCGTCAACAACCGGAATGCCGCCGATGTGATGCTTCTTCATCATGGCCAGCGCATTGCCGACAGTCGCGTCCGGGCTGATGGTGACAGGGTCATAGATCATGCCGTTCTCCGCCCTTTTCACATGCCTGACCTGTTCGCACTGCTTCTCGATCGGCATGTTCTTGTGGATCACACCGATACCGCCAGCCCTTGCCATAGCGATGGCAAGATCGGCCTCCGTGACGGTGTCCATCGCCGCGGACACGATCGGAGTGTGGAGCCTAATGTCTGTCGTGAAATTTGTTGTGACATCAACGTCACGTGGAAGTACATCGGAATGTGCCGGAACCAGTAAAACATCATCGAAGGTGAGGCCTTCAGGAATCTCTCGGTTTACAAACTTCGCCATTGTAATCAAATAAATTTGACAAATATAAGAATTTTCACGCAATAGTTGCTGTTAGTAAGCGTTAAAAAATAAGTAGCCCGTAAGTAGCCCGCTTCCCTTCGCCCGCCGAAGGAATATCTTTCATCGCCGCAAGGGGACATATTCCTTCATCGACAATGAATATTCCTCCGTCGCCGGCGGGCCTTAGTGATCATTTTTTCAATGTCTACTTATTTCGAAAACAGCCGGCCCTGCCGCGCGCCGCGCTCCTCCATGCGCCTGTCCAGCATGCGGAGGATCTCAAAGTTGCGGACAAGCCCCCAAGGAGTGTCGTTCACGAACCTTGGCGGCACTTCTCCGGCCACGCGCTCGATGTAGAGGTCGGGTCTCAAACGTTCGAGGATGTCGATCACGAAGTCGAGATATTCATCAAGCCCAGGCCGGTAGAACGCCGACGGATCGGCGGCATATTCCTTTTCCATCGCCGTGCCTTTGACGATCTGAAGTTGGTGGAACTTGACGGAACGGAGCGGCAGCGATGAGATGGCATCGCACTGGTCCAGAAGCATTTCCCTGGTCTCGCCCGGGAGCCCGAGGATGAAGTGCGCCCCCGTGTCGAGTCCCCTTTCCGCAGTCATTTCCACCGCCCTTCGCGCGCACTCGAAGTCGTGGCCGCGGTTGATCCTCCGAAGCGTGGCGTCGTAGCAGGACTCGATGCCATATTCCACGACAACGATCGGCGCGTCGATGGTCTTCCCCTCCGGCAGCCCGCCGTCGGCGCTTCCGTTGTTGGTACTTCTGTCATCGATGCTTCCGCCGTTGGTACTTCTGCTGTTTGCACTTATGCTGTTGGTACTTATGCTGTTGGTACTTATGCTGTTGGCACTTATGCTGTTGGTACTTCTGTCATTGGTACTTCTGTCATCGGTACTTCTGTCATTGGTACTTCTGTCATCGGCCCGCCAGCCATTGGCTCCACTTCCGCTATCAGCGCTTCTTTCATTGGCCCACCCGCCATCTATGCCACTTCCGCCAAAAGTCCTGCGCCACCCCTTAAGCACGCGTCCGCCCGCAAGTCCGCTAAGGTAGTCCAACTTCTCCTCATCCACACAATCCGGCCGCGTCCCAATCACGATCCCCACCACCTCCGGATGGCTAAGCACCTCCTCATAAGCCCTCCGAAGCCGCTCCAGAGTCCCGTAGGTGTTTGAATATGCCTGAAAATATCCCAAATAATGCCTGACCCGTGGATACCGGACTCTCTGGAACTCTATCCCCTCTTCGATCTGAGCCAGCAGCGCCTTCCCCGGAGTGCTATACCCCGGATGAAAAGCCGCGTTGTCACAGTAGGAGCACCCTCCCCAACCGACCGTTCCGTCCCTGTTAGGGCAAGAGAACCCCGCGTCAAGCACCAGCTTCTGCACCCTCTCGCCATACCTCCGACGATAGTACCCCACAAACGAGTTATAACGCTTACCCTCTGGGTAATAATCTGTTGCCGCCGCCGTTACTAATGTTGCCGCTGTCGCTGTTGCTGATGTTGCGGTTGCAGTTGCTGCCGTCGCCGCTGCTGTTGCCGTTGTCGCTGTTGCTGCTGTTTCTGCTGTTGTTGTCGCTGCTGCGGTTGCAGTTGCTGCCGCTGAAGCTGCAGTTGTTGCTGCAGTTGTTGCTGCAGTTGTTGCTGTTGTATCTACTGCTGGCTCTGATGATTCTGATGTTTCTACAGCCGCTGTTGCTTCCATTTCCCCAGCAGCTTTATTTACCACCGTTCCCGCTAATTCCTCTATATTACTTTTCATTATTCCTATGTTATCACCATTAAGTTATTATCTTCCAACAAGTTTACTACCTTCCAACAAGTCAATCATTGACATTATCCCCACTTTAGTTCCTAAAGCCGCACTCTCCGGCGACATTTTTCACTCCTATGAACCCACTATTTTCCATCTCCCACATCGCCTCAAGCCGGCACTCTCCGGCAACATTTAAGCCTATTATCGTCGCCCAAGGATGTTCATCGGCACTCCCGGGCGACACTTACGCCTATCATCGTCGCCCAACGGTACTCCTTGGCACTACCGGGCGACACTTACGCCCATTATCGTTGCCCAACGGTACTGGCCTGACATATTCACTCACTTCACAAATCCATCCCTCACTCAAAAGCCTCGACTCTTCTCCACCTCCCTTCAAGCTGCACTCCCCGGCAACATTTAAGCCCATTATTGTCGCCCAACGATGTTCATCGGCACTCCCGGGCGACATTTAAGCCTATTATCGTCGCCCAACGGTACTCCCAGGCACTACCGGGCGACACTTTCCGGCCATTATTGTCGCCCAACGATGCTGGCCTGACATATTCACTCACTTCACAAATCCCTCCCTCACTCAAAAGCCTCGACTCTTCTCCACCTCCCTTCAAGCCCGCACTCTCCGGGCGACACTTAAGCCCATTATCGTTGCCCAACGGTACTCCTTGGCACTACCGGGCGACACTTTCGCCCATTATTGTCGCCCAACGGTGCTCCTTGGCACTCCCGGGCGACACTTAAGCCCATTATCGTCGTCCTCGGGCACAGACCTGATATAGTCATTTCTTCCTTCTTGTTATTTGCATCTTTTTCCTCTTTCCTCTCCTCAAACATCTGTTCCATAGAATTATCGATGAATTTCAACGCCAAAAAGAACGCCACATATTTGCAAAACTAATGAATTGTGAATATTTTTACAACTTGAATCCGCCAGCGAGGCAGCGGTTGGTTTTCTAAAGCGGAAGAGCGCAAAGAACGGATTCAATTTCTCACAGTACTGATTTGTTATGAGCTTCTTATCAAAAATTCTTTTTCTTTCCGTGGCCTTTGTGTCACCAGGCATCGCCGTCCTGGCTCAAGAAACCAATCATAAATGGGCCGTGGTCGAGTTCTCCGCCAACTTCATGCGCGAGGCTCCGGACTACGCCGCCGAACTTGGCGACCAAGCCTTGATGGGAACCGTTGTGGAGATTCTGGACAAGTCCGGGTACTGGGTAAAGATCAAGAGTCCAGAACCTTACACCGCCTGGGTCAACGAGATGGGGCTGGTGCCGATGGACGAGAAAGGTCTTATGGACTACCTTGAGGCACCGAAATACATCTGCACCGCCTCACTTACACACGTCTACGAGGAGCCTTCGACTGACTCACGGATTGTCAGCGACTTCGTGCTTGGTGACATAGTTCGGATTTTGTACAGCGCCAAAACACACTCTTACGGGCGTTACAGCGGCTACGAGGAAGGTCGCGCGGTCTTGAAAAAACATTTCGTAGGGGTCGTGCTACCGTCCGGCAAGACCGGCTTCGTCCCGGCCAAGGACGTGGATGTGTTCTACAAATGGGCCAAGGATCGAAAAGACAGGGCCACGGCTCAAGACGAGTTTCGTAAAGACCTGCTGGCCACGAGCTTCCGATTCCTCGGCGTTCCATACATGTGGGGCGGCACCTCAATAAAGAACGTGGATTGCAGCGGCCTCGTCCGCAACGTCTACTTCGCCAACGGCGTGCTCCTGCCGCGAAATGCCTCGCAGCAAGCAAGGGTCGGGGAGGATTTAGGAATATTCAAGGACAACGGGGACGTTGACTGGAGCGGTCTGCTCCCGGGCGACCTTCTGTTCTGGGGCAAAGCCGCCACAGACAGCACCAAAGAAAGAGTAACCCATGTGGGCATGTACATCGGCGACGGCAAGTTCATCCACTCCTCCCAACTAGTTCGCATCAACTCCCTGGATTCCAGAGCCAAAGACTTCTACAACAGAAAACCGATCAGAGCCCGCCGCATAGTCGGCCACATAGACGAGCCCTCCTCAGGAATCCTCTCCACCTTCAACAGCCCCGCCTACTTCCCGCAGGACTAACCACTAACTCTCCCAACATCCCGGAGCATCGCCCACCATTCCCGCGGAACAATGCTCCGTAGCCCTTCGTCCTCCGTCCCGTAGGACCGGCCTTCTTAATGCTGGGCGTTACACCAAACTACGCCACCTCGATGTTCTGCCTTCTTAACGCGCGGTACCGCAACTATCACCTCCGACCAAAAGCCAGATCCGCCTTACACAAGGCAATGCCACATCCTCTACTGCCTCATAACCCTTTTCTCTATGCGCAGAAAGTGACCTCTGACTTCACCAAACAGCAATCCGCTTTTATTTCCAAGGAAAGATACAACTTTCAGACTGTCTTTCCTTAATACTAGGCTCAACACGAAGAAGTTAGCCACAATAATGGCGATCCGGTGGACAAGCCGACTGACACCGGGCCTTTGTCCACGGAATGGCGGTTCCGGTGGACAAACTGACTGATGTCGGGCCTTTGTCCACGAAAAGACCGCTCCGGTGGACAAGTTAGCCCCGAGCCTAAACACAGGATTTGGACTTGAACACAGGCGGGAGGCCAAGAGCGGGATTCGGGCGGATTCGTGTCCGCGGAGGCACGGGCGGAAAACGGATGGGAGGATTATGGCGTACTTAGGGCAGATTCACGCCCGCTGAGGCACATCCGATACATTATGGGCGGGAATCCACGCAAATGTCGCCCGCGGAGGCACAGGCGGGAGGCCAAGAGCGGGATTCGGGCGGATTCGTGCCCGCAGAGGCGCAGTGGAAAACGGACGGGAGGATTAGGGCGTACTTAGGGCAGATTCACGCCCGCTGAGGCACATCCGATACTTGAGTTCAACTTATAAATGCAACTTTTTGGGTGCGGATAATAAGCAATAA
>OLWT01000720.1_pt1 | contig 19854 bp, 19 predicted proteins | sample 1674001 | NCBI WGS metagenome assembly OLWT01 (sample SAMEA103958137, study PRJEB25191) | human gut metagenome | biome: human-associated habitat [ENVO:00009003]; feature: intestine environment [ENVO:2100002]; material: feces | place: Germany | collected 2013/2015 | reverse complement strand
CTTGTAGGGGCATTGGCAGGTCGTGCGGCAGAGGAAATTGTTTTCGATACTGTTACAACAGGAGCATCTAATGATATAGAGCAGGGTACAAAGATTGCAAGAGCAATGATCACGCAGTATGGTATGTCTGAAAAGTTTGGCTTGATCGGTCTGGAATCCGTGCAGCACAGATATTTGGATGGTCGTGCGGTCATGAATTGTGGGGAAGCAACGGCGGCAGAGATAGATAAAGAAGTTATGGAGATGCTGAAGAAAGCTTATGATGAGGCAAAATCATTGTTGACTGAGAACAGAGAAGCTTTGGATAAAATCGCAGCATTCTTGATTGAGAAAGAAACTATCACAGGAAAAGAATTCATGAAGATTTTCCATGAAGTAGAAGGAATTGATCCGGATGCACCGAAGAAGGAAGAAGCAAGAATCGGTATGAATCCGGTAGAGGGTGAAGGATTTGTGATGAAGCCGGCAGATGATATAGATGATATAGATGATGCGCATAACGCAGATGTACAGGAAAAATCAGAAAAGACAGAAGAAAAAACTGTCGGAACAGCAACTGAATCTGTTCATGAAGAATAGAATTCTATAAAAAAGAACAAAAGATATGAAGTATGGCAAGAGCCGGCTTCATATCTTTTTTCTTTTCAATTATATTTGTCTGGTATATAATAGGCAGGATAAGATTATTCTGGAGGAGATACAACATGAAAGGAAGATTGTTCGGAGTCGGAGTTGGTCCAGGTGATCCGGAACTTATGACGTATAAGGCTGTTCGTACGATAGAAAAATGTCCGGTAATAGCAGTGCCTGCGAAGGGCAGGGAACATGCGGTCAGTTACAGAATTGCGGCAGGAATGGTAGATAATATGGAAGAAAAAGAATATCTGGATCTGGATACGCCGATGACAAAGGACAGACAGATTCTGAATCAGAATTATGAGAAAGCTGCCAAAAGGATCATAGAGGAACTGGAAAAGGAAAAAGATGTAGCATATCTGACATTGGGAGATCCAACGATTTATTCGACTTATATGTATATTCAACGTATTATAAAGGAAAAAGGATATGAAACATCAATTATAAACGGGATTCCATCATTTTGCGCAGCTGCATCAAAACTGAATGAAAGTCTGGCAGACAGAGCAGATGAGCTTCATGTGATTCCATCCAGCTATGATATAAGGAACGCATTGAGATATCCGGGAACGAAGGTCCTGATGAAGTCTGCTTCCAGATTAGCGGAGGTAAGGGAAATCCTGAAAGAAAAAAATGTGGATGTAAAGATGATAGAAAATTGTGGGATGGCAGACGAACAGATATATGAACGGTTGGAAGATATACCAGAGCATGCCAGCTATTATTCGCTTCTGATTGTAAAAGAATCTGTGTAACATTCATAAGCAACGGGTAAGAAAATAGTAAAAGAAAATGTACAGGTGACATATATGGAAAATTTTAATATACAGGAAGAACTGAAGAAGCTGCCAGGAAAACCAGGTGTATATCTTATGCACGATGAAAAAGATGCGATCATTTATGTCGGAAAAGCAATCAGTCTTAAAAACCGTGTCCGACAGTATTTTCAGAGCAGCAGGAATAAGGGAGCCAAGATAGAACAGATGGTGACACATATTTCCAGGTTCGAATATATTGTGACGGATTCCGAACTGGAAGCGCTTGTTCTGGAATGTAATCTGATTAAAGAACACAGACCAAAATACAATACGATGCTGATGGATGACAAAACGTATCCATTTATAAAAGTAACTGTAAATGAACCTTTCCCGCGTGTAATGATGGCAAGGCGGATGAAGAAAGATAAGGCAAAATATTTTGGTCCGTATACCAGTGCCGGTGCAGTAAAAGATACCATTGAACTGATACGAAAGCTTTATCATATTCGAAGCTGCAATCGTTCACTCCCAAAAGATATCGGAAAAGAACGTCCGTGTCTCAATTATCATATCCATCAGTGTTATGCGCCGTGTCAGGGCTACATTTCCGGAGAAGAGTACAGGAAATCTATTGATGAAGTAGTAAGATTCCTGAATGGAAATTATGATCCGATATTAAAAGAACTGGAAGAAAAGATGCTGGATGCATCCGAAAATCTGGAATTCGAGAAAGCAATAGAATACAGGGAACTTCTTGCAAGCGTTCAGAAGATCGCTCAGAAACAGAAGATTACAGATACAGCGGGGGACGACAGGGATATTATTGCAATGGCTTCGGAAGGTGAGGACGCGGTTGTACAAGTCTTCTTTATCCGGGGAGGAAGGTTGATCGGACGGGATCATTTTTATCTGAAGATTGCGGAAAATGATACAAAAAGCGAAATCCTGTCAAGCTTTATCAAGCAATTTTATGCAGGAACACCGTATATCCCGGCCGAGTTAATGTTGCCGGAAGAGATTGAAGACCAGGAGATTATAGAGGAGTGGCTGACGACCAGAAGGGAACATAAAGTACGGCTTCGTATACCGAAGAAAGGGACAAAAGAAAAGCTGGTAGAGCTGGCGCAGAAGAATGCACAGATGGTATTAAAGAATGACAAAGAACGTCTGAAGCGTGAAGAAGGAAGAACGATCGGAGCGGTGAAGGAACTGGAAAAAATACTGGGACTTACCGGAATTATACGTATGGAGGCTTATGATATCTCTAATACAAACGGATTTGATTCGGTTGGTTCTATGGTCGTTTATGAGCATGGAAAGCCAAAGCGTAATGATTATCGCAAATTTAAGATAAAAAGTGTACAGGGACCGGATGACTACGCAAGTATGAATGAGGTGTTGACTCGAAGATTCGAGCATGGATTAAGGGAACGACAGGATGAAAGTGAGATAGGCGGATTTCAGGCATTCCCGGATCTGATCATGATGGACGGAGGCCGGGGACAGGTGAATATTGCATTGGAGGTCCTGGAGAAGCTGAATCTGCACATTCCTGTGTGTGGAATGGTAAAAGACGATAATCACAGAACCAGAGGATTGTATTTCAATAATGTAGAATTACCGATTGACCGTAATTCTGAATGTTTTCGCCTGATCACCAGAATACAGGATGAGGCGCATCGGTTCGCAATCACATTCCACAGACAGTTAAGAAGTAAAGGACAGGTGCATTCGATACTGGATGATATTCCGGGAGTGGGACCTGCAAGAAGAAAAGACCTGATGCGGAGCTTTGAAAATATTGAAGCAATCCGGAATGCAACAGTGGATGATCTGAAAGAGCTGCCGTCCATGAATGAAAAATCTGCGCAGGAAGTGTATAAATTTTTTCACCAGGATATTTAAGTATGGTATAATAGGGCTATCAGATTTTTAATACGTGTGAGGTAAAAGAATATGGCGAATAAAGTAAAATTAAAAACACTCGTTGAAAAAATGAATCTCAAAAATCTTACACCGGATGTAGATCTTTCCGAAAAAGAAGTTGAGATACCAGACATTAACAGACCGGCTTTGCAGCTTACCGGATTCTTTGAACATTTTGATTCCGAACGTGTGCAGATCATAGGATATGTGGAGTACACATTCCTGGAGAAGATGACAGATGAAGTTAAGAAAAAAAAGATTTATGAAACACTGCTTTCTTACAAGATTCCATGTCTGATCTTCTGCAGAAACCTTCCGCCGGAGGCAATGCTTCTTGAAATGGCAGAAAAGGCTAATATTCCAGTGTTCCAGACAGAGAAGAAGACATCAGAATTTACAGCAGAGATTATCCGCTGGCTGAATGTAGAACTTGCACCATGCATTTCTATCCATGGTGTGCTGGTTGATGTATATGGTGTCGGAGTACTGATCATGGGAGAAAGCGGAATCGGTAAAAGTGAGGCGGCTCTGGAGCTGATCAAACGTGGACACCGTCTTGTCAGTGATGATGTAGTTGAAATCCGCAGAGTCAGTGATGAGACACTTGTAGGAACGGCACCGGATATTACGAGACATTTTATCGAACTGCGAGGTATCGGTATCGTAGACGTCAAGGCTCTGTTTGGTGTATTAAGTGTCAGAGAGACACAGAATATCGATCTTGTTATCACTCTGGAAGAGTGGAATAAGAATAAAGAATACGACCGCCTCGGTCTCGAAGAAGAATATACAGAATTCCTTGGTAACAAAGTGGTTTGCCATCATCTGCCAATTCGTCCTGGACGTAATCTTGCAATCATTGTTGAGACGGCAGCAGTTAACCACAGACAGAAACAGATGGGATATAATGCAGCTCAGGAACTGTACAAACGTGTTCAGCAGAATCTAATAAAGAAATAGGAGAAATACAGAAAATGAAATATTGTTTTGGAGTAGATATCGGAGGAACAACTGTAAAATTAGGTTTGTTTACAACCGAAGGAGAGATTGTAGATAAATGGGAGATTAAGACACGCACAGAGAATCAGGGTGAAGCCGTTCTTCCGGATATTGCCGCTGCTTTGAATGAAAAGTTAGAGGAAAAGCAGATTCCGAAAGATGAAGTGGAAGGAATCGGAGTCGGAGTTCCTGCACCGGTAGATTCGGAAGGAGTTGTTCAGAATACAGCGAACCTTGGCTGGGGATATAAAGAAGTAAAAAGAGAGATGGAAGAACTTTCCGGTATGAAAGCAGAGATAGGGAATGATGCCAATGTAGCTGCACTTGGAGAGATGTGGCTGGGTGCAGGAAAGGGCCGCAAAAATATTATTATGGTCACACTTGGAACCGGAGTCGGCGGTGGAATTATTATTGATGGTAAACCATTGGTAGGAGCACATGGTGCAGGTGGTGAGATCGGACATCTTTGTGTGAATTATGAAGAGACAGATCACTGCGGCTGCGGCAACACAGGATGCCTGGAGCAGTATGCATCTGCAACAGGTATTACAAGACTTGCCAATATTCGTCTGGCTAAGGATGATAAAGCGTCTGTATTAAGAGGACAGGAAGTCAGCGCCAAGACCGTATTTGATGCTGTTAAGGCAGACGATGAAGTGGCAAAAGAGATTGCAGAGGAATTTGGAAAATATCTTGGACATGCGATGGCTAATCTTGCAGCTGTTGCAGATCCTTCAGCAATTGTAATTGGAGGAGGCGTTTCGAAAGCAGGAGAAGTACTTCTTCAGTATGTTGAAAAGAATTTTAAGGAAAAAGCATTCTTTGCGAACAAAGATACGGAATTTGTTCTTGCTACATTAGGAAATGATGCCGGTATCTGTGGAGCTGCGAAACTGATTCTTTAGAGCTTTTAGAGCGTTATACATCCTTTTGGATGTCAGGTATAATAAAAACTGCGGAAACATTTTGTTCCCGCAGTTTTTTTATTGTCATGCATTTGGAAGGAGCTGCCAGTGGCAGGTCCTGTAGATACCTTTCTGTAGATATCATAGGTTTGTACAGTATGGTTACTGAGAAGTATCTCCGTCGGTAGAGCCACCTGTATTACCACCGGTAGAACCACCACCTGTATTACCACCGGTAGAACCACCACCTGTATTACCGCCGGTAGAGCCACCTGTATTACCGCCGGTAGAGTCACCTGTGTTACCGCCGGTAGAACCACCTGTGTTACCACCGGTATTATCACTGGTAGTGCCTGTATTATTGTTATAACTGTTTCCTGTATTGTTTGAATAAGAAGAAGCATCTTTAGTTGTATCATTGTCTTCTGTAGAAGACTTATACTTTCTTCCAGAAGAGTATCCGTGACCGGAACATGTTTCGGATGGAAGCGTGTCTTTGGCAAAATATTCTGTAATAGAAGGGCATCCGTTGGTTGCAAGCTTTCCGGTAATAGTACATATACTCTTTTTCTCAACAGAGGTCGGAACCTTAAAATCTTTACTTTCCAGATTCTCGTGAATACGACTCATAATACCTTTCCAGAGTCTGAAGCGGAAACTTGTGTCATAATCACATTCTTTATTGTCGTCATAACCGCCCCATACAGCACATGTATAATATGGTGTAAATCCACAGAACCATAAGTCTTTATTGGATGTTGTGGTACCTGTCTTTCCGGCTACCGGCATATTCGGAAGCTGGCATGCTGTACCTGTTCCGGAATTGACAACATCTTCCATTGCACTGGTAAGAAGATAAGCTGTGCTGTCTTTGATAACTGTATGAGATTCGCCTGTTCCGTCAAGAAGAACGTTGCCATCGTGGTCTACAACTTTACTATATAAAGTTGGTTTGTTATAGACGCCGCCGTTAGCGATAGAGGCATAAGCAGCACACATTTCATAGTTATAGACACCTTCTGTGATTCCACCAAGTGCGAGCGTCTGTGAAGTGCTGTCATCAAAGACCTTGCCGTTGATTGTTTTGTCTTTTACCAGAGTACTGATACCGAATTTTTCACAGTATTCATAGCCTAATTCCTGAGTGATTTCATCGCTTAACTTTACGGCAACTACGTTGATGGATTTTTTGATACCATTTCTGAGCGTTGTTGTACCGCCGTACTGTTTGTTGGCATTCCGCAAAACATTTCCATTCTTTAAGGTATATGGTTCATCATCAATTGTTGTTGCGAGTGTCTTATCACAGGAATCTAATGCCGGTGCATAAGCTGCAAGGATCTTAAAAGTAGAACCAGGCTGTCTCTTGGAACCCTGATAAGCTCTGTTCAGTCCAAGACTGGAAGCTTTTTCTCCACGGCCGCCGACCATTGCTTTGATCTGTCCGGTCTTCTGATCCATGATTGTGATAGAAGACTGTGGCTGAGGGGTAATGGTAATACGTTCATCATAGGTATCACCCTCCTGGGCAATCGTGGATTTCCATTCTGCCACCATTGCTTTTGCGGCATCTTCACTGGAGTAGAGAAGTCCCTGAGCATTTCCGTAAGTTTTTTCTACATAATTTTTAATATTATTACTTCCATAGTTTTCAACCGATCCATCAGCACGGGTTACCGTCAGCGCATAATCAAGACCATACTCTTTCAGACCAGGATAGTTGGCATCATTATTAGCTTCTTCATCACAGATTTTCTGCATTTCCTGATTTTGTGTAGAGTAGATACTGAGACCGCCGCTGTAAACGGCATTGTAAGCCTGTGTATCAGTGTAGCCAAGCTGATCTTTCAGATCCTGGATTACCTGCTGTGCAAGTGCATCAACAAAGTAACTGTATGCATTATCAGCTTGGGAAGAAGCGCTGGTTGCCTGGATTCTTGCATAGACATCATCGGACATCGCTTTATCATACTGCTTCTGGCTGATATAGCCTTGCTCCAGCATATTCTTTAATACTTTATTACGTCTGATCTTGTTATTCTCGGGACGTGTAACTGGATCATAATCTGTCGGATTCTGTGTGATTCCGGCAATTACCGCACATTCAGATAATGTCAGATCGGAAACATCTTTACCAAAATAACGTTGAGAAGCAGACTGTACACCCAGACAATTCTGTCCAAGGTTGATTGTGTTGAGATAACTTTCCATAATCTCATTTTTATTCATCTGCTTTTCAATCTGTACTGCAAGATACTGTTCCTGAATTTTACGTTGTAATTTATCATAGAAATTTTTCTCTTTTGTAAAGTTCGGGAATACATTGTTCTTGATCAGCTGCTGAGTCAGAGTACTGGCACCTTCAGAAAAACCGCCCCGGGCAATACCCACTACCGCAGCACGGGCAATACCCTGAAGATCTATACCGTTATGCTTATAAAAACGCTCATCCTCGATTGCAACAAAAGCATGTTGAAGATTTTTCGGTATCTCATCAATAGACTTGTATACTCGATTGGAACCAGAAGATACAAAACGTTCAATCTCAGTGCTTCCGTCATCAGCATAAACGAAAGTAGTAAATCCTTTCGGTTTAACGTCAGAAGTGGAAACATGCGGAGTGTCATCAATAATCTTTTTTATAAAAAGACCGCCGCCGGCCATTCCGACTACTGCAGCAAGTACGATACAGATCAGCAGTGCCTTGAACAAACGGACAACGATGCGTTTCCCCTGCATTGTAGATTTGGACGTTATTTTTTTCTGCCTTTTCGCAGCTTTTTTCTTTCCATAGTTCATGCGTTTAAGCCTCCTTTATACCAAGTTATTATAGCAAATGTACACTCTTTTATAAAGAAAAAAATGAAAACTTCATATTTGAGTAGGAAAATCTTAAGAAATTAGGTATTATATTATGTATAAAGTTGTAAATTATACGAAAGGATGACAATATGTTACCAGAATACAGAACTATTTATCGGGGTGGAGAAGATGAGATTGTAGAAAAAAAGTCACGGTTTATTGCGACTGTGGTACCGGTAAATACAGAGGAAGAAGCACTTGAATTTGTAGAGAAGACAAGAAAAAAATACTGGGATGCAAGACATAACTGTTTTGCATATATAATAGGGGAGAGAGGACAGCTTCAAAGATGCAGTGATGACGGCGAACCAAACGGTACAGCTGGCAAACCGATGCTAGATGTATTGCTTGGAAATGAACTGAGGAATGTGGCTGTTGTGGTGACCCGGTATTTCGGAGGAACCCTTCTTGGAACCGGTGGACTGGTCAGAGCATATTCGGGAGCCGTGAAAGCGGGACTTGATGCCTCGGTGGTCATTACGAAAATTTTAGGAGTGAAACTTCATATAGAAACAGACTATACGACATTTGGAAAGATTCAGTATATTCTGGCGCAGAGAGAGCTGAAGATATTAGATACTGTCTATACGGATAAAGTAGAACTGGAAGTACTGATTCCAAAAACGGATGTGGATCAGGTTATGCATGCAATTACTGAGGGGACAAATGCGCAGGCAGAGATGACAGCAGGTGAAGAATGTTATTATGCAGAGATTGATGGGGTGCCGACAATTTTGGAAGAAAATATAATATAAAAATAATATACAAAAGCCGTACACGATATCTCATGAAAGGAGCTGTTCTTTAGGAGATATTGCGTACGGCTTTTGTTATTGCCATATTTTTATAAGATTATGAGTTGCGATTTAAGAAAATTCAGGCTCGATCAAACCAAATGTTCCGTTTTTACGTCTGTATACTACATTCACTTCGTCTGATTCTGCATTACAGAAAACATAGAAATCATGTCCGAGAAGTTCCATCTGAACACACGCATCTTCCGGATACATAGGTTTAAATCCGAATTTTTTGGTACGTACGATTTTAATCTCGCCGTCATCTTCAATATTATCTTCGGCGTCAAAGAATTCCTGTTTGAAGTTACCGCCTTCCTGTTCACGTGCTACCAGTTTATTTTTATATTTACGAAGTTGACGTTCGATGACTTCTTCTACAAGATCAATCGATACATACATATCAGAACTTTCCTGTTCGGAACGAACCAGACCACCCTTTACAGGAATTGTTACTTCAATTTTCTGATGTCCTTTCTGTACACTTAAGGTTACGTGAATCTCTGTATTCGGAGTAAAGTACCTTCCTAACTTTCCTAACTTGCTTTCTACGGCCTCTCTTAAGCCTGGTGTTACATCGATGTTCTTTCCAATAATAATAAATTTCATGATGCCCAACTCCTTTGCGACATAATTTCAAATAATTGCACGTTATACAATCATCAAATAAATGAATTATAATCTGACAATTGTTACTCGAACCGGCAATCTATCTGATATGTGTAGTATAACATGTTTGGCCGCTAATGTATAGCACGAATTACCTGAATTCTTGAAATTTTTCCATCATGAAGTTTGGCAACCCGCAGACCGCAATCGTGGAAGTAATAACATGCACCAACACGGGGCGTAATATTCTGTTCTTCGAGATGCCGCAGCAGTACATTGGAAAGGGTATCATCTGCTTCATGCGGAATGCTCACGCTGAGAATCTTGTTGACAACTTTAGCCTTGGTTGAAGCACGGAATACCGTTTCGTCTGCTATGTCGAATTCGGAGAATAAGAATTTTCTGGTTGCAAATAAGACTGCGATGGAACAGACGCCGATCAGACTGCTGTAGATGGAAGTGTGGTCCATAATGATGTGTCTTGCAATCGCAAAAAGCAGAACCTCAAATACGGTACTCGGAGAGTGCGAATACATCATACGGATCAATTCGACACCGATGATCAGATTAAAACAAACCTCGAGAAGATCATCGTAATTCGGATAGGTGTTCAGATTCGGAATATACTGAAGTGAACATACCATACGAAGGCAAAGCAGTATGATACCGATCGCAAGCATAAATGCAATCACATATTCCAGAATTGCGGCCACCTGTTTGAGAAGGTGAGAAATCAGTTCTTTCATTCGTGGATTCCTTTCTTTTATATAGATTTTCGCTGTAATTCCAGTATAAGTGAAAAAAAGATATTTGCCAATATCCCAAAGAAAGATATCATATCAAAATGAAGAACAATGGAGAAGGAAAATTTTTAGTAATGTGTGCTGCAGATGAGAACAAAAAAGCGGCAGAAAATAAAATATATAAATTGTCAGGTTTTCGTGAACAAAAACAGTTTTATATATTTTATTTTCTGCCGCTTTCGTGCGGTCAGTTATAACCGTAAATGTTTATTCATTAGCGATTTACACGTTTTCTCATCTTAGGATCCAGAATCTTCTTACGAATACGGAGTGATTCCGGAGTAACCTCCAGAAGTTCATCTGTATCGATGAAGTCGATTGCCTGCTCCAGACTGAGGACCGTCGGAGGTGTCAGACGAAGTGCATCATCTGCGCTGGAAGAACGAGTATTGGTAAGATGCTTGGTCTTACATACATTTACTTCGATATCATCTGTTTTTGCATTTTCACCGATGACCATACCAGAATAAACTTTTTCACCGGCACCGATGAAGAGTGTTCCACGCTCCTGAGCACTGTACAGACCATAAGTTACAGACTCACCGGTCTCGTATGCAATCAGAGATCCCTGTTTACGATACTGGATATCTCCCTTATATGGAGCGTATCCGTCGAATGCAGTGTTCATGATACCATTTCCCTTTGTGTCTGTCAGGAAATCACCACGGTAACCGATCAGACCACGGGATGGGATACGGAACTCAAGACGTGTATATCCACCATTGGCAGCACCCATTGTCTGTAATTCACCTTTTCTCTGGCTCAGTTTATCAATAACGACACCAGTGTATTCATCAGGTACATCAATGTAAGCAATCTCCATTGGCTCAAGAAGTTTACCATTCTCGTCTTTGTGATACAGAACCTCAGCTTTGCTGACTGCGAATTCATATCCTTCACGTCTCATATTCTCGATTAGAACGGAAAGGTGAAGTTCACCACGTCCGGATACTTTGAATGCGTCCATGTTTTCGGTATCTTCAACACGAAGGCTGACATCTGTGTTCAGTTCGCGCATCAGACGATCACGTAAGTGACGGGAAGTTACATATTTTCCTTCCTGTCCGGCAAACGGACTGTCATTTACAACGAAATCCATAGAGATTGTTGGTTCAGAAATCTTCTGGAACGGAATTGGTGTCGGATTTTCAGGTGAGCAGAGTGTATCACCGATGGAAATGTCAGAGATACCTGAAATTGCCACGATTGCACCGATAGATGCTTCTTTTACTTCTACTTTCTGCAGACCGTCAAATTCATATAATTTACTGATCTTAACTTTCTTCTGTTTGTCAGGATCATGATGGTTGACAACAACCATGTCCTGGTTAACTGCGATCGTACCGTTATCTACTTTACCAACACCGATACGTCCAACGTATTCATTATAGTCGATCGTACTGATCAGAACCTGAGTCGGAGCTTCCGGATCTCCTTCTGGTGCAGGAATATAATCCAGAATGGTCTCAAACAGAGGCTTCATGTCTTTCATTTCATCCGAAATCTCAAGTGCAGCCACACCATTCTTAGCGGATGCGTATACGAATGGGCAGTCTAACTGTTCGTCAGAAGCACCAAGGTCGATGAGAAGTTCGAGAACTTCATCGATCACTTCTTCGGCTCTTGCTTCTGGACGGTCGATCTTGTTGATACATACGATGACTGGAAGCTTTAATTCCATAGCTTTGCGGAGTACGAATTTGGTCTGCGGCATAGCTCCCTCGAACGCATCAACGACGAGGATAACACCGTTAACCATCTTAAGGACACGTTCTACTTCTCCACCGAAGTCAGCATGTCCCGGAGTATCTATAATATTGATCTTTACACCGTTGTAGGTGACGGCAGTATTCTTGGAGAGGATTGTGATTCCACGTTCTCTTTCGATATCGTTAGAGTCCATGACACGTTCTGCTACTTCCTGATTCTCACGGAATACACCGCTTTGCTTTAATAATTCATCTACTAATGTTGTCTTACCATGGTCAACATGGGCGATAATCGCGATATTACGTACATCTTCACGTTTTGTCTTCATTACGAATCTTCCTTTTCTCTACCTATTATTATCTGCAACCACATTAGTTTATCACATTTTTTAAAATTTACAAGTATTTAGTTCTAAAATACTGATTTGATTCATAGACTTTGTAATGACTCAAAATACGATTCAGAGGAAGGGAGATTACAAAATTATGTCAGATAAGATGATTGAGAACAACCAGGTAACCGTTATGGGAGAAATCGTGACACCATTTTCATTCAGCCATGAAGTATTTGGAGAAGGCTTCTATATGGTAGAGGTGGATGTGAAGCGGCTCAGCAATTCCAAAGACAGGATCCCACTCATGATCTCGGAGCGTCTGATTGATGTTACGAAAGATTACACGGGAGAATTCATTATGGTAAACGGACAGTTCAGGTCCTACAACCGGCATGAAGAAATGAAAAACCGTCTGATTTTATCCGTATTTGTCAGGGAAATTACATTTGTGGAAGAAGAACTTGACGGTGCAAAGACGAATCAGATTTTTCTGGATGGTTATATCTGCAAACAGCCTGTTTACCGTAAGACACCGCTTGGCAGAGAGATTGCAGATCTGTTGCTGGCAGTGAACCGGCCATATGGAAAGTCTGATTACATTCCATGTATCTGCTGGGGAAGGAATGCCAGATTTGCCTCTGCTTTTGAGGTTGGAGAACATGTGCAGGTAATGGGAAGAATTCAGAGCCGTGAATATATGAAAAAAATTACAGAAACGGAATCGCAGAAAAGGGTTGCATATGAAGTGTCGGTCAGTAAACTGGAATGTATGGATGAATAAGGGATGGTAAAAGTTTAGATAAGGGTTCGGATTGACATCATATTTAATTGATGATAGAATTTCATTAGATTATATGAAAGTCAGGAGGATCACTATGGCTATTTTTACAGGAGCCGGCGTGGCAATTGTCACACCATTTAATGAAGATGGAAGTATTAATTATGATAGACTTGATGAATTGATTGAGTTTCATTGTGAGCATAAAACAGACAGCATTGTAATCTGCGGTACAACAGGAGAATCTGCTACCATGACAGAAGAAGAGCATATGCAGTGTGTAAAATTCACAATTGACCGTGTTAACAAGAGAGTTCCGGTTATTGCAGGAACAGGTTCTAATTGTACACGTACTGCTATCGATATGTCGAAGGAAGCTTCAGAATATGGGGCAGATGGTTTACTTTTGGTTACACCTTATTATAATAAAGCAACTCAGAATGGACTGATCGGACATTTCAGTGCAGTGGCAAAAGAAGTAACAGCACCAATCATTATGTATAGTGTTGCAAGCAGAACGGGATGCAATATCGAACCTGCAACAGCAGCAAAACTGGTGAAAGAAGTAGATAATATCGTTGGTATAAAGGAAGCATCAGGAAATATTTCGCAGGTTGCAAAGATCATGAACCTGACAGACGGTAACATTGATGTATATTCAGGAAATGACGACCAGATCGTGCCGGTATTATCTCTCGGTGGAAAAGGTGTGATCTCAGTACTGTCAAACGTTGCTCCGGATGAAGCACATGATATCTGTGAGAAGTATTTTAACGGAGATGTGAAGGGAAGTGCAGCACTTCAGCTGAAAGCACTGCCGCTGATCGAGCAGTTATTCTGCGAAGTAAACCCGATTCCGGTTAAGAAAGCAATGCAGCTGATGGGAGTTGACTGCGGACCACTTCGTATGCCGCTTACAGAGATATCCCCTGAACATGAGAAGAACCTTGCACAGGCAATGAAAGATTTCGGTATTCAGTTAGCATAATAAGAAAAAGAGAAGGATATCATACATCGCCATGCGTTTGTAAGAAACTGCCAACGGCAGGCTTTCACAGATGCATTACATATATGGTATCCTTTGTTTTTATAACAAAGTATACAAAAGGAGGATAAGAATATGGTAAAAGCAACCATGCATGGCTGTAACGGACACATGGGTCGTGTCATTACAGATATAATCAAGAACACAGAAGGGATCGAACTGGTAGCCGGAGTTGATAAATATACCAAAGTACCAAATGACTATCCGGTATTTGAAAGCATCGGTGCATGTGACGTGGAGGCCGATGTGATCATTGATTTTTCAAATGCGGCAGCAGCAGATGAACTGCTTGACTATTGTGTTGAAAAACAGGTGCCGGTCGTACTTTGTACTACGGGACTTTCCGAAGAACAGCTGGAAAAGGTAGAAGAATCAGCAAAGAAAGTAGCAGTATTAAAATCTGCCAATATGTCACTTGGCATCAATCTGCTTATGAAGATCCTTAAGGATGCGACAAAAGTACTTTCTCCGGCAGGATATGATATTGAGCTGGTAGAGAAGCATCATAACCAGAAACTGGATGCGCCGAGTGGTACTGCACTTGCTCTGGCAGATTCAATTAATGAAGCGGCGGATAATCAGTATCATTATGTATATGACAGAAGTCAGGTGCGTCAGAAACGTGATCAGAAAGAGATTGGCATTTCGGCAGTACGTGGTGGAACAATCGTAGGAGACCACGAAGTGATCTTTGCAGGTCAGGATGAAGTGATTGAATTCAAACATACAGCATATTCTAAGGCCGTATTTGGAAAAGGCGCCGTAGAAGCAGCAAAATTCCTGGCTGGGAAACCGGCCGGCAGATATGATATGTCTGACGTGATCCAATTATAAATCGTTATGAACAGCAGAATATACAGGAAGACCGGGAGGTAATTATGAGACAATTAGAGGAACGTTATCTGGAAAGACTTTCTCAACTGTATCCGACCATCGCCAAAGCTTCCACAGAAATCATTAATTTACAGGCGATACTGAATCTGCCAAAGGGCACAGAGCATTTTCTGACAGACATTCATGGGGAATATGAGGCATTTGCGCATGTTCTGAAGAATGGCTCTGGTTCAGTACGCCGTAAAATTGATGATGTATTCGGGAATACTATGAGTAGCAGGGATAAACAGACCCTTGCTACTCTTATTTATTATCCGAAAGAGAAGATGGACCGGATTAAGAAAACGGAGAAGAATATGGAGGACTGGTATAAGATTACGTTGTACCGCTTGATTGAGGTGTGTAAAAGAACAGCAAGTAAATATACCAGATCTAAAGTAAGAAAAGCACTTCCTCCGGATTTTGCTTATGTGATCGAGGAACTGATCACAGAGAAAAATGATATGACGGATAAAGAATCGTATTATAATGCAATTGTCAGTACGATTATAAGAATTGGACGGGCAGAGAAATTCATTATAGCTATGAGTGAACTGATTCAACGTCTGACGGTTGATCATCTGCATATTGTCGGAGACATCTATGACAGAGGTCCTGGACCACATATTATTATGGATGAGCTTATGGCGTACCATTCGGTTGATATTCAATGGGGAAATCATGATGTTTTGTGGATGGGAGCTGCAGCAGGGCAGAGAGGCTGCATTGCCAATGTGATCCGTATCTGTGCAAGATATGGCAACCTGGATATCCTGGAAGAAGGATATGGGATTAACCTGCTTCCGCTGGCTACATTTGCCATGAATACATATAAAGATGATCCGTGTGAGTGCTTTAAATTAAAAGGCAATCCGGATTACAATGCAACAGAAATGTTGATGGATGTAAAGATGCATAAAGCAATTTCTGTGATCCAGTTCAAAGTTGAGAGCCAGATTATAAAAAAGAATCCGGGATTTAAGCTGGAAAAGCGCAATTTATTGCATCATATTAATTATGAAAAAGGAACGATAGAGTTAGACGGAAAAGAATATAAATTGCTGGATAAAAATTTTCCGACGATCGATCCGAAAAAACCATATGCGCTGACGAAAGAAGAAGAGGATATTATGGAACGCCTGGAACGGGCGTTTGAAAACTGCGAAAAATTACAGCGTCATATGCATTTCCTTTTAAATAAAGGTGGATTATATAAAGTATATAACGGCAATCTTCTTTATCATGGCTGCGTACCGTTAAAAGAGGACGGTAATTTGAAAAGTGTAAGGATCTTTGGCCGGGCGTATAAGGGCAAAGGGCTTTATGAAGTACTTGAAAGTTACGTGAGAAAAGGATTCTATGCTATGGATCCTAAAGAAAAAGAACGTGGAAAAGATATCATGTGGTATATCTGGCTGAGTGAAAATTCTCCGTTGTTTGGAAAGGATAAGATGGCGACATTTGAACGCTATTTCCTGGCGGAGAAGGAAACTCATAAAGAGAAGAAAAATCCATACTACCTTTTACTGGAAGATGAAAAAGTAGTGGGAAAAATATTGAAAGAATTCGGACTTGAGAACGAAGATGCGCATATAATCAACGGTCATGTGCCGGTAAAGTGTAAAGATGGAGAAAATCCGGTGAAATGCGGTGGAAAAGTTCTGGTTATAGATGGCGGATTTTCGAAAGCTTATCAGAAAGAGACCGGAATCGCAGGTTATACACTGATCTATAATTCCTATGGATTGATTCTGGCGGCGCATAAGCCATTTGAGTCTACAGAAGCAGCGATCGAAAAGGAAAGTGATATTCATTCGGACAGCACGGTGGTAAAGAGAACGCTGGAACGGAAAAAAGTAGAAGATACAGATGTCGGAAAAGAGTTAAAAGAACAGATTTCGGATCTGGAAGTACTTCTGGCTGCATACAGAAGTGGTGTGATTGCTGAAAGAATGTAAAAATATACCAGCATTCTGATAAAGAAAAATTCGTATATATTTCTGGAAAATGCAGATATTACTGGTAACAAGTAATACTTGATCATAGATGAAGATATACGAAGGGAGATTATGAGAATGAAACAATGGAAGAAATTCATGCTGGTATTCATGTGCACGGGGATCATGATGGGGCTTACCGCCTGTGGAAATAATACAGATGATAATGCGGCGAATGATAACTCGGCGACAGAAGGTACAACCGGAACAGATGATACAGTAAAGGATGATGTGACAGACCGGAATAATGAAAATGATGGAGTTATGGATGAAATCGGAGATGATGTACAGGATGGTGTAGATGATATCGAAGATGATCTCGATCCGAATGACAGAAAAAATGAGACGGACCAGAATAATGACGGAACAACAGACCAGAACCGGGATAACACTAATAAAAACGATACGAAAAACGCAAAATAATAGATAGTATATAAGGATGTGGGGAAATGATAAGTAAAATCTCTGCATCCTTATTTTGTACAGTATATCTGTACTGGACGCTGATACTTTAGTGTGGTAAAATGTTTTGAAAAAAGAATATAATCAAGAATATAATAAGGAGAAAAGCATTTATGAAATTCAGACCATGCATCGACATACATAATGGAAAAGTAAAGCAGATTGTAGGGGGCAGCCTTCTTGATCAGGGAGATCAGGCGGTAGAAAACTTTGCGGCAGATCAGGAAGCAGATTATTTTGCAAATTTGTATAAAAAGGACGGCTTAAAGGGAGGACATGTAATTCTGTTGAATCCTTCAACTTCTGAATATTATCCGGAGACAAAGAGGCAGGCTTTGAAAGCACTGCAGACATATCAGGATGGATTGCAGATTGGAGGAGGAATTACGGCAGAAAATGCAGAGGAATATATGAAGGCCGGTGCAAGCCATGTAATTGTAACATCGTATGTATTTAAGAATGGAGAAATCTACTGGGATAATCTGCAAAATCTGTGTGATGCCGTCGGGAAAGAACATGTGGTTCTGGACTTAAGCTGCAGAAAAAAAGATGAAAAATATTATATTGTGACTGACCGGTGGCAGACATTTACGAATGTGGAGCTGAATACAGATATTTTGGAAAAACTGTCAGGATATTGTGACGAATTTCTGGTGCATGGTGTGGACGTTGAGGGAAAGGCGTCCGGAATTGAAGAAGAGCTGATAAAGATTCTGGAACAAGCCGAAATACCGGTGACATATGCCGGCGGGATTGGAAGTCTTGATGATCTGGAACGTATTCGGGAAATTGGTAATGGAAAGATTGATTTTACAATCGGAAGTGCGTTGGATCTTTTTGGCGGACAGATTCCGTATGATGTTATAAAAAATTATCGTTAGAGAAAATGGAAAGCTTCGTAAACAAAGTGTTAACACTTTATAAATCGGTTGAATTGAAATATAGATAGTGATAAAATGGGGAATAGAGTGGTCGTTTTGCGTCCATAATCAGGAATAAGGAGCACATAGCGAATGAATATTATACAGAAAATATTTGGAACTCACAGCCAGAATGAGTTGAAGAGAGTTTATCCGATTGCAGATGCAGTTATGGCACTGGATGAAGACATGCAGAAACTTTCGGATGAGGAATTAAAAGCAAAGACAAAAGAATTTAAAGAACGTCTGGAAAATGGCGAGACATTAGATGATATTCTCCCAGAGGCATATGCGGTAGTAAGAGAAGCAGCAAGCCGTGTACTTGGAATGAAGCACTACCGTGTACAGATCGTCGGTGGTATTATCCTGCATCAGGGACGTATCGCAGAGATGAGGACTGGTGAAGGTAAAACTTTAGTGGCAACACTTCCTTCGTACCTGAATGCGTTGGAGGGAAAAGGTGTACATGTTGTAACCGTCAATGATTATCTGGCCAAACGTGATGCGGAATGGATGGGACAGGTACATGAGTTCCTGGGCCTGACTGTTGGTGTGGTACTGAACAGCATGGATAATGATGAGAGACGTGCCGCATATGAGTGTGATATCACATACGTGACAAATAATGAACTTGGATTCGATTATCTGAGAGATAATATGGTGATCTATAAAGAACAGCTGGTTTTTAGCTCAAATATATTGTTTTTTACTTCCACATTACTCATATCCAGGTAATCCAGGCTCAGATTTTTCAGAAAGTCTATATCTGTCAGATTCATCCCCTGTATATTTAATCTTAAAATGCCTGTGCATTTTCCAATCACTGACAGATTCTCTGCCGGATTCTCCACAATACAGAGCCTGTAAAAGGAGGCATCTTTTCCATTACCGGAGTTTTATATTTCCGGATGATTTCTCTGAGAGTATCACCGGGATGTGTGACCTGCCTTACGGTTTCCTCTGTTTTTCCCTCAGCATCGGTTGTCCGGATCTTCAATGTTCCGTCTGTACAGGTAATCTCCATGGACGGTTCATACCCCAGAAAAGAATACCTGCCCCACGCTTCGCTCTGGCTGGCACTTTCCAGCAGATAGCAGTGATGACTTGCCTTTTGCAGAATCCGCATCATCTCTACTGGTGTGTAGCTGTCTGCGTATAACTCTTTGCAGATTGGAATTCTTTTGTAATCTCCTGCTGCCATTTCCCTGATCTTATCAAATGTTGGATACATAGAACACCTCCCGATTTATTTCCTGAACAGTGCACGCGCCGCATCCTCGCAGAGCGTTTTTAGGTGTAACAGGAACATTACGGAGTAATTTTCTAGTACACAAAAAACCCGTCCAGGACAGAATTTCCATATCTGTCAAGGACGGGTCTGAATATTCACCCGCGGTGCCACCTTGCTTCACGATAAAATCGTGCTCTTAACGGAATACCATC
>OLWT01000718.1_pt1 | contig 19877 bp, 13 predicted proteins | sample 1674001 | NCBI WGS metagenome assembly OLWT01 (sample SAMEA103958137, study PRJEB25191) | human gut metagenome | biome: human-associated habitat [ENVO:00009003]; feature: intestine environment [ENVO:2100002]; material: feces | place: Germany | collected 2013/2015 | reverse complement strand
CAAATGGAACTGCCATTCACGTTCTGGGTGAGAAGAATGGAGCAGATAATAAAAAATGGGCATATACACAGTACCATGAAATGAACGGATATGTTCCTATGGATGATCTGGATCCGGCTTCCAGAGAAGAAGCTGCCAATGAGGAATATCGGGATTTACTGATCACAGCATCACTTCTTCATGATATCGGAAAGACAAAAGAATTATCTGCATTTCCGTTAAATGATTATACAGATGAAGGCCAGCTTCTGGGACATATTTATATGGGAGCGCAGATGATCAATGATCTTGCGCGCCAGATACCGGAATTTCCGGAGGTGCTTAAGAATGAACTGATCCATTGTATCCTGTCCCACCATGGAGAACTGGAATATGGTTCCCCGAAAAAACCTGCATTGGTGGAGGCCGTAGCCCTCAATCTTGCAGATAATACAGATGCAAGAATGGAAACCATCACAGAGATTTTTGCAGCAAACAAGAGTAAAAAAGAGTGGCTTGGATATAATAAATTGTTTGAATCCAACTTAAGAAGAACAGATGAGGTGTAATCTTTATGGAATTTCGTAAGAACGATCTTGTTACGTTAGAGATAGAAGATTGCGGAATTGACGGTGAAGGTATCGGAAAAGCCGATGGCTTCACCGTTTTTGTCAAGGACGCAGTGATCGGTGATACAGTAACAGCCAAAATTATCAAGGCAAAGAAAAATTATGGTTACGGCCGTCTTATGGAGGTGCTGAAGCCATCTCCGTACAGAGTTGAGCCCAAGTGCGAATTTGCCCGTCAGTGTGGCGGATGCCAGCTTCAGGCACTTTCCTATGACCAGCAGCTTGTATTTAAGACAAATAAGGTGAAGGGACATCTGGAACGTATCGGTGGCTTTACAGATATCCCCATGGAGCCGATCATTGGCATGGATGAACTTTTTCATTACAGAAATAAGGCACAGTTTCCTGTAGGCAGAAATAAAGAGGGAAAAATCGTTACAGGTTTCTATGCGGGAAGAACCCACAATATTATCGAAAACCGTGACTGTGCACTTGGTGTAGCTGAGAATAAAGAGGTTCTGGACCGTGTGATCGCACATATGGAGAAATACGGGATTGAACCATATAATGAAGCAACAGGCAAAGGGCTGGTGCGCCATGTCCTGATCCGTTACGGATACTTCACAAAAGAAGTGATGGTCTGTCTGATTCTGAACGGAAACAAGCTCCCGAAAGAGGAGCAGCTTGTAAAATCTCTGTGTGAGATTCCGGGAATGACAAGCATCACCATCAATGTAAATAAGAAACACAGTAATGTAATCCTTGGTGAGGAAATCCGTCTGCTCTGGGGTCAGGAATATATCACAGACAGGATCGGAGATATTTCCTACCAGATTTCTCCTCTGTCTTTCTATCAGGTAAATCCTATGCAGACCCAGAAGCTTTACGCAAAGGCACTGGAATACGCAGATCTTCACGGTCAGGAAACAGTATGGGATCTCTACTGTGGGATCGGAACCATTTCCCTGTTCCTGGCACAGAAAGCAAAATTTGTCCGTGGTGTGGAAATTGTTCCGGCAGCTATAGAGAATGCGAAAGAAAATGCGAAACTTAATGGCCTGGAGAATACAGAGTTCTTTGTGGGTAAGGCGGAAGAAGTGTTGCCAAGAGAGTATAAGAAAAATGGTGTTTATGCGGATGTTATCGTTGTAGACCCGCCAAGAAAAGGCTGTGATGAAACCCTGCTGGAGACCATGATCGAGATGAATCCGGAAAGGATTGTGTATGTAAGTTGCGACAGTGCGACGTTGGCAAGGGATCTGAAGTATCTGTGTGAGAGAGGATATGAGCTTAGAAAGGTATGCCCGGTTGATCAATTTGGGATGACGGTTCATGTGGAGACGGTAGTACTGCTTTCCCACAAAAAGCCAGACGGACATATCAACGTAAAAGTTGAGTTTGGCGAGGGTGAGGGAAAAGTTCCGCTTGATAATATCGCTAAAAGAGCCGAAGAATACAAGCCCAAGGAACGAGTGACCTACAAAATGATAAAGGAGTACATAGAAGCTAAATACGGCTTCAAAGTACATACCGCATATATCGCAGAGGTAAAGAGAGATTTAGGATTGCCGATGTATGATGCTCCTAATGCGGTAGAAGAATTGAAACAGCCGAGGAAGCATCCGACAGCGGAGAAAGTGGAAGCGATAAAGGATGCGTTGAAGCATTTTGAAGTGATTTAATGAGGATAGGCGTATCATTAGAAATAGTGGTACGCTTATTTTTGTACCTTTTTGCAGATTTGTCCTTTCCCCTGCTTTCCAATATAATGAAGCTAAAGAAGTGGAGGTGTGCTTATGAGAGAGAAATTTAATCATCTGTATTTGGATAGCCACGAAAGAAAACTTTTGATACATAGCCTTGTAGAGTTAAAAAATCAACTTATTCAGCAAGGCAGATATACGGATTGTGTTGACGAGCTTATTTTTAAGGTCATAAATGCACCGACCAAGAGAATGAAAATTGAATATGTCTAAGGCAAATTACAAAGCCGCTTATTCTTATTGATTTTAAGAGTAGGCGGCTTTTTTGCGTTCTCTGGTACTGTTTACATAGCCACCTTGACAAAGTGGCTAAATCTATGTGAAAGGAGGACGCATCTATGTCAAATTGCAAAGTAATTGCTCTGACTAACCAGAAAGGTGGTGTCGGAAAAACAACCACAGCGGTCAATCTGGGTGTAAGTCTGGTGCAGCAGGGTAAAAAAGTCCTGCTGATTGATGCCGATGCACAGGCAAATCTCACGATGGCTCTGGGTTATAACAGACCAGACGATATTCCCATAACGCTCTCTACTGTGATGCAGAACATCATAGACGATAAAACGCTTGATGCTTCACAGGGTATTATCCATTACAGAGAGGGCGTTGACCTGCTTCCGTCAAACATTGAGCTGTCGGGCTTTGAGGTAAGGCTAATCAATGCAATGAGCCGTGAGCGTGTGCTGAAAATCTATGTCAATGAGGTTAAAAAGAATTACGATTATGTGCTTATTGATTGTATGCCGAGCTTAGGCATGATAACCATCAATGCTCTGGCGGCGGCTGACAGCGTGATTATCCCGACACAGCCCCACTATCTCTCGGCTAAAGGTCTGGAGCTTTTGCTTCGCTCCGTATCAATGGTCAAGCGGCAAATCAACCCAAAGCTGCGGATAGACGGTATCTTAATGACTATGGTAATGCCCCGTACCAACATTTCTAAGGAAATTACGGCAACGGTCAAAAGTGCATACGGTAAGAAAATCAAGGTATTTGATACCGAGATACCTCATTCTATCCGTGCGGTGGAAGCTACCGCAGAAGGCAAAAGTATTTTTGCTTACGACAAAAGCGGCAAGGTTGCCGCAGCCTATGAGCAGTTAGGAAAGGAGGTGGCAGAGATTGGCGAGAAGCAGAGAAACCAAAATCGAGCTGACCGCATACGATGACCTTTTTCAGACGGACGAAAGCCGTGAGGAAGCAAAGCTAAGCAAGATACGGGATATTCCCATATCGGAGATTGACGAGTTTCCAGACCACCCGTTCAAGGTTTTGATGGACGAAGATATGGAACAACTTGTTGAGAGTATCAAGCGAAACGGTGTAATGACCCCTGCGACAGTTCGCTTAAAAGAGGACGGACGGTATGAGCTTATCAGTGGTCACAGGCGAAAAAAGGCTTGTGAACTTGCAGGACTTGAAACGCTGAAATGCGAGGTCAAAGAGCTTACCCGTGATGAAGCCATTATTGTCATGGTGGAAAGTAATCTCCAACGCTCTGTTATTTTGCCGAGTGAGAAAGCGTTTGCGTATAAAATGCGGTTGGAAGCTATGAAACGACAGGCAGGCAGACCCCCAAAAGAAAATGCGTCGCCATTGGCGACTAATTTATCAAAAGGGCGTTCTGATGAGGAATTAGGAGAACTTGTTGGAGAAAGCAAAGACCAGATACGCCGCTATATCCGTCTAACGGAGCTTGTTCCCGAAATCCTGCAAATGGTAGATGAAAGGCAGATTGCTTTTCGTCCTGCGGTTGAGGTTTCTTATCTGACCGAGGAACAGCAATACACCCTGCTTGAAGCAATGGAGTACAACGATGCTACCCCGTCATTGGCACAGGCTATCAAAATGAAGAAGTATAACCAAGATGGCAAGCTCACTTCCGAGGTTATCCAGTCCATTATGGAGGAAGAAAAGCCCAATCAGAAGGAAAAACCTGCTTTCCGTGACGAGAGGATAACCAAGCTCATTCCAAAGACTGTTCCCAGAGGGCAGGAAACGGATTTTGTTGTCAAGGCGTTGGAGTTTTATAACCGACACTTGCAGCGGAACAAGGCTCACGAGAGATAGCCACACACCGAGGGCGAGGTCTGCCCATTTGAGTGGATAGCCATTATTTCGGCTTCCCCCTCTCCACACCTCACCCCCTAACTACTGCCAGTAACTATCCGAGAAAAGAAATACTTTAAGCTGTCCATAACGGGCAGCTTTTTTCGGTCAGTAAGGCAAAATATTCAATCCAAATTACAGGAGGTAACTATGAAAATCCCTAAATTGTTCAAAAAGGCTGCGGCTTTTGTAATGGCTGCGGTCACGGCATTATCCATAATGCCTGCGACGGCGTTTGCTGCGGGTGACATCGGGACGATTTCCTTTTCCCACACCTATGACAGCAACGGTAATGCGATGAGGTACAATTCCAGTGCGAATATCGGCGGCTATACCGCAGGCGGAACGGGAAATTATAAGTACCGTATGTTTGTGGACGGTGAGAATGCGTTTTGTATTCAGCCGGGAGTACCGCTGAAAACAGGAAACACCTTGAAAAAGGCTTCCTCTGATACTTGGAACGCCCTTTCAGCCAATCAGAAAAAGGCGGTTGGGCTTGCCCTGCTCTATGGGTATCAGGGCAACCGAAATAATCTGTCGGGAAGTGATGATGAAAAATGGCTTGCCACGCAGACCCTCGTATGGGAGTTTGTCACAGGTTGCCGTGAAGCCACAGGTTCATATAACCAGACAAGCACCACCGTTTACAGCCTGCACTTCGGTTCAAATTATGCCAACAGCGGAGCAAGGGCAGTGTATGACCAGATTGTTGCAATGCTGCGTGAGCATAACACCATTCCGAGCTTTATGTCGGGCGGTAAGAATGACATCACAAAGGAGCTTGCCTACAAGGACGGAAAGTACAGCATCACATTGAATGACAGCAACGGCGTGCTTTCTGATTACAGCTTTTTAAGCTCTGACAGTAATGTGAGTGTATCGAAGTCTGGAAATAAGCTGACAATCAGCTCCACTGTAGCTATCAGCGGTTCTGTCCGCATTACGGCAAAGAGGAACAATGTGCCGACTGTCAGCAGCAGTGCAAAGCTCATTGCCTATGGCGACCCGAACTTGCAGGATTTGGTAACAGGTGTGGAGAATGCTGATACCGTGTCTGCATATATCAATATCGAAACGCCGACAGGCACGATTGCCCTCAAAAAGACTTCTGAGGACGGAGTTGTGGAGGGCATCTCTTTTACAATCAAAGGTGATAACTTCAATAAAACAGTTAAGACAGGAAAGGACGGCTCTGTCTCCGTGGAGGGATTATTCCCTGGCACTTATACGGTCACAGAACAGTCTATTGACCGTTATGAGCCGCAGAAAACCCAGACCGTCACACTTATCGGAGGAAAAACCTCTACTGTGACCTTCAGCAATACTTTGAAGCGTGGCAGTCTGGAAATCGTCAAGACTTCCGAGGACAATCTGGTGGAGGGAATGAAATTCCACCTTTATGGCACATCTTTAAGCGGCTTGCCTGTTGACGAGTATGCCGTGACTGATAAAAACGGACTGGCTAAGTTTGAAAATGTCCTTATCAGTGGCGATACCCCGTATGTGGTTGAGGAAGTGGATACCGCAGTCCGCTATGTCGTTCCTGCTTCCCAGACAGCTCCGATTGAATGGAACAAGGTCACAAAACGCAGCTTCGACAATGTGTTGAAGAAATTCCAAGTGACTGTGACAAAGACCGATGCAGAAACAGGTTCTCCGCAGGGCAATGCTTCCCTTGCAGGTGCGGTTTACGGCATCTATAAAGGTGAGGAACTGATTGACACCTACACGACTGATGAAAACGGTCAGTTTACGACCAAGTATTATATCTGTGATAATGATTGGACTGTCCGTGAAATCAGCCCGTCCGAGGGGTATCTTCTGGATACCGCAATCCACAAGGTAGGTGCAGAACCAGAGCTATACACGGTAGAGCTGAACAGTACCGCAAACGATGTGAATGAACAGGTCATCAAAGGCAATATCGCACTCATCAAGCATACGGATAACGGGGAAACCCAGATTGAAACACCCGAAGAAGGTGCGGTATTTGAAGTGTTCCTCAAATCCGCAGGCAGCTATGAAAATGCAAAGGAAACCGAGCGTGATGTGCTGACATGTGACGAGAACGGTTTTGCCCAGACAAAGGATATGCCGTATGGCATTTATACCGTCCGCCAGACCTTTGGTTGGGAGGGGCGTGAACTGATGAAAGACTTTGATGTGTTTATCAGCAAGGACGGTCAGACCTACCGCTACCTTATCAACAACGCTAACTTTGAGAGCTATATCAAAATCGTAAAGAAAGATGCAGAAACAGGCAATACAATCCCGTATGCAGGTGCAGGCTTCCAGATTTACGACCCGAATGGAAATCTTGTGACTATGACTTTCACTTATCCCGAAGTGACGACCATTGACACCTTCTATACTACGGCAGACGGCGACCTTATCACACCGCAGACATTGGAATACGGCAAAGGCTATTCCCTTGTGGAAGTACAAGCCCCGTATGGGTATGTCTTAAATTCCGAGCCTGTTTATTTTGATGTGGTGCAGGAAAATTCCGAGGAAGAAAGCGGCATTACCGTTATTGAGGTAGTACGTTCCAATATGGCACAGAAAGGCACAATTACCGTAGAAAAGTCTGGCGAGGTATTCAGCTCCGTTGCAGGCGATAAGGGATTGTATCAGCCGATTTTCTCTGTCAGCGGTCTTGAGGGTGCAGTCTATGAAATTACCGCAGCCGAGGATATTGTCACTCTGGACGGGACGGTCAGAGCAAACAAGGGCGAGGTTGTAGATACCGTTACGACAGGAAAAGACGGTACAGTAAAATCCAAAGAACTGTATCTCGGAAAATATGAGGTTAAGGAAATCACAGCTCCGTATGGAATGGTGCTGAATGAGGAAGTCCGTTCTGTTGAGCTTGTGTATGCAGGACAGAATGTTGATGTAACGGAAACGGCTACTTCTTTCTATAATGAAAGACAGCGTGTTGAAATCGACCTCATCAAGAGCCTTGCCATTGATGAAGCCTACGGCATTGGCAAGAATGGAGAAATCTTTGATGTGACCTTTGGCTTGTATGCGGCGGAGGAACTCACAGCCGCAGATGGAAAGACCATTCCTGCGGACGGTCTGATTGAGGTCATTTCCCTTGATGAAAGCGGTCACGGGAAAGCTATCAGCGACCTGCCGATGGGCAGCTATTATGTGCAGGAAATCTCGACCAACTCCGCATATATTGTCAGCGATGCAAAATACCCTGTTACTTTTGAATACGCAGGACAGGATGCCGAAACTGTCCGCATCACAGCCAATGAGGGCGAAGCTATCACAAATGACATTATTTACGGCTCTGTAAGCGGTAAGAAATCTGATGAGGACGGAAAGGCTCTGGGAGGTGCAGTTATCGGTATCTTTACGACAGGAACTACCGAGTTTACAAAGGAAAATGCGATTGCAGCTACCACATCAAAAGATGATGGTAGTTTTTCTTTTGCCAAAGTGCCGTATGGAACTTGGATAATCCGTGAAATCGAAAGCCCGAAGGGATATGTACTCTCCGAGGAAGAAATCGCCGTGACAATCGGCAAGGTGGACGAAGTTGTGGAAATCGAACTTGTCAACTACTTCATTAAGGGCAATATCGCTTTGACAAAGGTTGATGAGGATTATCCCGACAACAAGCTGTCTGATGCGGTATTTGAGGTTTACTCCGATACTAATGGCGATGGGAAACTGGATAAAGACGATACGCTGCTTGGCGAAATGAAAGAACTTGACGGCGGCGTTTACCAGATGAGTGAACTCCGCTACGGCAAATATCTGGTAAAGGAAACCAAAGCTCCGACAGGCTTTGTGCTTGATGAAAATGTGTATTCCGTATCCGTTGAGGAGAACGGCAAGACCTACACCGTGGAAAATAAGGCGGGTGTAGGATTTATCAATGCAGCACAGAAAGGCTCTCTTAAAATCGTAAAGACTTCCTCTGACGGTAAGGTGGAGGGCTTCTCTTTCCGTGTGACAGGCGTGGACTATGACCAGACCTTTAAGACAGATAAGAACGGAGAAATCGTGATTGAGGGCTTGCGGATTGGCGACTATACCGTATCCGAAGTAAGCGACAAGGCTTCCGCAGGATATATCCTGCCTGCCGATAAACAGGCAACGGTCAAGGTGGACGCTACGGCTATCGTGCAGATGCACAATGAGTTCAGGGATACCCCGAAAACAGGCGATGACTTCAATCTGGGCTTATGGGTAAGCCTTGCAGCTCTGTCTGTTGTCGGTGCGGGCGTTCTCGGATTTGTCGGCTATAAGAACAGAAAGAAGAAAAAGGAGGACTAATTGATGGACGCTAAAACCATTATCGCAATCGTGCTTGTCGTGTTCATTGTGGGTGCGGCGGTATGGCTGAATATCCGTAACAGAAAGAATAAGTAAGTTGTTTGGGCGGCTGAAAGATGCCGCCCTTTCCTTTATGGAGATAAAGATGAGAAACCTAAAAACCATTGAAAAGAAAGTCAGGGCTGTTCTGGAAAAGAATGAAGATGCCAGAAATGACGATATGGTACTGTATCTTGCACTTTGTAATGCTTGTTTGAAGGATGCAGGAGCAATGCCGCTTGCGGAGATAATGACGCAGCACAAATATCTCGGTCTGCCGAGCTTTGAGAGCGTCAGCAGGACACGCCGCAAGCTGCAGGCACGGTATCCAGAGCTTGCAGGGAGCCGCCCTGTTCAGAAAATGAGAGCCACGGGCGAGAAAGCTTATCGGCGTTATGCCAAAGAATAGAGAGGTGCTTATGGACGAAGAAAAACGCTCTAATCAGAACTATGAAATCATCGAGAGCTGTACTATCGGGAGTACAGAGCTTGTCATCGGTCACAATCCCAACGCACCCAACCCTTATGTGTGTTGGTACTGCAAGGGCGGCTCAAATTATTTCTGGGGTTATTACACGAATGAGCTTGATGATGCACGGCAAAAGCTGAATGAACGATACCAGTCAGAGTGCCGTATGCCCTATAATCAGCCTGCCCAGAAGCAGAAAAACGGTGATGACCGTGAGCGATAAAATAAAATATGACTGCACGACCTGTCCTTATCCCCGATATAAGGATGGGTCAGTTATTTTCTGCGATGTCTGTATCCGCAAGATTTTAGACGAGCAGAAGGAGAAAAAGGAAAGAAAGGAGCAGCCGAATGAGTAATGAAATAAAGACAAGACCTTTAACCCCGACAGAACAGAAATACACCTATGCCCAGAGCATGCAGCTTGAGGGGCAGACAGGCACTATCGGGCATCTGCGTGGTGACTTTGCCACAACGGGCTATGGCTTTTACACCACTTGGTTTGATACCAGACCACAATGGAAATCTGACGAATTTAAGGCAGACCTTGATACGGTCATCAATGCTTTACGGGAGGATAAAGGGCTTTTGCATAACCGCTATGATATGAGTGCGTTTGCAAGGCATTTTCCCGAAAGTGCTATCAAGGGTAACTATTGTACGGAGTACGGTTTCCGTGTGGATACGGAGAAACACGCTTTTCTGCTTCGGTGCAATCCCACCAAAGGCGACTATAATTTTTATTGCTATTGCTATGTGAAGGAATGGCTTGATAAGCATATCCAGAAAGCAGAACAAGGTATCCGATTTATTGACCCTCAATATAAAGAACTGTTCCGTATCCCCGACGGCGGAAAGGTCATTGTCACGACTTCTTGGGGAGAAAAACGGGAGTATCCCTGCCGCTTCATTGATGAATACCATACCGAAGTCGGCAGCAATCTGTACCACATCTGCGAGTTTGCCGAGCGTATGCAGAAAAACGGGGCGACCTATGAGCCGAAACCTGCGGAGCAAACGCCGCAGAAAGAACCGAAGCACAAGGATTTAGAACGATAAGGAGGATTTAGAATATGGCTGTTAATCAGAAAGCCGTCAAGGTCTTGAATAAGGTCTTGGAAGCAGGCTTTACCGATGAAAAAGCGATTGCCGCTATGACTATGGACGATATTCTTTCTATGCAGGGCATCACGGTTGGGGATATTACTCTCATCAATGACCTGCAAAAGAGCATTAAATCGAACAAGGTCATTTCTTTTCTTGGCGGTGGTGCGGAGTGAGCAAACAGGAATATTTGAAACAAAAACGATAAGGAGGTGTAGGTTGAATGGCTGCGAAGTATCAGCTAATCACAGAGCTGTATCGGCGTACAGGCGTTGCGGTTGCAAAAAATCCGCAGGCGTGGCAGGGCTTTCTGTCCTCTGCCTGCCGCAACTATAAATGCCGTTATGACGAACAGCTTTTAATATACGCCCAACGCCCCGATGCTGTCGCCGTTGCGAAGCTCGAAACTTGGAACAGGCAGTTCAAGCGTTGGGTCAATAAGGACAGCAAGGGTATTGCCGTATTTGACCCGAAAGGTCGCAGGAATACGCTGAAATACTATTTTGATGTGTCCGACACCCACGAGGGCTATTATGGCAGCCGCCCTGTTCCGATATGGCAGATGGATGAGCGATACGAGCAGGCTGTTATGGAAAGGCTCTCGGACAGGTTTGGAGATGTGGAAAGCACTGACCTTGCTTCTGACTTAATGGAAACGGCAAAGAACGCCGTGGAGGACAATCTGCAAGACTATTTTTCTCAGTTAAAGGACTGCACGAAAGACAGCTTTTTGGAAGAACTGGACGACTTTAATATAGAAGTCATTTACAGGCGGCTGGCAGCAAACAGCGTTGCTTTTATGCTGATCAGCCGCTGCGGTCTGGATACGAATGAGTTTTTTGACCGAGAGGATTTTGCGGATATTGTAAATTTCAATACCCCTGCAACGATAAACGCCATCGGCGTTGCCACGAGCGATATTGCGGAAATGGCGTTACGGGAAATCTCACAGTCTATCCGAAATGTGCAAATGGCGGAAAAAGACCAGAATCGCACCTTTGCACAAAGAACGCAGGCTCAGTATGATAAAGGCAGACAACAACCCGAAAGGAGCGAATACAATGAGCGAAATCACTTACAGCAGACAGGGGGATTATCTTATTCCCGACCTAACATTACCGACAGAGCCAGAGCTTCCGCTTGGCAGGTACGCTTTGATGCACAGGGATTATCTGGAGAAGCACAAACGAGTGACCTATCTCAACCTGCTGACATCGGGCAGGCTGAACGGGCATCTGCACGAGGTAGAGCAGACAGCACTCCAGAGGTTGGAGCTTCTGACGAAGCAGCTCTCAGCCGAGCAGGGCGTGACAGAGGAACTGAAAGAGAAAGCTCCGATGCAGTGGGTCGGACTGATGAACAACATCCGCAGCCAAGCGGAGGAAGTGATACTGACCGAACTGATTTACAAGTAAGCGTTGCCAAAGAGGATGAGGTCAGGGTCAATCTTCCAACCGTAGATGAACAAATCGAAATGATAGCAAAAGCAGAGGACGAAAAAGCCTCTGCTTTTGCTATTTCCAAAGAAGATATTGACTCCGTACTTCAGAAAGGCAGCGGTGTTGCGGACGGAAAATACCGCATCTACCGCCAATTCCAAAAGGGCGTGGACAGACAGAAAAATATTGAGTTCCTTAAAAATGAGTATGGAACGGGCGGCGGTACGCACATCTTCCCCGATGGTTTCAGCGGTCATTCTTGGTATGACAGCAAAGGTCTTGCCATTGACCGAAACGGCACTTATACCAATCACGACCTTGTGTTAAAATGGTCACAGGTTGAAAAGCGTCTGCGTGAGCTGATTAAGGATAACCGCTATCTCAATCCGAAAGAAAAAGACCATTATGCCGATTATCTGGAGAGCGTGTCAGCCCCTCAATATGAGATTGACACCCAGAGGAAAATAGCAAGGCAGCGTTTTATCGACGCCCACCGTGACCTGCCGCCTGCCGACAAACGGGATACCCTTGCTTTGCGGCTATCTGACTTTATCCGTGACTTGGACAGGTACGAAAAAGACCTGTTATCTGTTGTGGAACGAAGCGACCTTGCAGATGTTACCGCCGAGCAAATGGAACAGCACTTATCCGACCCCTCAACCGTTCAACAGCTCATAGACTTTCTTGCACAGGTACAATGGAAAACGACCTCAGTTTTCAGCCGCAGTAATGGGTGGAAGTTTACCGAGGAATTAAGGGAGCTGCACCCACTTTGCTACCTCTACAATGAGGGCGATGTGGTGTATATCGGTGCGGATAAATATGAGATTGCAACACTTACCGAGGAAAAGGTTTATCTGCAAAATGCCGAGTTTCCTATCTTGGGACAGGAATACAGCCGAGCCGACTTTGAAGAAAAGCTAACGGAAAATCCTGCAAATGACCATCTGAAAGTGGTCGTAACCGAGAAACAGAGGACAGAAACACCGTCCGAGAAAAAGCAGGACGGAATACAGTTTTCTATCGGTTTTTCCGAACACCCTGCCTTTTATGACAGACAGCTTAATGACCGCTATACAGATTTGAGCTTTGCTCTGGGTAATAAGCTGCTTGGTATTTTGGACGAGAAACAGCACCGTGAGCGTGAGGGCGATAAAAATATCGGGTGGTATCACAAGACCGATTTTGTTATCAAGGCTGTTATCGGCGGCGAGGAATTTAACTATGAAGGGCGGTTTGATATTGGCGATGGTGAGGGCGATTTAATTGCCCACATTAAGAATTTTTACGATTATGCCTTATCGCCAAAGGGCGAACAGCTATATGGAGATGACCGAGAAAGCCTGCTCCGTGGCAGAGATGAGTTTATCCCATTCTTGGAACAGCACACCGAGCTGACCCAAGAGGAGGAAAAGCTCCTTGATGAGATTATGGCTACCGAAAGTGATTGGTACAGGACAGCCGAGGAAGCCGAAGAAAAACCACAGGCGAATGCCGATAAAGTGAATGGCTCAGAAGCTCCTGTCATTGAAATGGAGCAATCCACAGATGACCTCATAGGCAGGGAAATCATCATAGATAACCGTAAATATCTCATTGAGAGCATTGGGAAAATCAGCGGTGATGTGTCCCTGCGTGACATCACATTCCAGAACAATGTGGGCTTTCCGATAAACCGAGTGGAGAAAATCGGCTATATCCAAAAGCTATTGGAACAGGAAAAAACCGTACCACCCGAAGAAAAAACGGAAACTCTTGCCACAGACCGTCATAATTTCCGTATTAACGATGACGCCATCGGTGTCGGCGGAGCAAAAGAAAAGTTCCGAAACAATATGGCGGCAATCAACCTGCTGCACGAGCTTGAAATCGAAAACCGCCTTGCCACACCCGAAGAACAGGAAGTCCTATCTCGATATGTCGGTTGGGGCGGTCTTTCTAAGGCATTTGATGAACACAATGCGGCGTGGGCGGAGGAATTTAAGGAGCTATATGCCAGCCTATCCCCAGAGGAATACCGTGCCGCTATGGAGTCAACGCTGACCGCTTTTTATACGCCGCCTGTTGTTATCAAGGCGATGTATGACGCACTTGACCGCCTGGGCTTTTCACAGGGCAATATCTTGGAGCCGTCCTGCGGCACAGGCAATTTCTTTGGTCTGCTTCCCGAAAGTATGCAAAACAGCAAGCTCCACGGCGTGGAAATCGACTCTCTCACAGGCAGGATTGCAAAGCAGCTCTACCAAAAAGCGAACATTGCCATTGAGGGCTTTGAGAAAACAAATCTCCCAGACGACCATTTTGATGTAGTCCTCGGTAATGTGCCTTTTGGGGAGATAAGGGTCAATGACAGCCGATACAACGCCCAGAAATTTCTCATACACGACTACTTTTTCGCAAAGGCTCTGGATAAAGTCTGTGCCGGCGGCGTTGTGATGTTCATTACCTCAAAGGGTACGATGGATAAAGCAAGTCCAGAGGTACGCAAGTATATTGCCCAGAGAGCCGAGCTTTTAGGTGCTATCCGTCTGCCAGACAACACCTTTAAGGCAAACGCAGGCACGGAGGTCACGAGCGATATTCTTATCCTGCAAAAGCGTGACCGAGTGATGGATATAGAGCCAGACTGGGTACACCTTGATACGGACGAAAACGGTGTTACGATGAACAGATATTTTGTCGAACACCCCGAAATGGTGTTGGGCGAGATAAAGATGGAAAACACACGCTTTGGTACTTTCGAGCCTGTCTGTAAAGCCCGTAAGGATATACCACTTTCCGAGCTTCTGTCCAATGCAGTTCAGAGGATAAACGGCGAAATCCCAGAGCTTGATAATAGGGTTGATGAAATCTCCGATGAGCAGGAGCTTTCCGTTCCTGCTGACCCGAATGTGCGTAATTTCTCTTTTACTCTGGTGGACGGCAAGGTTTATTTCCGAGAGAACGACCGTATGCAACCTGCTTCTGTGTCGATGACCGCAGAAAACCGTATCAAAGGGCTTATCCAAATCCGTGACTGTGTGCGTAAGCTCATTGAGTATCAGACCGAGGATTACCCAGAGGAAATGATATGCACCGAGCAGGAAAACCTCAACCGTCTGTATGATGCCTATACCGCAAAATACGGTCTAATCAACAGCCGAGGAAATTATCTTGCTTTTGCTTCAGACGAGAGCTACTTCCTTTTATGTTCTCTGGAGGTGCTTGATGATGAGGGCAACTTCAAACGGAAAGCGGATATGTTCACGAAGCGGACTATTAAGCCCCATCGAGAAGTAACTTCGGTTGAAACAGCAAGTGAAGCCCTTGCCCTCTCTATCGGGGAGAAAGCCCGTGTTGATTTGCCTTATATGGAGCAGCTCACAGGCAAAACGCAGGCTGAGCTTGTGCAGGATTTACAAGGTGTTATCTTCAAAGTACCGAACTGTGAGCCTGTTTCCTATGTAGCCGCAGACGAGTATCTGTCGGGAAATGTCCGCAACAAGCTGACGGTTGCGGAGCTTGCTGCGAAGAATGACCCAGAGCTTGCAGTTAATGTGGAAGCCTTGGAAAAGGTCATTCCCAAAGACCTCTCGGCGGCGGAAATCTCTGTCCGTCTGGGTGCGACTTGGATACCGCAGGAAGATATACAGCGGTTTGTGATGGAGCTTTTAACTCCGTCAAGCTATGTCGCAGGAAGATTAAAGGTACGATACACCCCGATAAACGGAGACTGGTTCATAGAGAATAAAAGCTCCGATATGGGGAATGTAAAGGCGGACAGCACCTATGGTACGAAAAGAGCTTCCGCCTATCGTATTATTGAGGACACCTTAAACCTGCGTGACACCCGTATCTTTGATTATGTGTATGACGAACACGGCAATAAAAAAGCGGTGTTCAATGCAAAGGAAACCACGGCGGCACAGGCGAAGCAAGAAGTCATCAAGCAGGCGTTTCAGGATTGGATATGGAAAGACCCAGAACGGCGAAACCGCCTTGTCCGTTATTACAACGACACTTTTAACTCTGTGCGACCCCGTGAGTATGACGGAAGCCATATCACTTTCGGAGGTATCAGCCCAGAAATCACACTTAGACCCCATCAAGTCAACGCTATCGCCCATATCCTTTATGGCGGCAGTACGCTCCTTGCCCATAAGGTGGGAGCAGGAAAAACCTTTGAAATGGTAGCTGCCGCACAGGAAAGCAAACGGCTCGGTTTATGCCAGAAATCTATGTTTGTTGTGCCGAATCATCTTGTCGGTCAGTGGGCTTCCGAATATCTACGGCTCTATCCGAGTGCAAATATACTTGTGACAACAAAGCGGGATTTTGAAACGGGAAACCGCAAGAAGTTCTGCGGCAGGATTGCCACAGGCGACTATGACGCAGTCATTATCGGGCATTCGCAGTTTGAAAAAATCCCGATGAGCATAGGACGCCAGAGGGAGCAGTTGGAAAAGCAGCTTGATGATATTGAGCATGGCATTGACGATGTGCAGGCTTCCAAAGGCGAGCAGTTCACGGTCAAACAGCTAATGAAAACCCGAAAGGCAATCAAGACGAAGCTCGAAAAACTCAACGACACCAAGCGTAAGGATACGGTTATCGACTTTGAACAGCTCGGCGTTGACAGGCTTTTCATTGATGAGAGCCATTTTTACAAGAATTTGTACCTCTACACCAAGATGCGAAATGTAGGTGGTATCGCCCAGACCGAAGCCCAGAAATCAAGCGACCTCTTTATGAAATGCCGCTATCTGGACGAAATCACGGGCAACCGTGGCACGGTTTTCGCAACGGGTACGCCTGTCAGCAATTCAATGGTTGAGCTGTACTCCGTTCAGAGGTACTTGCAGTATGACACCCTTGCACAGAACGGTTTGCAGCATTTTGACAGTTGGGCTTCCACCTTTGGAGAAACGGTTACAGCTCTGGAATTAGCACCCGAAGGCACGAATTACCGAGCCAAGACGAGGTTTGCCAAATTCTATAACCTGCCAGAACTGATGCAGATGTTCCGTGAGGTGGCGGATATTCAGACCGCCGATATGCTAAAGCTCCCTGTGCCAAAGGTCAATTACCACAATATTAAGACCAAGCCGAGTGAGATACAGACCGAAATGGTAGCTTCCCTTGCGAAGCGGGCTGAGAAAGTCAGGGCAAGGCTTGTCGAGCCTAATATCGACAATATGCTCAAGATAACCAATGACGGACGGAAACTGGCTCTTGACCAGAGAATGATTGACCCGATGCTGCCAGATGACCCAGACAGTAAAGTCAATGCCTGCGTGGATAATGTGTACCGTATCTGGGAGGAACACGCCGATACCAAAGCGACACAGCTTGTGTTCTGCGACCTGTCCACCCCGAAAAATGACGGTACTTTCAATGTCTACGACGATATGAGGGAGAAACTGATAGCCCGTGGTATTCCTGCGGAGCAGATACGATTTATCCACGAAGCGACCACCGATGCACAGAAAAAAGAGTTGTTCGGCAAGGTCAGAAGCGGCGAAGTCCGTGTGCTGTTCGGCTCTACTCCTAAGATGGGAGCAGGTACGAATGTGCAGGACAGGCTCATAGCAATCCATAACCTTGACTGTCCGTGGCGTCCTTCCGACCTTGAACAAAGGCAGGGGCGTATTGAACGGCAGGGAAATATGTTCCCAGAGGTGGAGGTTTACCGCTATGTGACCGAGCAAACTTTTGATGCCTACCTCTATCAGTTGGTGGAGAGCAAGCAGAAATTTATCAGCCAGATAATGACGAGCAAAAGCCCTGTACGCTCTGCCGAAGATGTGGACGAGGTTGCCCTGTCCTTTGCGGAGGTTAAAATGCTTGCCACAGGCGATGCCCGTTTTAAGGAAAAGATGGATTTGGATATACAGGTTTCCAAGCTCCGAGTGTTAAAGCAGAGTTATCTTTCCGAACATTACGACCTTGAGGACAGGGTGCTGAAATACTATCCCCAGACCATTAAAGAGTATGAGGAACGCATTGCAGGATATGAAAATGATGCAGCTCTTGCTGAGCAGCACAAGCCGCAGGGTGAGGATAAGTTCTGCTCGATGACATTAAAAGGAGTGACCTACACCGAAAAGGCAGACGCAGGCGAGATGCTCCTTGCAATCTGCAAGGATTATCCGATGTCCGCACCTACCGAAATCGGCAGCTACCGAGGTTTCCGAATGGAGATTTATTATGATACTGTCAATGCCCATTACTGTATGAACCTCTGCGGAAAGGCAAAGCATAAGGTGGATTTAGGTGCTGATGCCCTCGGAAATCTGACCCGAATTGAAAACGAGCTGTCAAAGCTCCCCGCCAGACTGGAAGCTGCCAAGACCAAAAAGGCGGAAACTATCGCACAGCTTGAAACCGCAAAGGAGGAAATCAAGAAGCCCTTTGCCTTTGAAGATGAGCTGAAAGAAAAAACAGAACGGCTGAACGCTCTTAACATTGAGCTGAATCTGAATGAAAAAGATACTTCCGTTATGGATACCGAGCCAGAGCAGGCAAAAGAACAGCCCGAAAGAAAATGTGCAAGTCGGGAGAGATAATGCGGTTTGCATATTTGTATTGCTGATTTCTGGGAAGTATAATAGGTGTAGATTAGTAAATGTCGGAGGTGAAAGGTGTGCTTGATAATTTCAGATTTGAAACCTTTGTTGATGTGCATAGCAACATCTTTGCTGAATATCTAAGCTCCGTTATCGCAAAGCTGCCCAAAGAAAATCCAGAATACCGTTCCACAGAGGAAAGGATAGAGGAACTCTACAAGGAGTATCCCAAAGTGATGGCAGTTTTGGATACGGAAAAGCCGAGTGATTTATCCGAGCAGGAGTGTAAGGCTTTGATAGAAGTTTTGGAGCTTCGGAACAGGCTCAGCGATATGCAGCAGGAAGCAATCTATTTCAGAGGATGCTATGACAGCGTTGGGTATCTCAAAAAGGCAGGAATTTTATAACCGAGAACGGCGGCATTGGCGTGGAGCTGATGCCGCTTTTACATAGCCGCAGAGGTGGAAAAATTCATAAAAATGTGGTATGATTTTTAAATCAGTAAGGAGGTGACAGTTTGTGAGTGTTATCTTTGGAATAAAAGAAAATAACCGTATAATTATTGCAGGCGATAAGCGAGGGTCAAGTATTGACGGGAAAACTTTGTCAGATGATTTAGACAAAGTCCTTATGATAAATGACCATTTAGCTTTTTCAAGTGCAGGTAACGCAGCTATTGAAAAGGCTATTTCAATAGATTTGAACAAGGCGACAAATAAAGATTGCCTAACTACCGATGATTTACTTGATATTATAAAAGCATTTTATAAGCGAGTAGCCGATACAAATTGTGATGCTATATTAGCCTTGCCGTTCTATTTTCTCATAGCAGGTAAAGGGCGTGACGGTAATGCAAGCCTAATATCGGGAGGTAATATCAAGGGTCGTTTAGATGCAAAAGATGTTCCAATGGCTCTTTTTCCACCTGCCGATGCAAAAATGCAGGAGTGCTGCGATTGCTTTGCAAAAAATTATAAGTTGCATAATTCAGAGTTTGTAGAAAAAACAATTAAGGAAATTGCGAATATTAGTAATTTGGTAAGCCCTACGGGTAACAAATGGATTTATAATATCGCAACAGAAAAAGGGATGCTTTTTTCATTCTAAAAGAACTATATTTTACATAGCCGAGAGGTTTTCATTTAACGAAATCCCCTCGGCTTTTTCTATTTCTGGAGGTGATTTTATCCATTGAGAACTAACCGACCCTACGTGCAGATTGACCCAGATGTGCTTGAACGGGTACGCCAGATTGACCTGTTATCCTATCTGCGTGAGTTTGAGCCGAGCAATCTTGTTAAGGTCAAAGGCACAAGCAATGTGTACTGTACCGCAGAACACGACAGCTTGAAGATTTCCAACGGTAAATGGTATTGGTGGTCGAGAGGTTTCGGCGGCTATTCTGCCCTTGATTATCTCATCAAGGTCAAGGAATATGACTTTGTGGAAGCCGTGGAAATTCTCACAGGGCAGACGATGGCGGACTGGAAGCCACCCCCTGCTCCCAAGAAAGATGAACCGAAAGTCCTGCTCCTGCCGCCAAAGAATAAGGATTGTAACCGAGTGATACA
>OLWT01000713.1_pt1 | contig 19992 bp, 23 predicted proteins | sample 1674001 | NCBI WGS metagenome assembly OLWT01 (sample SAMEA103958137, study PRJEB25191) | human gut metagenome | biome: human-associated habitat [ENVO:00009003]; feature: intestine environment [ENVO:2100002]; material: feces | place: Germany | collected 2013/2015 | reverse complement strand
CCGAGGACTTCGAGGCGACCTGGCAGGATGTGCTGGATGGCTGCCAAGGACTTTTGAAAGAATTCATGACAGAACGAGGTGATTCAAATGGCACAAAACGATAATATCCAACTGTTCGAAGACAAGCGTATTCGAACCGCATGGGATGAGGAAAAGGAAGAATGGTACTTTTCCGTCGTTGATGTGGTAGCTGTGCTGACTGATCAGCCAGATTATCAGGCAGCTCGTAACTACTGGAAGGTAACGAAGAAACGCCTGAAGGATGAGGGAAATGAAACGGTTACAGCTTGTAACCAGTTGAAAATGACCGCTTCGGATGGCAAAAAACGATTGACTGATGTAGCCGATACCGAGCAGCTTCTCCGAATCATCCAGTCTATTCCTTCCCCGAAGGCAGAACCGTTCAAGTTGTGGCTGGCACAGGTCGGTCGAGAGCGTATCGAGGAGACCATCGACCCGGAGCTGACCATTGACCGCGCTCTGGAAACCTATCTCAAGAAGGGTTACAGCCGTGAGTGGATCAACCAGCGGCTGCAGGCCATCCAGGTCCGTAAAGAACTGACCGATGAATGGGATGCCCGCGGTGTGCAGAAAGGCGTAGAGTACGCCATCCTCACGGACGAGATTTCCCGAGCCTGGTCTGGCATGTCCACCCGGCAGTACAAAAATCTGAAGGGCTTGAAAAAGGAAAACCTTCGTGATAACATGACTACGCTGGAACTGGTACTGAATATGCTGGCGGAGGCCACAACCACTCAGTTTTCAAGAGATCGCAAACCAACGACCTTCCAAGAGAATTTGGCAGTTGCCAAGGCGGGCGGTCAGGTGGCTGGACGAACCAGAAAAGACATTGAGTCCCAGTCAGACACGCCGGTCATTACTGCTAAGAATGCCGCACAGCTTAATCAGGTAGTGACAGATCTGCTGGAAGGAGCAGTCTCTGACACAACTGAAGAATCAAAAGACAAGTGAGTTCTGTGCATCAAGTTTTTCTTGCTGTCATACGACGTTTTTTTAAGCAAATTTCAAAAAATCTATAGTGTTGAGTTATGACAAATAAGCCCGATGGTTTTGATACGAGACCATCGGGCTTTTTTAGTATGGAAATTAGTGCAAGAATGTGATACAATCAATTCCGCAAAGGAAAATTGTCAGGTCTGTAAATTTAGGAGGTACAACATGGAAAGAGAATACCCCCAGAAAATGTTTTGGCTATTTGTTCTAACGAATTTCCTATTTCACTTTTTCTACTTATCTGTTCCGGGGATCATCCTCTGCATCGTTGGGATTTGGATAAAGACCTGTCTTTACATTGGATGTGCGGTTCTTGGCCTGAATCTGATCCTTTCGATTGTTGAACAGTCACGCATCCGAAATGCTGCCGTGTCTCATAGCGAAAACCCTGAGTTCAACGAACTGATGGACGCATTTTGCAGCCCTGACGGGCTACAGGCAGTCGGGAAAGTACTGGATGAAAAGATCAAATCCACCCCTGATGATGAATCTGAAAAAGGAAAAGACCAATAAGGTATCTTTTGATTCATCTCTCGTCTCATTATGGTTTCACCTTTCACCGCTATGGTTTCATTTTTGAGTGAAGCCATTTGAAACCAAATGAAACCGTATCATTTTTATCAACTGTTGCCATAAAGAGTTACCGGTATAGATGCGTCTGGCGCAAAGCCGGGCGCATCAACCGTTTCCGGGCTTTTTCGAGCCCGGATTTCTTCTTTTGAACCATAGATTTTTATGGAGGTTTCGGAGCAACTGACCGGATTTGAACTGGAGGATCTCATGTCTTGGACAGTTTTCAACCTCCAGCGCCCTTTTAGAGAGGACTTTTCTCTCAAAAAAAGCGGCATCATCGCAGAAAAAGAATCACAAATATTTGGGCGTCGTTTTGTCGGCTTTGACGGGCCGAAAAAAGCGGCGCCCTTTTTCAATTTCTAAAAGGGCGCTGGCTGCAGCGTCTGAAACGGCAGGCCGGAGAAGACCTCTCCGGCCTTATTTTTTTACAACAGGAGGATCGCTCACATGGACACCCAAAACACAAGCCGTCAGCTTCGCTACCTCGAAGAAGTCCGTATTCCCCTGCACCGTGCAGGCTTTGAAACTCTGCCGGTGGAGGGAGAGCAGTTGCCTGTCCTTTGGAACGGCGCACCCCTCTGCCGCATCACCGGCAAGGGCAGCGTGTTCTATCGGCGGGAGGACGCGGACACGTCCCAGGCAGAGGATGCCCTATATCGCGTCGAGGACATCGCCGCGAAGACGCTGGAGTATATGACCGCTATGGAAGCCGCCCCGCAGCTCAAAGCCAGCGGACTGGATGGCGACTACCGCATCCTCGCTGACTTTGGCGGCACGGTGCTGGCAGGTTCTCCGAGCAAATACGGCGTTCAATTCGTCACATGGGATTGGGACTATGACCGCACGGGTGTGGTACACGGACACTACTTCATGGAGAACTACGATGGCGCCAAGCAGGACTTCGCCACACGCTCCGGGCTTATCCAAAAGGAACAGCTTTTCAGCCCGGAGCAGCTGACCGAGATTTACCGATGCTGCACCGACTCTGTGAATGAGGACTTCTTTGAACTTACGGATATCGTCATCGCAGGGGCGGGGCTGATTTCCTTCAGCCCCGCCCGGCTTCTCGGCCTGGCGCTGGCCGTCCCATTTTGGCTGGCAAGCCGGAGAGGACGCGGCGGCATGGGAGATGCGTTCCTCATCGCCGCCTCCGGATTCCTGCTGGGCTTTCTGTGCGGAGTCGCCGGACTGGTGCTGGCACTGGTGTTGTACTGCCTTTTCTACCTTGCAATAGCCGCCCTGCACAAGATCCGCAGGCAAGAGCGCCCACCGGAGAGCTATCCATTCGCGCCATTTCTTGCAGTGGGCTTCTTTACCGCATATATCATCTAAAACAAAGGAGGACTTGCTCCATGAGTATTTTCAAAAACCGCACGGTCATCGGCGTTATCTGCATTCTGCTGGCACTGGTGATCTGCTTCGGCATCACGCCGCTGTTCAATCAGAGCATCAGCCAGAAGGCGGAGATCGTCCGCGTCACAAAGGACATTCACGCCGGTGAGCTCATCACCAGGGACATGGTCACCACGGCCGAGGTCGGCTCCTTCAATCTCCCCTCCGGTATCCTGCGTGAGAAGGACAATGTAGTGGGCAAATACGCCAAGGCGGATCTTGCCGTTGGCGATTATATTCTCGCTGCCAAGCTCTCGGACGCGCCTGCCGCCGAGAATGCGTATCTCTATAATCTGGATGGCACGAAGCAGGCCATCTCCGTCACCATCAAGAGCTTCGCCACCGGACTGTCCGGTAAGCTCCAGAGCGGCGACATCGTATCGGTCATCGTGGCGGACTACCCGGAGGATGGTGAAACCACCATCCCTGCCGAGCTGCAGTATGTGGAGATCATCTCTGTCACCGCCAGCACCGGCTATGACGCCAATACCGGTGAAGCAAAGGGTGACGAGAAGGAGCTGCCCTCTACCGTGACCTTCCTTGTCCTGCCGGAGCAGGCCAAGGTGCTGGCGGAGCTGGAGCAGGTCGCCAAGCTCCACCTGGCGCTCGTCTACCGCGGCACGGCAGACGGTGCAAAGCAGTTCATTGATGCACAGGACACGCTCATCGAGGAGCTGTACGCAGAGCCGGAGGAAGATCCCATTGAGGAGGGCGAAGCCGCCGATCCTACCGCAGAAATGCCGGAGAGTGAGGTGACAGGATGAATTTCAGAAAGGCCAGCATCTTTCAGCGCGACACAGAGAAGCCGGAGGAGCAGAATGACAGCGGCGGTATGCTGGCGGTCTGGGGCAGCCCCGGCAGCGGAAAGACAATAACGGCGGTGAAGATCGCAAAAATGCTCTCCGCCAGGAAGAAAAATGTCATCCTTCTGCTCTGTGACATGGCCGCTCCCATGCTGCCGTGCATCTGTCCCGCGGACGCTCTGGAGAACAATGGCTCTCTTGCCGGCGTCCTGGCAGCCGCCCGTATCAGCGAGAACCTCATCAAGCATAACCTTGTCACCTTTAAGCGCAACAGCTGCCTTGCGGTATTGGGGCTGCTCGAACGGCAGAACGAGTACAGCACCCCGCCCTTTACGCAGAAGCAGGTGGTAGAGCTGCTGGACGGACTGCGTCAGATCGCGCCCTATGTCATCGTGGACTGCGGCAGCTACATTGCCAACGACATCCTCTCCGCCGTTGCGCTGATGGAGGCGGACAGTATCCTGCGCCTTGCCAACTGCGACCCCAAGAGCGTCAACTACTTTGCAAGTCAGCTCCCTCTGCTGGACGGGCCCGAGTGGGACATGGACAAGCAGTATAAGGTGGCGTCCAACGTGAAGCCCTACCAGGCAGCGGACCACATCGGCAAGGTGCTGGGCGACACGGCCTTCGTGCTGCCCTATTCGCAGGAGCTGGAGGAGCAGTATCTGGCCGGCAATTTGCTTGCCGACCTCACCCTCAAGGACAGCCGCCCCTTCCGCAAGGAGTTAGATCGTATCATCGCGGAGGTGTTTTAATATGGCTCTTGGCGAAAAGCGAAACGGCTCGGTCTTTGCCACAGCTGCGCAGCGGCGGGACGCGGCGGAATATCAGGTCACCTCGGAGCCGGAGGTCGTCCCCGTAGTGGTGGACGACACGCCGCAGCGGACTCTGAACACTGACATTGGCGCCCTCGGACGGGCACACAACCTGTTCTTTACCCCGTCGGCAGAGGGCAGGGACTTCAATTCCGTGCTGCAGGAGGTGCAGGAGTACATCTCCGGCGCCTACGCCGCACTCATCACCGAAGGCGGCGAGGACTCCAAGGAACAGCTCATGCGCTACATCACCAAGTACCTGCAGGACCGGCGTGTCGCCGTAGCAGGCATGACGCAGACGGAGCTGGTGGATGCCATCTATTCCGAGATGGCGGAGTTCGGCTTCCTGACCCGCTATATCTACGCTGACGGCATTGAGGAGATCAACATCAACTCGTGGCGGGATATCGAGGTGCAGTATTCGGACGGTCGAAGCGAAAAGCTCGCGGAACACTTCGACTCGCCGGAACACGCCCTCGCTGTTATCCGCCGTATGCTCCACGCCTCCGGCATGGTGCTGGATAATGCCAGCCCTCTGGTCACGGGACATCTGACCCGCAACACCCGTATTGCCGCTATGAAGTCCCCCGTGGTAGATGAAGATGTGGGCGTCGCCGCCTCCATCCGAATCGTCAACCGCCACAATCTCAGCCGTGAGGATCTGCTGCGCAGCGGCACAGCCACAGCGGAAATGCTGGACTGGCTTTCCGTATTTTTACGCTATGGGATCTCCATCTGCGTGGCTGGCGCCACCTCCTCCGGCAAGACCACGGCGGCAGGCTGGCTGCTGACCACCATACCCGACAGCAAACGCATCTTCACCATCGAGAACGGCTCCCGTGAGCTGGAGCTGGTGCGGGAGGAAAACGGTAAGGTGGTCAACTCGGTAGTCCACACGCTGACGCGTGACAGCGAAAATGAGCGCCAGAGGGTGGATCAGATCGCATTGGTAGACATCTGCCTGCGCTTCAACCCGGACATCCTTGTCGTGGGCGAGATGCGCGGTGCTGAGGCGAATGCAGCACAGGAAGCAGCCCGTGTAGGCGTGGCGGTGCTGACTACCATCCACTCCAACTCCTGCGAGGCGACCTACCGCCGCATGGTGTCCCTGTGCAAACGAGCCGTGGATATGTCCGACGAAACGCTTCTCAGCTATGTGACGGAGGCATACCCCATCGTGGTCTTCTGCAAGCAGCTGGAGAACAAGCAGCGCCGCATGATGGAGATCATGGAGTGCGAGATCCTGCCCAATGGGGATCGCCGCTACAACACGCTGTTCCGCTATGTCATCACGGAAAACCACATGGAGGACGGCAAATTCGTCATCGAAGGACATCACACGCAGGTGAATGAGATCTCCGTGAGTCTGCGCAAACGCCTGCTGGAAAACGGTATGCCCAACGAGGAGCTGCAGGCTCTTTTGGAAACCAAGAAGGAGGTGAACGCCACTTGACAGCCCTGCTGCTGACTGCGTGCGTCGGCATGATCACCGGCGCATTTCTTATCTTCCGCATCTCGCCCATGGATTTCACGCTGGGTGTGTTCCGCCGGTTGACCGCCGGGCCCAAAAGCATCCGGGATGAGATCAACGAGACCACCCATCGCAAAAAGCCCGGCATCTTCCGCCGTGAGATATCGGAAGCGCAGACGGTCCTGCAAGCCACCGGCAAGGAGGAACGCTTTCCCGTGCTTTGCGCGGCATCCCTGCTGCTCTTTGCCGTGGGTGCGGGCATCGCCATCATCGTAAATAACCTCTTGCTGGTGCCGGTGCTGGCGGCCGGCATGATGTTCCTGCCCTTTTGGTACATTAAGCTCACGGCCGGACACTACAGGAAAGCTGTTACCGCCGAGCTGGAAACGGCGCTTTCTATCATCACCACGGCCTACCTCCGCAGTGAGGATCTGCAGACCGCCGTGGAGGAGAACATCAACTATCTGAACCCGCCTGTGTATGGTGTGTTCCGCAGCTTCCTCACCCGCATCAAGCACATCGACCCGGATATGAATGCGGCGTTGGCGGAGCTGAAGTCTGCCATTGACAATGAGGTGTGGCGGGAGTGGTGTGAGGCACTCTCCGCCTGCCAGTATGACCACAGCATGAAAAGCACCCTTAATCCCATTGTGGGAAAGCTCTCGGATATGCGCATCATCAATGGGGAGCTGGAGAATCTCGTGTTCGCGCCCCGCAAGGAATTCATCTCCATGGCGGCGCTGGTGGTGCTGAATATCCCGCTGTTGTACTTTCTCAACAAGGACTGGTATGCAACCTTGATGACCACCGTACCCGGCAAGGCGGTGCTGACGGTCTGTGCCGCCGCTATCTTTCTCTCCTTTGCCAGAGTGGTCAAGCTGACCCAGCCAATCGAGTATCGGAGGTGACGGACATGACGATCTTACTGTTCCTTTTCGGCGTGGCCGTTGCCGCAGGTCTGTTCTTTATTCTGGCGGATATTCTGAAGCTGCCCCGTCTCTCCACGGAGAAGGCACTTCTGTCCGCAGGGAGAACCGAGAAAAAGCGGATGAAGTCGCTGGACGCGATCTTCCTTGGCTGGGCCATCAAGCTCTCCAAGTGTATCCGAATGGATGAATACAAGCGTCACCGCATGGAGCGCACGCTGAGTGCCGCTGGCATGGACATGACGCCGGAGGTCTACTTGGCCTATACCATCCTCAAGCCTGCCGCCGCGCTGCTGGCGGTCATTCCGTGTCTGCTGATCTTCCCTCTGCTCTCGCCCATCGTGGTGCTGCTGGCGATATTGCTTTACTTCAAGGAGAGCCGCAAGGCGGAGGAAAAGGTCACCGAACGCCGCGAGAAGATCGAGGGTGAGCTGCCCCGCTTTGTTGCCACAGTGGAGCAGGAGCTGGGAGCCAGCCGCGATGTGCTGACGATCCTTGAAAATTATAAGCGGCACGCCGGTCCCGACTTCGCCCGTGAGCTGGATGTGCTGACGGCGGATATGCGCTCGTCCTCTTACGAGGCGGCACTGGTTCGCTTCGAGGGCAGGCTGGCGTCGCCCATGCTCTCCGACATCGTGCGCGGACTCATCGGCGTCCTGCGCGGGGATGACGGGCGAATCTATTTCCAGATGCTCTCCCATGACATGAAACAGCTGGAGCTTCAGCGGCTCAAGGCGCAGGCGGCGAAGATCCCGCCCAAGATCCGTGTGTATTCTTTCGTTATGCTGGTCTGCTTCATGCTCATCTACATTGTGGTCATCCTCATGCAGATCCTCACCTCGATGGGAGGGCTGTTCGGATGAGAAACAAATGGAAGAAACGCTCCGGCGAGGGCTACATCGACACCTGCGTCCTCATCCTCTGCGCCATGCTGGTGATCGCATTGGCGGTGAAGGTGCTGCCGGTGTATGTGGCGAAGCAGCAGCTCGACACCTTCGCCGCCGAGCTGGTGCGGGAAGCCGAGATCACCGGCAGAGTCGGGAGTAAAACGACCACCCGCGCGCAGGTGCTTTCCGAGCGGTTGGAGATCGACCCGGACATCCGCTGGTCCCGTACCGGCCGCATCCAACTTAATGAGGAGGTGACGGTGACGCTGACCATGGATGTGGACATCGGCTTCGGTGGGCTTGGCAGCTTCCCCATTGAGCTGACGGCACAGGCCAGCGGCAGATCGGAGGTGTATTGGAAATGAGAAAGCTGCTTTTTCGCTCCCGCTCCGGTGAGGGCTACCCCATGGTCATCGCTGTGACGCTCTGCCTGCTCATGCTCTTTATGGTCATAGCGGAATACTTTCGAGTGAACATCATCGTGCAGGGTGTGCGGGATGCGGTACAGCAGGCGGTCATTGCCACGGTCAATGAGAACTATCGACGCTGTGCTGTGGGCGGTCAAGCATAAGATCACGGTCGGGACAACGCTATCCACCTTCAGTCCTGACGAGGGCTGCACCCGCGCACAAATCGTGACTTTTCTGTACCGTGCTCACAGCAAGTAATTAGGGATGACGTATGCACCCGCTGAAATGCTATCACCTCGCGGCAAGCGAGATTGATCTGCATAAGCTATTTCATGGAAAACCTTCAGAGCGGGCTAAGAAAGGCGATCAGGTCTTGCTTATCAGAACGATCCAATTGACAGCAGACCTAACGGTGACTTGCCCCGTAACCTTTCTAATGCTGCCAGACATTCAGTTTATCACGAAGCCCTTTGCGCTGCGCACGGCTTGGGAAGATGACAGAAGTTCTGCGGTGCTGTGCTTTCGATCTTGCTCGAAAGCAGAAAGTGTTCTCTCTCTTCTGTATTCTCACGAATGATTCTATTGGCAGCAGATATCTCTTTACCCGCAACGAGCAGATGCCGGATATACTCCTACACTGTCATCTGCTCCCCCAAAAAGCAAAGGACAGCGCGGCGGACGGTCAATAGCACCGGCCTCCGCGCTGTTTCCTTTTCGCCACAGGAAACTCTGTACGCCATTCACAACCCATGAGCCATGCCGCCATCCCACGCGGCAGGAGAAAACACTATGAAAAAGATCACTCGATTTCTGTTTTGCACCTTCGTCGCCATTATGCTGATGGGGACGGCGATCAGTGCCACCGCTTGCCATCAGAAAGAGGAATATCCCAGCGTACCCGAAGTGACCGAGCCACAGCCCACCGGCGAGATCATCCCCACCGTGGACCGGCAAAAGGAGCTGAAGGCCGCCAAGAAGAATAACTCCGATACCGTGGCGTGGCTGTATATGCCCGGTGCCGAGGTGGACAACCCTGTGGTGCAGGCGAAGGACAACGCTTACTACCTGCAAAAGGACGAGAACGGGAACTACAGCGAATGGGGCTGCTACTACGCCCACTGTGACAACCGTTTGAGCAGCCGGAGCAAGCTGGACAGGAATACCGTCATCTTCGGTCACTCTGCCAGCAACTGCGACCCGGACGGGCCAAAGCTCACGAAGCTCCATCGGTATATGGATGCGGACTATGTGAAGGAGAACCCGTATGTTTACCTCTCGGTGAAGGGCGAGGACATGGTCTTCCAGATCACGGCCTGCTTCATCACGGATATTGACTTTGATTACATCGCTCCCAATCCCACAGGCGAGGAGCTGACAAACTTCTTTGAGCAGGTGGCAAAGAAGAACTGTCTGGAATTTGACGGTGTAACCTTCGGTGAGGAGGACACCGTGCTGACCCTTTCCACCTGCTGCCGGAAGTACGATGAGTACAATACCGGCAACCAGCGGCTCGTCCTCATGGCGAAGCTGCTGCCGGAGGGTGCTATAGCGCAGGACTTCACCGTGCGCCTTGCTCCAGAACCGGAGATGCCTTAAATAGACCAAAACGGAATACGATACCCCCTGAAAAAGATCCGGCAGGCGTTCGACTGCAGGCGGTGCAGCGGTCATAAGGGCTGACGCACCCCCTGTCCAAGCTAACGGAACAACCATCATGTCGAAAGCGGGAGAGATTGCTGTATCGCAATCTCTCCTTTTTTCTGCCGTGATCTCCCGGCTTATCCGCAGGCGCCTCACTTGCACGGCAATGAAAAAACATTGGCTCAATGCCAGGACAGGCGGTTTTTATGGGGTATCCTCACATCCGCGGTACTGTCGTCGCTGCCGAATGGCAGCCTTCCTTCATTCACCTATGGCCGGGCATCGGATGCCCTGACTTTTTGCGTCCTTTTGAGGATACCCCGCCTCCGTCCGCCATCGTTACCCTCGAACATCCTTATGCCCACAGCGGTGTCGCTGTGGGCTTTTTTTGCGCCCTGTGCGCGACCCCGCTGCCGTGGCCCTCCTATGTTCTGAAATTTACATCCAACAGATTTCAGAATATGGAGGAACCAAAAATGTATGACAGACGGAGCGTCTGCGCACTGAACAAGAAAAAACCAGATGCCATTGTACTTCCAGACGCCGATGGAAATCTGATCTGCCTGACCTGTGCTGATTTCACCGATGATGCAGAGTTTCGCCGTTGGAAGAGGTGGTCGGACCAGGACTTTCACGCAGAGGACAAAACGATGTGGAGGAAAGCGACCACACCACATCTATGGACATGGTTCCGGAAGCCGCCCTTGCTGTTCCCAATGAGGAGGCTTTGGCAGCGGAAAGGCAGGTCAGAGAAGATCAGATTCGTTATGCGGAGGCAGCGGTTTCTGGAATCAGAAGCATACTGACTGGGGCACAGTTTTACAGACTCCGGCAGTATTGCATCGAAGGGAAAACAGAGAGCGAAATCACCGAAGCAGAAGGCGTCACACAGCAGGCTGTGTCTAAATCGCTGGTCTCCGCTTTGAAAAAACGAGAAAATTTTTGAAAAGGGGTCCAAAAATGGTTGTGAAAAAGCCTGAAAAAAGATGATTAGTGAAGGGACAAGTATCCCCCATCTTCTGAACCTTGAAAAACACCGCCCAGGCGGTCATATCCGGTGACTGGAATACCTTTGCTGACGGCGCGAGCGTCAGACCGGGTGCGCGAAGACCACCTGTGCGGAGCATTCTCCGCATATTAGGACGGCCAAAGGAAGGTGCAGAGCGATACCCACTCAGGTCAAATGCAGTTTTGGCAGGCTGCTTCGCCATGACCCCGTCAGCTTACAATGATACTCCTGTACGCAGCTCCGAGAGATCCTCGGAGGGGTGAAACCCCCGTGACGCGCGCCAGCGCGGTTCCAGCCGCCGCCCTTGCCTGGGGAAGTAGTGTCGAATACAGGCAGCAACGCAAGAGCAAGAAGGCCGCTCCGCAGGGAGCAGTTCCGCCCCGATACGGAGCGGCCTTTTCTGCTTTGCGGCAGAAGTATGGGGATCGTCCACCTCCTCTTTCTCTTTTCCACCATCCATTCTCTTCTCTCTTTTAATCCTCTGAACGGCCTGCATCCCCCCTCCTTATCCCCCGGACGATCCTCATATTTGTGCCGCAAGGCAAAATTCAGAAAAGAGGTGCTGACATGGATCAGAACGTCAATTATTACGGCATCATCCTTCTGCTGCGCCAGCTTCGGGAAAGCGGCAGCTTCAGCGAAAAGGAACTGCGGAGGGTGGCAGCGCGGATCGCCGCGGACAGCGGCGCGGACATCATGATTTCTCTCTGATTTTCTTCATCTTTCAGTAGCTTTCTGAACAAGGTTGTGGTAGTGTTTGTGTTGCGAAAACAGGAGGTGAGCATGCATGGCGGAAAAGCATCTGACAGACGGCACAACGGCACTGGCAGCGCAGCCCCGCGTCATCAAGATCGAGGCGGCGGAGAAGCCGCAGAATGCGCAGCTGCGGGTAGCGGCCTATACCCGTGTCAGCTCGGACTCCGATGACCAGCTCAACTCCTTCGCGGCGCAAAACCGCTACTACGCCGAGCTAATCTCCGGCAAGGCTGAGTGGCGCATGGTGGATATCTACGCCGACGAGGGCATCACCGGCACCTCCGCCGCAAAGCGTGAGGACTTCCAGCGCATGATGGCGGACTGCCGCAGAGGGCTCATCGACCAGATCCTCGTCAAATCCATCTCCCGCTTCGCCCGGAACACAAAGGACTGTCTGGAGGCGGTGCGGGAGCTGAAGGAGCTGGGCGTCAATGTCCGCTTCGAGCGCGAGGGCATCGACACCGCCAATGTGAGCAGCGAGCTCATCACCGCCATCTATGCCGCCTTCGCCCAAAAGGAGAGCGAATCCATCTCCGGCAATATGCGCTGGAGCTGTCAGCGCAGAATGGAAGCAGGGACTTTCCTTCCCTCGTCCATGGCTTACGGCTACAAACTTGTTGGCAGGAAAATAGAAATCGATGCTGTCGCCGCACTGGTGGTCTGCCGCATCTTTCAATGGTACCTCAACGGTGTTAATAGAACTGCAATCGCAAAAAAGTTGAACGAGGAGGGCATTTCCAGCGGCCAGCGAAAAAAATGGCACAGTGCCTCTGTCCGATACATCCTCACCAACGAAAAATACACAGGAGATTCCCTGTGGCAAAAAACCTACACCAGCGATACACTTCCTGCGACCCGCCACAAAAACACCGGTGAGCATGAACAGTATTACGCAGTAGGAACACATCCGCCCATCATTCCACGGGAAACTTTCGACCAGGTACAGACACTGATGCAAAAGCGCAGCGTCGGGCAGGCTGTCACCCATGGAAGGCTCTGCGTCCGGATGCGCTGCTCCTGCGGCTCCCGCATCCGGGCAAAGCAAGTCAATGGCAGATGGTACTGGTGCTGCTGCCGACACGATGAAAAAGGCGACTGCGCCATCAAGCCCGTGCCGGAAGCGCAGACGGATGAAGCCTTCCGCCGCCTCTACTATAAACTCAAGCATCAGAGCCTCCCCATTCTGGAGCAGATGCTCGAGACTCTCCGGACGATCCGTGATCGCAGACTGCTCTGGAGCGAGGACATCGTTTCCCTCAACAAAAAAATATCCGAACTCTCCAGTCAGAATCGAACGCTGGCCTTCCTCAAGCAAAACGGCCTCGTTGATCCTGACATTTTTATAGCCAAAAGCAACGAGCTGACCCGCCAGCTCCGGCAGGCCAAGCTGGACAAAGAGAAGCTGATGGCTGCCGAGGGGGATGCCACCGCCCAGCGGACGCGGGAGCTGATAGCCTTGCTGGAGGATGGGCCGGACTTCCTCGACCGCCCCGACACAGAGCTGTGCGGCGCACTCGTTGCGGAAATCATCGTGGAGAGCAACGACACCCTCCGCTTCCGCCTGCATAACGGGCTGGAGCTGCGGGAATCCATTGAGAGGACGGTGCGATAATGGGAAACCGAAAGCAGCCCTTCGGCTACCGTATGACGCTGGGCGAGATCACGATCCAGCCGGAGGAGGCAGAGCTGGTGCGGTTTATCTTCCAAGGCTACAGCACGGGAGCCACGCTGGGGGATCTGACCAAGGCACTCTGCCGGCAGGAGATCCCCTACTATGAGGGGCGGACATGGAACAAAAACATGGTCTCCCGTATTTTAGAGGATGGCCGCTACATCGGAGAGAAAGGTTATCCGGCACTCATCGAGCCGGAGCAGCTCCGCGCGGCAGCGGAAAAGAGGACGGCAAGAGCCTGCCCACCGCAGAAAACACCCGCGCAGAAGGCTCTGCGGCGGCTCTGTGGCGCGCCGCCCTCCGAGCGGGTGGAGAAGCTCGTCACCGACCTGCTCAACGAGCTCATACGCTGCCCCGACCGTGTCCGGCCAGCGGCATCCCAAGTGGTCGCAGCCGGTGGAAATACACAGGAGGAGCTGACCTCCGCGCTGGAGCGGCAGCCCATCGACGAGGACAACGCCAGAGCGTTGCTCCTTCAACTGGCGGCAGAGCAGTACGACGCCATTGGGAACACGGAATACGAAACCGTGCGGCTGCGGCGGCTGCTCACTGGCTGCAAGCCCATGACGGAGCCGGATGCGGAGCTGCTGCAAAGCGCGGTGTCAAAGGCGCGTGTGACAAACAAATGCGTGACCGTGACGCTGAAAAACGGACAGACCATAGAGAGGAGAGATCAGCTGTGAACGAAACCGCCCCAAGAGTCATTAAGATCCCAGCAAAGCCGGAGTCGGTCCGGCAGGCGGAGCTGCAAAGACAGCTACGAGTCGCCGCCTACTGCCGGGTCTCCACCAAGGAGGAGGATCAGGCAAACAGCTACGAGGTGCAAAAAGAATACTACACCGACAAGATCATGTCCAACCCCGTGTGGACCATGGCGGGCATCTTCGCCGACAAGGGCATCACCGGCACCTCAGTGAAAAAACGCGAGGACTTCATGCGCATGATCCGCCACTGCCGCCAGAGGAAGATAGATGTCGTCCTCACCAAATCGGTATCCCGCTTCGCCCGCAACACGGTGGACTGCCTCTACTACACACGGGCTCTCAAGGAGCTGGGCATCGCCGTCATCTTTGAAAAGGAGAACATCAATTCGCTGGAGGAGGACAGCGAGCTGCGCATCACGCTCTCCGGCGCCTTCGCACAGTCTGAGAGCGAATCCATCTCCGCCAATGTCACATGGGGCAAACGCCGCGCCATGGAGAGCGGAAAGGCGACCATCCAGTACAAATACCTCTACGGCTACCGCAGGGGTGCGGACGATAAGCCGGAGATCATCCCGGAGGAGGCGGAGGTCGTCCGCTGGATCTATGAGCGATACCTCGCCGAGGCCAGCACACGGATGCTGCGGGACGAGCTGCATGAGCAGGGCGTGATATATTCCGAAAAGTCACCGCAATGGACGCTGCCCCATATCAAGAGCATCCTGCGGAATGAGAAATACTGTGGCGACGTGCTGATGCAGAAGACCTTTCAGCAGGATGTCATCAACCGCAAGGTCATCAAAAACACAGGGCAGCTCCCCATGTACCTCATAGAGAACCACCACGAGGGCATCGTCAGCCGCGAGAAGTACAACGCGGTGCAGGCGGAGATGGCGCGGCGCAAGGCGGCAAAAAGCCCCTCTAAGAGAGCCTCCACCGGTCTTTCCGCCTACACCAGCCGCTACGCACTCTCAGATCGTCTGGTGTGCGGCGAGTGCGGAACGCTGTACCGCCGCTGCACATGGACGCGCCCCGATGGAAAGCGCGTCGTGTGGCGCTGTGTGAGCCGTCTGGACTATGGCAAGAAATACTGCCACAGCTCGCCCACGCTGGACGAGGTGCCGCTTCAGCAGGCGATCATAGCCGCCCTCAACACCGTCCTGCCGGACTTGGATGGCCGCATCCGCCAAATCACGGAGGCGTTGGAGGCGGAGGTCATCCCGTTCCCTGGCAGCGGCATGAGCCTTGGTGACATCGACCGCAGACTGACGGAGCTGGAGGCACAGTTCCAAAGGCTGCTGGAAAAGGCGGCGGATGATCCCATCGCCTATGGGGATCAGTTCAAGGAGATATTGGACGAGCAGACCGCGCTAAAGGAGCTGCGGGCAACCATCCTTGCCGAGAATAAGAAACACGCCGAAGCGGATCGGCGCATCAGGGATGCCGCGGGGATGCTGGAAAACGCCGTGCCCCACATCGCGGAATGGGACGAGAGTGCCGTCCGGCAGCTGGTGGCACAGGTGAAGGTGCTGTCCAAGAACGAGATCAGCGTGACGCTCAAGAGCGGCATTGAGATCCGCCAGAGCATATCAAACTAAAAATAGGAGATGGAAAAATGGTATTTGTGACCGGTGACCTCCACGGAAATTTTGAGCGATTCAAACCAAAATACTTTCCCGAACAGGCTAACATGACGAAGGATGACACGGTCATCATCGCAGGAGACTTCGGGGGTGTGTGGTTTGGCGACAGCCGCGACGATGAAACGCTGGACTGGCTGGAACGCCTGCCCTTCACGCTTGCCTTCGTCTGCGGCAACCACGAAAACTATGACGCGCTGGAACGATATCCGGTGGACGATTGGCACGGCGGCAAGGTGCATCGCATTCGCCCCCATGTGCTGCACCTGATGCGCGGCCAGATCTTCGAGCTGGAGGGCCACCGCTTCTTCACCATGGGCGGTGCCAAAAGCCATGACATTGAGGATGGGATTCTGGAGCCGGATGCCCCGGATTTTGAGCGAAGGCTCATGACGCTCCAGCGCAAGCCCAGAGCGAGATACCGCGTCAACCATATCTCGTGGTGGGCGCAGGAGCTTCCCTCCGATGAGGAATACGCCGAAGCGCAGAGAAGCCTTGACGCGGTCGGCTGGCAGGTGGGCTACATCATCACCCACTGCGCTCCCACCAGCATCGCCCTCATGGGAAGCCGCCACAACGAGGCGGATCGGCTCACGGACTTCTTGCAGGAGGTACGGGAAAGAGCAAAATACCACTACTGGCTGTTCGGCCATTATCATGACAACAAAGCCATTGATGAAAAGCATATCCTGCTGTGGGAGCAGATCGTGCGGGTCATCTGAAGCAGGCCAAAGCAGAGAAAAACACGGCGGTGTCACCGTGCTTTTCTCTGCTTTGAGCATTGATCAGGCGCGCCGCGCCGGAAAGGAGAAAGCCAATGAACATTCGCAAGCCAACAGATTACACCGCCTTGTATGCCGCGCTGGATGCCGCTGTTGCGGCGCAGCTTCCGCAGATGGAGCTGTACTGCGAAATTGGTCGGCTGGTCAGCGGCAGGAGCGAAAAAGGCGCGGCTGTCGCGGCGTCGGAATATCTGCAAGCCATCTATCCCGCAGCCGATGGCTTCTCTCCTCGCAATGTGCGCCGGATGCGGGACTTCTACAGGGTGTACGGCGACACGCCGGAATTGCTGGCAGCGGCAATGCGTCTGAACTGGACTCAAAATGTGGCCATCATGGAGGCTGGATTGACCATGGACGAGAGATGCTGGTACATTCGGAAAGCCGCCGAAAGCGGCTTATCCAAAACGGAGCTGCTTCGGATGATCACATCCTCTGCACATTTGGAAATTGCTCTTGGCGAAAACGAGGATACCTGCTATACTGTAGAAAATGATGAGTTTTCGGAGAAGAATCGGTATGAAGAATATCCTGTTTATCTGCCATGGGAATATCTGCCGCAGCCCCATGGCCGAGTTCGTGATGAAGGACTTGGTGAAGAAGGCTGGGCTGGCGTCACAATTTCATATCGAATCGGCGGCCACCAGCCGGGAGGAGATCGGCAACCCGGTTTATCCCCCTGCGCGGCGCAAGCTGGCAGAGCATGGGATTACCTGCAGCAATCACACAGCACGGCAGCTCACCAATCAGGACTACGACAAGTACGACCTGCTGATCGGCATGGACAGCGCAAACCTGCGGAATATGTACCGCATCTGCGGCGGCGACTTTGCCGGCAAGCTGCACCTCCTGATGGACTATACCGACCACCCCCGCGATGTTGCCGACCCGTGGTACACCGAGGACTTCGAGTCGACTTGGCGGGATGTGCTGGAGGGCTGCCAGGGATTGCTGAGAGAATTGTTGCAGGAGTGAGGTGAACAGAATGGCACAAAACGATAAGATCCAGCTATTCGAGGATAAGCGCATTCGTACTGCGTGGGACGAGGAAAAGGAAGAATGGTACTTTTCCATCGTTGATGTGGTGGCTGTTCTAACCGACCAGCCAGACCAACGCGGCGCAAGTAACTATTGGGCGAAACTGAAGCAGCGTTTGAAAGAAGAAGGCGCAGATCAGTTGCTGACAAATTGTCAGCAACTGAAAATGAAGTCGCCCAAGGATGGAAAACGCTACAATACCGATGTGGCTGACACGGAGCAGCTCCTCCGTATCGTCCAATCCATTCCCTCGCCAAAAGCAGAACCATTCCGAGCCTGGTTAGCACAGGTTGGCCGGGAGCGCATTGAGGAAACCATAGACCCGGAGTTGACCATCGAGCGGGCGTTGGAAACCTATCTCAAAAAGGGCTATACCCGCGAATGGATCAACCAGCGACTGCAAGCCATTCAGGTCCGTAAGGAACTGACAGACGAGTGGGACGCCCGCGGCGTTCAGAAGGGCGTGGAGTACGCCATCCTCACCGATGAGATATCCCGCGCATGGTCGGGGATGTCCACCCGCCAGTACAAAAATCTGAAGGGATTGAAAAAGGAAAACCTTCGTGATAACATGACCACGCTGGAGCTGGTGCTGAATATGTTGGCAGAAGCCACCACCACACAGTTTTCAAAGGATCGAAAGCCCACGACCTTCCAAGAGAATCTGGAAGTTGCTAAAGCTGGCGGACAGGTTGCCGGGCGAACAAGGAAAGACATTGAGTCACAGTCCAATACGCCGGTCATCTCCCCAAAAAACGCCGCGCAGCTCAATCAGATCGTGACTGACCTTCTGGAAGGGGCAGCCGCGGATATGAGCGAGATGCCAGAGGAAAAATAGCGTTTTCGCATAATGTGGTTTTTCACGCGGCCAATTAGCAGCTCTTGAAAGCACCCATTAAAAAAGTTTGAGAAAAGTTAAAAGAGAACGGTGAATTCCGCCTTGCACATGAGATTTTTGAGCCGGGGGTTCAAAAATCTACAGTGGTACGGCATGACAAGTGAACACCACCCGTGTTTCGAACTTTTTTATCGAAACACGGGTGGTTTCTTATACGGAAAGCCTTGCGTCACAAGGCTTTCCACTTTTCTTGCATATGTTCCTATATATCACGAAACACCAAAATTGCGAAGATGTTTTTATACGCCAGCATCGCGGTATGAACACGACTTTTCGATATATTTACAGAAGAGGAAATGGGCAGTTTGATGTATGTGAGCGCCGATAGCGATATTAGCTATTTTGGAGTAAGGACAAGATGAAAATAGCCGAGTTGAAGACATCTGACATGGATGCCACGCGAGCTGCAATCCTTTTTGAAACACGGGTGGCACCTTATTCCGAATGCCTTGCTATGGAGGACAATTTACTAAAACGTAGACATTTTGTTAGCTGTCGGATATAATAAACCCGAAGGAAGAGTGCTTATGATTTATTCAATCTGCGAAATTCAGCAGCGAATCGCGCCGGTGGCAAAGCAGTACGGTGTGAAAGCGGTATTCCTCTTTGGCTCTTACGCAAGAGGCGAAACTCGTGAAGACAGCGATATCGACCTGCTGGTCGATACCAGCGGAACGAACCTGCGCAGTCTTCTCTCTTTGGGCGCGCTGTATTGCGACCTTGAAGCGGCGCTGCAAAAGCCAATCGATCTGATCACTGTCAGCGCGCTGGAACAACGTGCGCAAATGCCCAGCGAGGAAATGTTCCGTGAAACCGTGATGAAGGAGAAACTGAATGTATATGACGCAGCCTGACCGCCAGCGCATCCAGCATATCCGCGATTACTGCGAAGAGATCCGCAAGACGATTGATTGCTATTCCAGCCCTGAAGCAGTTCTGCGAGGAACAGCTTGCAGAAAACTGATAATTAAACGATATACAGACAAAACCGTCTCAAGCATGTTGCTTGAGACGGTTTTGTCATATGGTCAGCAATGACGAGAACCCGCACTGGGGAGAAAACCATCCCGCTGATGGTGCGTTTTTAGTCCTTTGAGTGTGCATCCTGCGCCGTTTGTTCCTCATCGGTGTCGTAGGAGTAAGGTGCTCCCAGTTCTTCGGCGATGCCCCATGCCAGCTTGAAGCCTGCCGTGAAGCTCATCAGCGTGGCCTCCTCCAGCAATATATTCTGTGCGTCCAGCAGGCGGAGCAGCTTCTTGCGCTTCTCATCATCCATTCCCTCACGTACCTCTTCGCGGGCGGATTGGACAGCGCGGACGAGCCGCTCCGGCGGCTTCTTGTCAAACCGTTCCTGCAAGGCTTTCATGTAGTCGTACATGGCATCCCCTCCTTTGGCAGCCACAACACATACCACAACTCGCCGCACAAAGCTACTGTTATTTCGATGCTGACTGTATTCATATCTCCAGCATTCCTTGCAGCCCCGCGCTGGCGGCCTTTTTGTTCTTGTCGAAGGCGTGGGTGTAAATGTCGAGCGTGGTGGAGGGCTGGCTGTGGCCGAGGATGC
>OLWT01000705.1_pt1 | contig 20193 bp, 26 predicted proteins | sample 1674001 | NCBI WGS metagenome assembly OLWT01 (sample SAMEA103958137, study PRJEB25191) | human gut metagenome | biome: human-associated habitat [ENVO:00009003]; feature: intestine environment [ENVO:2100002]; material: feces | place: Germany | collected 2013/2015 | reverse complement strand
CACACAGTTGGACAAACATTACCGAAAAGGTAAAAGTTGTTGACAAGAAAGCATACACTTATGAAGAACCGGTGTATGAAGAACACGACAGGACTATTTGCAATGACTGTGGTGCGGATATTACTGATTTATCAAGTGATGATTTTGGAGAACATATTGTGAATCACAGATTAAACGGTGGCAAGGGCTCGTATCGCAATGAATGGGTTAATGTACAGGTAGGTACAAAAAAAGTTAATGTCCCTGAGAAAAGCCATTATGAGACTAAAACAATTGGCAGAAAATGCTCGGGTTGCGGTAAAGTAGAATACTATTGATTCTAAAAAAAGGGTTGTTGCCTACAAATGGTAACAACCTTTTGTGTTTACTATAAAGAAATAACCGCCCTGTGTCGTGAACAGAGCGGTTAATCTTTAATTTTTTTATTGCTCAAACTTGCGAAACAGCTAAAGCTGTTTCGTTACTTGTATATTAACACAATAATAAAAATATGTCAACTGTCAGGGTACCGATTGGTATCCTGTTTTTTGTACAAAAAACATATGAAAGCGGAGTGTTCAATAAGCTCTGCTTTTTAAATGTCAATCGTCAGTTCAACGGGGCAATGGTCAGAACCTAAAATTTCGGTATGGATTTTTGCACCGTCAAGCTTGCTTTCAAGAGCTTTTGAAACGATAAAATAGTCAATACGCCAGCCCGCATTTTTTTCACGAGCCTTGAATCTGTATGACCACCACGAATACACGCCCTCTGTATCGGGATAGAAATAGCGGTAGGTGTCGATAAAGCCGTCATCGAGCAACGCTGTCATCTTTGAACGCTCTTCATCGGTAAAGCCTGCATTTTTACGGTTGGTTTTCGGATTTTTCAAATCAATTTCTTTGTGTGCAACATTCAAATCACCGCACATAATAACAGGCTTTTTTTCTTCAAGTTTTTTCAGATATGCCTTGAAATCATCTTCCCATTTCATTCGGTAATCAAGCCTTTTCAGCTCACTTTGCGAGTTTGGAGTGTAGCAGGTGACAACAAAGCAATTGTCAAATTCTGCCGTGATAACTCTGCCCTCATGGTCGTGTTCGTCAATGCCGATCCCGTAACATACATTCAAAGGCTCTTCCTTTGTGAACATAGCCGTTCCCGAATAGCCTTTTTTGTCGGCATAGCACCAATACTGATGATATCCTTCAAGCAAGAGGTCAATCTGTCCCTCTTGAAGTTTTGTTTCCTGAAGACAGAAAATATCTGCGTCAACATCTTTAAAAAAGTCCTCAAAGCCCTTTGTAACACAGGCACGAAGTCCGTTTACATTCCACGAAATCAATTTTTTCATAATTTACTCCCGTACACACAAAAGGGAGCAAGCATTGCCTGCTCCCAAATTGCCAATTTGTTAATTATTCTTCTGCGGAAAATTCGTCTTTGCCTACACCGCAGAGAGGGCATACCCAATCTTCGGGTACATCTTCCCATGCTGTGCCTGCATCAACGCCGTTGTCGGGATCGCCGATTTCAGGATCGTAAACATATCCGCAAACATCGCATACATATTTCATACTATCAAATCTCCTGTTCAAAGTCTGTTGTGTAATCGGTTAGTTGTTGGTCATACGATTATCAAGCTGACTTTTTTGATTTTTTATTGTTTTAATGATTACTTAAAGTATCTGTTAAGAAGACCTCTAAAGCCTGCGCCGTGTCTTGCTTCATCCTTTGCCATCTCGTGAACCGTGTCATGAATAGCGTCAAGGTTCTGAGCCTTTGCACGCTTTGCAAGGTCAAACTTACCTTCGCAAGCACCTGTTTCTGCATCTACGCGCATCTGAAGATTCTTCTTTGTGCTGTCTGTAAGAACTTCGCCTAAAAGCTCTGCAAACTTGGCAGCGTGTTCAGCTTCTTCAAAAGCATACTTTGTAAATGCGGCAGAAACCTCGGGATAGCCTTCTCTGTCTGCAACTCTTGCCATTGCAAGATACATACCGACTTCGCTGCATTCTCCCTCAAAGTTAGCTCTGAGATCCTTGAGAATATCTTCGCTTACGCCCTGAGCAACGCCAACCTCGTGAACTGTTGCGAAAGATGCCTCCTCGTCCATCTGCTTGAATTTTTCCTTCGGTGCCTTACAAACAGGGCAAGCCTCGGGAGCTTCGGGACCTTCATAAACATAACCGCATACTGTGCAATACCATTTCATAATTACTTCTCCTTTGTAATAAATATTAGTGTACTTCTGCCGAACATTTAGGACATATGCCGTAGTAGATAACAAATCTGTTTTCTACCTTAAATCCCTCTTCGGCAAGCTGTGACTCAAGGTCATCAGCATTTTGATTGTCTTCAACATCAATAACTGCATTGCATTTGTTGCAGACAAAGTGGGGGTGTGGCTCTGTGTTGCCGTCAATACGCTCCTCACCGTTTACATTGCATATAACGCTGACCTTTCCTTCATCCTTAAAAAGAGCAATGTTTCTGTAAACCGTGCCAAGACTAAGGTCGGGAATTTCGGGCTTTAATTTGTCATAAACCCAGCGTGCGCTCGGATGAGTGTCCGTACCGCACACAGCGTTGTAAATTGCATTGCGTTTTGAGCTGAAATTTCTTTTTGCCATAATTCATAAATCCTTATGCAATATTAGTCAGTACCGATTGACCAAAATCAGTAATCAGTATTAACTTTGACTATATTCTATCACGCAGATGTTTAATTATATTTACAATAAAGAATTATAGATGAAAAATCTTGCACAAAGAATTGGGAGGAAATATAGTGAAATCAAACAAAACAGTAAAAATTATCATTTTTATTACTCTCTTCCTGTCTGCGGTAATTTTAATATTGGTAATGACAGGCGCAGTAAAAGAAACAACGGCTGATACCGACAGCGTAAAACTGCCCGTAATAATGTATCACTCACTTTTAAAGGATGAAAAACTGCAAAATGACTACACCGTTTCACCGACTCTTTTTGAAAACGATTTAAAATATCTTGCCGAAAACGGCTACACAACCGTTGTTGTAAAAGACCTTACCGATTATGTTTACGGCAAAAAATCATTGCCCGAAAAATGCATTATGCTGACCTTTGACGACGGCTATTATAATAATTATTATTATGCACTCCCTTTGCTCGAAAAATACAACTGCAAGGCGGTCATATCTCCGATTGCGTCAGTGTCCGAAAAATTCACCGAAACCAAGGACATTTCCGTGACCTACGGCCATATAACTTTTGACGATATGAAAGAAATGTCCGATTCGGGCTATGTTGAAATTCAGAATCATTCGTACGATATGCATTCTTTGAAATCACGAAAGGGTGTTTTGCCAAAAGCGGGGGAGAGTGATGAAGCATATAAATCTATTCTTACGGAAGATGTTGTCAAAGCTCAAGGCTTGCTTGAAAATGCAACAGGGAAAAAACCGACCTGCTTTGTATATCCGTTCGGTGCAAAAAATGACCTGACCGAAAAGCTGATAAAAGAAATGGGCTTTTCGTGTACACTAACCTGTACGGAAAAGCCCAATATAATTACTAAAAATCCCGACAGCCTCTACGAGCTGGGACGATACCGCCGTGACCGCAACGAGTCAATGCAGAATCTTCTTATCCGAATTGAAATGCAGTCATAATATTTATACGGCAGATACGGCAGATTTTTCAGCCTTGGCGTTTCTTACAAAAGCCTCGCACAAAGCTATGAAGATGAAAAACAGCGGAGTTGTAATCGGCTGATAAAGGTTTACAACAGCCTGAACAGCATAGCAGATAACAGCCGAAACGCACGCAATCAGCATCGGATTTTCCTTTGCATACTTAACTGCGTTCTTAATCGTACCGCACACAATGGCAAGATAGGAGAGAAGTCCCGTAATTCCGATTGTGATAAGGTAGTTTAGATATTCGTTATGAGCGGCATTTGTTGAGCTGTCACCGTATTTTGAAAGGTCGTCAAAGTACGGACTGAATGCGGAGTAGAACATATCGGGACCTACGCCGAACAGCTTTTCAATGAATGAAGCGTCGCCGAAAATCCATATCGACCTTATCCACATAAAGCCTCTGTGCGTACCCCATTTATCGTTAAAGCGGATAATTCTTTCAAAACTGCCGAGGTCGGTTTCTGTGTCAATACAACTGAAATAAACCATAATTCCTATCATGGTAACAGCACAAAGTCCGAATACAACGGCAAGAGCAATCGGCACGGCTTTTGAAATTGTGATGTTTGGTTTTTTGTAATCAATAAGATACAAAAAACCTGTAATAACGGCACAAGCTGCAAGCAATATCCAGCCGATGCCTGAGAAAACGAAAATTTCCTGAAACTTATCAAAGCCCTTGCTTTTGTCGTCAAAGCAGAGCGAGAACAATCTGAGCAGCTTTGCAAACAACAGCATAACAGTTGCCGAAAGGAAAAATCTTTTCAGTCTGACAAGGCTGTTTGAAAACCATACAAGGTAAATAATCATAAATACAGCCATGCCGAGAATGCCGGAATCGCTGTCGGCAGTCATAAGAGCCGCAAAGCCAAATCCTGTTGCAATAAGATAAATTGCCCTGAGCAAGGTTTTCTCCGTGATAACCGACATTGCAATCATAACAGGCATAGCGATACAGATGTAGCTTGAAAGCAGATTTTTGTTGCCGATTGTTGAAGTAAAGTCAATAGTTTGTTGTTCATTAAGCAGAGGGAACATTCCAAACGGATCAACATAGAATGCGTTGAGTATCGCAAGTGCGTAAACTATCATTGAACCGAACGCAAGCGCAACGAATATGTATTCAAAATATTTAAAGCACCTTGTAATCATAAAATATGCTGCTGTGTAAAATGCCATAAGCACAAGTCCGTTGTTTCGTCCCTGAGTACCCAGAAGTGCATCCAAAGGGTTTGCAGACAACAGCGTTGAAATGACATTTATCCCGAGGAATACAATAAATGCCCAGTCCATAAACGAAAGCTCTTCATACAAATGCTTTGGTTTAGGCTTTTCAAGCTTTGAGTCTTCCGGCGGTTTATCAACGCTTGCGGTCATGATAATAAGAAATTCCGCAATAACGAGAATACCCGTCAATATAATGAAAAAGTAATACTTGTCATGCCTGATGTTAAAATATGCGTCGGTAAAAAACAACGGAAAAAGCGTGAACATAATAAGCAGATAATAGTTTGTGAGCGCCTGCTGTACCGAATATTTTTCTTTGGGTTTGGCAGGCGGATTTTTATGCTTTGCAGAAGTCATAATAAAATAACCTTTCAATATAATGTACTTCAATTTTATAACGCACACACGATGTTGTCAAGAAATAAAGTAAGTTGAAAGCTCTGGTTTTCGACTTGTTTCGATTGGCATATGCTTGCAAAAGAACAATAATTGCATATTTTTCGACACTTTTATTCCCAAATTAATACTTGTGGAGAAATTAGTATTGTATTTATCTCCGTAAAATGGTATAATTCCCCTTGAGATGTATTTCCATATTTGCAGGACAAAGACTTTTGTAAAAAATTGTTTATGAATTTATCTATTTGCAGATTGGGTGGTTTTATGAAAAAATTAGTTATTTTTGGCTTTGACGGCACTCTTGCCGACACAGCCCCCGGAATTTTATATTGTTTCAATACAACGGCAGTTGCAATGGGCTATGAGCCTGTTGAACACAGCGCACTCTACGGAGTAATCGGCGCACCGCTTGAATACGGATTTAAAACGCTCTTTAATATGAGTGATGACGAAATTGAATATGCCGTAAAGAATTACAGTAAACTTTATTCCCAGAAAGGAAAAGAGATGTTCACCGTCTATGACGGAATTTATGACGCTCTTCGTGAACTCAAGAAAAGCGGTTTTAAGCTTGCAATAGCAACTCAAAAGCACAGAATGTTCACAACGGATATTCTTGAAACCTACGAGGCGTCGGATGTTTTCGACGCAGTATGTGCAACAGATGTCGGTACAAACCTCACAAAGAGTCATCTGCTTTTGCAGGCGTGTGAGCAGACAGGAGTTTCCGTTGAAGAAAGTATCCTTGTCGGCGACAGCACAATCGAGGCAAAGGGTGCGGAAGAAATAGGTATGGACTTCCTCGCTGTGCTATACGGCTGGGGCTTTAAAACCAAGGAAGAAACCGAAAATTACAAATGCGTCGGCACAGTGTCATCTCCGGCAGAAATCTCTCAAAAAGTCATGGCACTCTGATTACGGTTAGTGCGTGTAAAACAGTGCATAAATAGGATTAAAATTGTAATTTTCCAAAAACAAATTGGGCAGTCATAACGATTGCCTGATTTTTTTATGCAAATTTAATTCTGTATAATAACAATGATACAACGATATACTTTTGCTTGTAAACGGGATGTTTGATAAACAGAAATATGATAGTACGGAATTGATATTGTTAAATTCTTTTACATAAATTTTAAAAGTTAATTTAAATAATATTGAATTTTCACATATTGTATGCTAAAATAAAAATGCCAAACAAAAATTTAATTTTAAGTTCACCTAAGTGTGTATTTTTATTTTGGTAAAAATACAGGCTTTACTTTTCACACCTTATAAGTGAAATATTGTGTCGCAACAATCAAAGCTATGTATTTTTCGTGCGTAGTTTCAGCTACGCACTTTTTGTTTTATGCGAAAAATATTTGCTTTTTTTAAAAAAATCGACAAAATTTGAAAAATTTTAAAATTTTTTCGGATTTTATAAAATCAAAAGCCGTTTTAAATTGTCTATATTATGAAAGGAAATGAGAGGAGGTTATTTTATGAACATTTCCCACTTAGTAGAGAAAATTAAAAAGGGAGATAACAAATCATTTGAAAAGCTCTACAAGCTTACAGAGCGTGAAGTGTGGTTTACTTGTATCAGCTTTTTAAAGAACGAAACAACCGCACAGGACATTATGCAGGAAACTTACATAACGGCTTTTTTAAAAATCCAATCTTTGGAAAAATCATCACAAATCAGAAGTTGGCTTAACAGAATTGCCGTTAATAAGTGCAAAAATTATTTGAAAGGTAAAGGTGAAATCCAACTGGACGATGAAGTTTTTGAAAATCAGGCAATAGTTGACGAGCGTATATCAATTCCCGAAGAATACATTTCAGACAAGGCAAAGAGAGAAATTATTCTTTCGATTATGCAGGAAGTACTGTCCGATGTTCAGTATCAGACAGTGATTATGCACTATTTTAATGAAATGACTGTTGATGAAATCGCAGAAGTCTTTGAATGTTCAAGGGGTACTGTGCTTTCAAGGCTCAATTATTCAAGGGCAAAGATGAAAACTGCAATTGAAGATTACGAAAATAAAAGCGGTGACAGGCTTCACGGTGTTGTATTTGTTCCGTTCTTTACAACAATTTTCAGAGAGCAGGCAAAGAGCCTTGCAGTACCGAACATTACAATCAAGCTCCCGAACGGACAGACACTTGCAACATCTGCAACAAAAGGCTTTGCGACAGGTGCAAAGTCAACAGTTTCATCTATCGTAAAGGCAACAGCAACTGCGACAGTAAAAACCAAGGTAATTGCCGTTGTCTGCGGTGCTACAATACTTGCAGGCACATCAGCAGTCGGCATAAGCATTCTTGCAGGCTGTAACGCTGAGAAAGAACCGACAGAACCGTCAGTAATATCTTCAACCGTACAGACTTCAACCGTACAGACTTCAACTGTATCATCTGAGGTCAGCAAGGCTATTGAGGATAACGGTCTAAAAATCGACAAAGACGGCAACATCACTGATAAGAATGGTAAGAAAGTCGAAGTAAAAGACGGCAAAGTAGAAGTAAAAACCGATGACGGTAAGACAGTTACAGTTAAGGTTAACGATGTAAAAACTACGGTATCTAACAACAATAACAGCAACAAGGGTAACACCGAAAAGAAAGAAAATACATCATCAAAGAAAGACAACTCTTCAAAGACAAATACATCTGATAACGACAAGAAGCCAGCTAAGCCGAGCAACTCTTCAAGTAATAATCAGAAGCCAGCGAAGCCAAGTAACTCTTCAAGTAATAACCAGAAGCCAGCTAAGCCGAGTGAGTCATCAAAGACTGAAACACCTACAGCAAAGCCAAAGCAGGAGGTATGGGTAGTTGACTACAAAACAGTACACCACGAAGGCTATTGGAAAGTAACAGGCTCTCACGAGGAACCAGTTTACGGTTGGGTAAGCTATGATGTATGCAATGACTGCGGTAAGAAGTTCTCTGATTCTAACACTTTGTTAGATCATTTGGAGTGGGAAGTGGATAACAACGGTGGTAAAGGTTCATACCATACTGAAGAAGAGTATGTACAGACAGGCACAAAGACAGTACAAGATAAGGAGTGGGTAAAACCTTGGGATGAAAAGGTTAAAGATGGCGGTCACTACGAGTACAGATAATTAAATTCGACAGCAAGTATAAATCCTTAAAATAATTATTGGGAAGAGAGGGTTCTTTATGAACCCTCTTTTTCTATGCTAAAAATAAATATTACACTAAAGAAAGTATTCAATTTAATTATAATATATGTTATAATATAAACATATTAAAGAAGATATTTATATGAAAAGATACAGCCCCCGAAGAGGGTAGTTATGGCATGGGAATGCTCTGTAATCAACAAAATAAAAAAAGAGGTTAAGCATTAGAAAAAATTGCTTAACCTCTTTGTTGTTTTAATAATAAAAAATCTTTTGTGTTACGGTGTAATAAATTTTAAAAATATATTATCTTGTTTCCTTGAAAATCGGCAGGCAAACTAAAATGACAGTAAGTTTGACTGCATTTTATCTTGTTTTAACTTAATTCAAAATTACTCAACTGAATTTTTAAAATCTCAAAAACCCAGTGTTTAAGCCACTTTTAAGGCATTTTAAGCAATTTTGGCAAAAAATAAAAGGCGGTTAAAAAACCACCTTTTTTGGTCGAGGTGACAGGACTTGAACCTGCGGCATCTTGGTCCCAAACCACCTAATAAATGTGTGAAAAGCTTAGTGTTTATCGGACTTTTCAAGTTCAGTTGCCTAATATTTGCCTTGCATTTATTTTTTAGCTTATTTTACGATTGAGAAAATCATCAAGTTTTTTCGCAGGTGCTTCAGTATCATCTTGCATTAAATGCGTGTAAATGTTCAAGGTGGTTTCGGGTTTGGTATGCCCTAACTGGTGTTGAATGTAGAGAATATCATAGCCCGAATAGAAAAGATTTGTTGCGTGGGTGTGTCTAAGACAATGAGCTGTAAACGGTTCTATGACCTGCGGAATACCGTCGGGGCAGTATTTACTGCGTGGAGCAATGCCGACAATTTTGCCTTGCTGTGAATTGAATGCTTCGAGGTTTAGGCAATTGATGTAACTCTCCCACAATCTCCGCCACGCTGAATTTGTCATAAGTTTACCTTTGGTGGTTGTGACTACATAATCAAATGGGGAGTGGGGTGCAAGACTTTTCAGATAGTCTGACAGAACGGTCGGGATATCAACCTTGCGGACACCTGCTTCTGTTTTCGCTCCTGCTTTTATGTAAGAATTGTTTCCGTCAAGAACCAAAGTCTGATGAACATTTATTTTGTTGCGTTTCAAGTCAATATCTGCCCATTGCAAGCCGAGGCATTCACCTCTTCGTAGTCCTGCAAGCAACATAATCATTGCCGGCAATCTTCCTCTGTGCGGAGTGTTGATTATTAGCTTTTGCTCTTCAGGTGACAAGGCTCTGCGTTCTTTTTTCTTTGCCGCATTCTTTGATATTTTGACATATTTCAGTGGGTTGAAGTCGATAGCTCGGTTTTCAATAGCATACTCAAACACTCGGCTTGCGGTTGCGATGAACTCCTTCAGCGATTTTTTCGCTGTGGGTTTGCCTGTTGTTGGGTTCTTAGCGGCTAAGTCGAACACGATTTCCTGAAAGTCGGCAATTGTCAGCTTGTTGATTTTGTAAGGTTCAAGCTCTGTAAAATGTTTGAGATACCGTTCAAGTGTTTTGTATTGCTGTGGTGTTTGCAGTGACCTCTGAACCGTTAGCCAGCGTTTTTTCCAACATCCGTATGTATCATCAGATGAGATATCTATGCCTTTGCCGAGTTTTTGCTTTAATTCGGCGGCAAGCGTTTCAACCTCTTTTCGTGATGTGCCGCATACGGATTTGTACTTTCGTTTACCGTTTTCATCCCGACCGATATAGATGTTCTTCTGATAGCGACCGTCTTTTCGTTTTTTCATAATGTAATACACTCCTTTTGCTTAAAAAAGGGTGCAAAAATCCCCTGATATTCAATGCTTGAAAATTTCAGGGGATTGTGGTACAATATTATTGCTTTTAGTAGTATCACTGCACCCTGCGTGTGGTGGTTTCCGCTCTGACTTGCGCCAACAGGTCAGGGCGGTTTTTATTTTTATTTTAATTTTTATTTGCTATGAGCATTTTAACCTTTGCATTATAACTTACTTTATCGTTCTCATCGTAATGTTCACCAATTGTAAAATCGTTAATGCCAAGAATTCGCTCTTGATTTTCTTTAACAAAAGCTACATCTTCTATATGGAGATTGCCGACATCTAAACCGTTGACAAGCACCTTGATTGCAGGCTCGCCTTTATAATCGTATTCCTGTAACTGCACATTAAGCACTTTGCCTGCTTTTTTGTCGGTTTTGAGTTGTTTAAGTAACTTCTGCCTGCCCTGAAAGGTAACACCTGCAACTTTAAAAACTTTCGTGTGCGACTTGCCCGATTCCGGTTGCATCGCAGGAGTTTTTACCTCTGATTTTGGCTTTTTAAATAATTTTGATAATAATCCCATAATAGCCTCCTCATTGACACATAATGTCAAATATTATATAATAATATTCGAGGAGTTCCTACTTCTCTAATCCTTATTTTGACCGCTCACAGTTGCCGCTGTGGGGGGTTTTTCTTTTTGTTGATAAAATCTGCAAATTGCTCTTTTACCCGCCTTTCAAGCGGATGTAGGTAAAAAGCGTTTCTGCGTTCAAGCTCTGCCATTCTTTCCGCCCTGTAGGTTGCCGCCTCAAGGCTAATGTCACATAAATTTGCAATTGCAGCGGCATTGATTACTTGCATTTCGTGCAACACACAAGCCGGAGCTAACAAGTCCCGAGCAAATACATTTGCCGAATGTTCGGCATCATCAGTTATTAAAAAGCCGTTGCCGTCAGCTTTAAATAAATGCCCTAAGAAAATGTGTCCAAGCTCGTGTGCGATTGTGAATCTGCATCGCTGAGGAGATTGCTCATCAGCATAGACGATGTACAGCTTATCATCTTGCATCAAAGTTATTCCACTCTCATTTTCACTTAGCAGATTGACTGCCGAATTTTTCAGTAAAACAATGTCTGCTTGCTTTGCTATCTGACTGACTTTAACAGGCAAGTTGCTGATTCTGTAGTCGATTAAGCATTGCCAAGAGGCATTGCGCGCATTTTTATATTGTCCATAATTCAAGTTTTACCACCTCATAGGTATTGTAACCTATGGGGTGTTTTTTATTATGTACTTATAAATCTGTATCGTCAGGCTCAAACTTACTGAGATCAGGGAGATCAACTATTTCAATTGGTTGATTATTGCCGTCACTTCGTGCGGCTTTAACCGTTGGTATCAATACTTCATCTTCCACACCGAGCAATCTATCAACTGCAGGTTGCATTTCAGGGCTATTTCTGTATGCGATTATAAGTTTCTTTTCTTTGTCTGATGTTTCAAAAGGTAGTTTAACCGCATTGCAATTTTGCAAATCATTTATGCTAATTCCCAAACCTGCACAAATTTTAATCACACTATCAACAGCAGCTCCACCAATAGAGCCTTTAAGCATAGATCTAAGTGTGCTGTATGGTATTTCAATTTTTTTGGCAAAGGTTTTTACACTAAATCCTTTGTCACTTATTAACTGTTTTATGTAATCTTCTCTTGTCAAGTTAATCACCCTTTACTATTACTGATTGTAACACGCCGTTTACGAAAAATCAATACTAAAATGCGAAATTTCGTAAAAATATTTTTAAAAATCCGTTGACAAGTGCGAAATATCGTGTTATATTTAATACAGAAACACGAAATATCGCATTTTAGGAGGTGAAAAATCGTGTTTGACAAAATCGAAGTAATCATTTTTGAAAAGAAAATGAAAAAGAAAGAAGTTGCCGAGAAAATGGGAATTTCATACGGACAGTTTTGTGCAAAAATGCGTGGGGAATATCCATTTACGCTTGATGAAGCTCTCCGCTTAAAGTCGGTTTTACAAACTGATTTATCTATCGAAGATTTATTCGGTTCGGCGGCTTAACGAAATTCTTAAAAAGAACAGTAGGTAATACCACACAACTGCAGTCCCATTAAACGGACTTAGCTGAAAAGAGGTTGTACTGCTCAAACTGGCTCTCAGCGTTGCTGATGTTGAATCAGTCGAAATCGTTTCAGACAAAATTACCAACGAAAATTAAGGAGGTGTACATATGCCGAGAGAAAGACCTATCATCAATTGGGATGATATACCGTGTGTAGTAGATGTGCCGTATGTGGCACGATTGCTCGCTATGAATCCCGACCATGTTGCAAAACTTGCAAAAGATAACAAAATCCCTGCTTTTAAGATTGAAAAGCTCTGGCGCTTTAAGAAAAACGAAATTGAGCAGTATATAGAGGAGCACAGAAATGGATATTATTGCAAATAACCGCCAAAAGAAAGGAGTGTAACAAATGGCATTTAAAGATTTAGAAACAAAAAGGTCGCTAAAAAAAAGTACCGTGACAGCAAAGACCAGCTTAAATACACGCAAAAAAGTCTTGCAAGCACCGAGCAGGAGCGTGACATTGCGAACAGCCGTCTGGACAAAACAAAAGCAAAGCTTAACAAGGTGACAGCCTTATATGTTGCCGAAAGAGCGAAAAACGCAGAACTTGCCCGCAAGCTCAAAGCCCTTGAAACGCCTGAATCCGAAACAATCGGCTTTGAATGTGTGGGGGTTGAAAATGCCAACGACTACAAGGTTGTTTGATGAAAAGAACATTTTGCGGACCTTAGCAAAATGTTTATCAAATATAAAGGTGGGAAAATATTTTGAATTACACTGATTTTATATCCTCAAACGGATACATATGCACTGAATCTGAGTTTGAAATTGCTAAGGCACACGCTAAGAACAAGTTGGCGGTTATTATCAGCCGATTTGGTGATGCAAACGGTGAACGCCTTGAGGATTATTACCTTGAACAGCTTATCAGGGAAGAACTCAGAGCTGAAAGAGTATCAAAGGCGTTGTTTGAAATGCAACTTGCAGGCAAAGAGAAATCCCGCATTGCTTAGGAACAGCAACACGGGATTAAACAAAAAGAAATTTAAACAAGCTCATTATATCATATTGAATCGAAAAATCAATAGTTAGGAGATATTAAAATGTGCGAAGTATGCAGAAGCACTCCGTGTAATCCGATGTGCCCAAACGCACCGCAAGTACTGGTAATGGGGCATTGCAGAGCGTGCAACGCAGAACTCAGATATGATTATACATATTTCAGAGATACAAATGATGATATTTTCTGTTCTCGTGAATGTGCCGAACTTTTTCACGGCATTACCGAGGAAGAATGGTCAATAGATTAAGGAGGTAACATAAAATGACCAAAATTACAGAACCCGTTAATTTGCTTGAAACTGCTGATATGGAAGAAGTAAAAAATCTGTCAACAGTTAATGATGCAGAACCTGATTCAACCGATTTAATTCAGGTAGCTCAGATTCCTGTCATCATCGAGAATCTCAAGCTGGTTAAATCTGAAATTGAGAAAAAGGTAAACACTGCCTGCGAAATGATATGTACAGACGAAAACTACAAGGAAATCAAGAAGTTGCGTTCATCGCTCAATAAGGAATTTGCGGAATTTGAAACTCGCCGAAAAGCGGTTAAATCGGAAATAATAACACCTTATGAGGCTTTTGAAACAGTTTATAAGGATTGTGTAACAAATCCGTACAAAAAGGCAGATTCGGCGCTCAAGGGCAAAATTAACGCTACCGAGCAGGAATTAAAAAGGATTAAATACGAAAAGTCTATGAGTTATTTTGAAGAATATAAGAAATCACTCGGTATTGACTTCGTAACATATGAGCAGGTTAATCTGAATATAACCATGAGCGTATCTCTCAAAAAGCTAAAAGAAACCATTAAGACCTTTTTGGACAAGGTTATGGATGACTTAAAGCTTATCGCAACGCAGGAGCACAAGGACGAAATCCTGTACGAGTATAAGCGGTCTTTGAATGTATCGGTTGCAATAACTTCCGTAACAGAGAGGTACAAGGCTATTGAAGAAGAAAAAGCAAGGGCAGAAGCCGAAAGAGCAGAGCGTGAAAAAGCCGAGCAGGCTGTGAGCAACACTCTTGACGAATATGAACCGTTTGTTGCAAATGTGCCTGAAGAAGTTGCTCCTCCGGTTGAAGAAATATCAGAACAGCCACAGCAAGATGAAAAAGTTCTGTCATTGTCATTCAAGGTTTACGGTACAAAATCACAGCTTAAAGATTTTGCACTCACTGTTAAGCAGTTAATCAACGAAAGGGGATTACGCTATGAGTAATTATAATAATCAAAACAATCAGATTCAGCAGAGAAAGCCGAAGTTTTCGTCAATGCTCCAGACACAGGCTTTTCAGAAAAGTCTTTCAAACTCAATGAAAGACCCGAAGGAAATTCAGAAATTTACGGCGGCTATCACATCTGTGGTGAGTACAAATCCTGCACTCGAAGAATGCGATGCAGCTACAATTCTTTCGGCGGCTCTTTGCGGTCACTCTCTCGGACTTCCTCCGTCACCACAGCTCGGTCAGTATTATATGGTCCCGTTTAAGGACAGAAAGAATAAGCGTACAACAGCTACATTTGTTCTTGGCTATCGTGGCTATATTCAGCTTGCTATCCGTTCAGGACAGTATAAAAGACTTAATGTGGTGGAAATCAAAGAGAGAGAACTTCTTAATTGGGATCCGCTCACAGAAGAAATTACAATCAAAATGATTGAAGATGAAACAGAGCGTGAAACAGCTGAAACAATCGGATATTATGCTTATTTTCGCTATGTAAACGGCTTTGAGAAAGCTCTTTACTGGAGTAAGGATAAGATGAAACAGCACGCTATGAAGTATTCAGCCGGATATGCAAGCGATGTCAATAAGGGTACAAGTTACACTTTTTGGGCAAAGGATTTTGATGCTATGGCAAAAAAGACAATGCTCAGACAGCTTATAAGCAAATGGGGTATTATGAGTGTTGAAATGCAGACAGCATATGAAGCTGATAATCATATTATCAATGCTGACGGAACTCCCGATTATGACACCGATACCATGATTGATGCAGAAGTTCCTGCTGAAACACCTGAAATTTACAATTCATCTTCATCTGAACCGGATGAAGAACAGTTCTCTATTGATGATCTTGCAGAATGAAATGATTGATTTAGAGATAATAAGCACAGGCTCTAATGGCAACGCAGTCTTTCTTGACGGTCAGGTCTTGATTGACTGCGGAGTGCCGTTCAACAAACTTGTTGAGTGTGAAGTGGTTGACCGAGTTAAATATGTTTTTTTAACTCATCAACACGGAGACCATTGTAATGTTGCTACTCTAAAGCGACTGCTGTCCGAACACCCTTGTATTCGGATAATTTACCCCAATTATCTTTGCAAAAAGCTTTTTTTATTAGGTGATACCTCCTTTCAATACAATTCTTTCATAGTCGCTCAGGATAAATGGTACTCAATCAGCAATATTACTTTTTCAGCAGTACCACTTCGGCATGATGTTCCTAATATCGGCTGGAAGTTACACTTCAACACTCAACAGGGGATATATAAAGTTATATACGCAACTGATACATCGGAAATCGCTCATATAACAGCTAAGAACTACGATTTGTATCTTGTAGAAGCTAACTACTCAAAAACAGAATTACTTAATCGAATAAAAGATAAACGATTGAAAGGTCAATATGTGTACGAAGATAGAGTTCTTCGTACACATTTGAGCAAAGAAAAGTGCGATGAATGGTTGTATCAAAATATGGGTAATAACAGTTTCTTCGTTTATATGCACCAACATGAGGACTTAGTATGATTACATCAGCGAACATAGTATCTTATGACGGATATAACTTAATAGTAAGACCGCATGAGCGTATCGGCAGAGAACTTGCACAGAAACAAGTACATGAAATTGAACTCAGAATTGTTGACGGACGCACGATTTCTGCCGAACAGCGAAGAAAAATATACGCAATCATCAGAGATATAGCATTTTGGTGCGGAGATAATCCCGAATGGATTAAAGAATATTTCAAGTTTAATTTTTGCGGTGAATTTGGCATTGAATACTTTTCGCTGTCTGATTGCGAAAAAAGCGTAGCAAGAGATTTCATAAGCTATCTGATAGATTTTTGTTTCTACCAAAATATCGGAACAAGAGATACTCTGCTTAATGTTACAGATGATATAGGCAGATACTTGTACAGTTGTCTTGAAAATCGTAAGTGTGCAATATGCAATGCACCAGGTGAAGTTCATCATGTTGACAGAATTGGTATGGGGCGAGATAGGGAACAGATTGTACATATAGGATTAAAAGCTATATGCCTTTGCAGAAAGCACCACGATGAAGCACATCGGCACGAAAAAGAGCTGTTTGATAAGTACAAAATCTACGGTATAGAGCTTGATGAATATCTTTGTACAAAGCTGAAACTTAATACAAAAAGAAAGAGGTGATACAGTGAATGGCTGGACAACCAAAGCGAGGGCTTGACTTTGCGGCTTGGGATGTTCACTTGTTCGATGATGATGAGAGATTTGATGTGCTTATTGATGCACAGGGTTGGGACGGCTTTGGAGTATTTTTTTGGATTTGTACCAAAGCTTATGCAACAAATGGTTACTATTATGAGTGGCGAGAAGAAACCAGTGCTGCCACGATAGCGAAACGAATGAGCGGTGGAATTAAATCAGATACGGTAAATCAGGTAGTTAAGCTTTGCTTACGAATTGGGCTGTTTGATAACGGGCTGTTTGATAGGGAGAGCATACTGACCAACAAAATGATGCAAGAACGATATATGTACGCTATCGAAAAACGCTCCGTGCGAGGTCGCACAATAAATAGATTATATTGGCTTTTGAAAACGGAAGAAACAAAGGCTTATATAGTTATACCTGAAAATGAGCATAATCTCTCCGAGAATGAACATAATCTCTCCGAGAACGACACAAAGAAAAGTAAAGTAAAGGAAAGTAAAGTAAATAGAAATAATTATTATGCGATGCCGTCTGCAAATGCAGCCGACACCGCCGGTGAAAATATTTTTATTACATTACCTTTGAACGATAAGAGTAATTATCCAGTTTCAAAATCTGATGTTCAGCACTACAAAATTTTGTATCCTGCTGTTGATGTAGAACAACAATTGCGTTCGATGTTGGGGTGGCTCGAAGCTAATCCGAGCAGGAGAAAAACAAGAACCGGCATTAAAGGTTTCATTACTAAATGGCTTAATAAGGTCCAAGACAGAGGAGGTGTAGGATATGGATTCAATCCAAGCGATAATGTCAAGAATAATGTCACCACAGCGAGCGGAGGAAATTATCCAACGGGCGAGAAAGTCTTCTAAAGAACTCACTCCGAGAGAAAAAGCCGAACAAGAAGCAAAAGTGTTTAACTCAACACCCGGTAAGCTCATTGGCTATGAGTGCGAGAAATGTATGAACCGAGGCTATATTTACCGTGTAAAGGCAGGCGAAACGCCTTTCGGGCAGGTTACATATGATGTGGTTGCTTGCAAATGTGATTGTATGAAAATTCGAGATGAACTTCACAGAATGCAGAACAGCGGTCTTCAAAAACTTCTTAAACGATATACTTTTGAAAGTTACAAGACAACCTCAGATTGGCAGAAATATGTGAAAGATAAAGCATATGAGTACATTGACAAATGCTCTGATTGGTTCTTCTTCGGCGGTCAGCCCGGTTGTGGAAAGACACATATATGTACGGCTATTGTCGGAGCATTACTCAAAAAAGGCAAAGCACCTAAATATATGCTTTGGCAGGATGATATTACCAAAATCAAGCAGGCATCGAGTAATTTAGAGGTGTATGAAGCTCTCATAAATTCATATAAGCAAGCGGAAATTCTTTACATTGATGATTTCTTTAAAACTCGCAGGGGCGATTTTGTCTCAACAGCTGATGTCAATGCTACATTTAAGATTATCAATTACAGATACAATGAAGGATTGCCGACTGTCATAACATCTGAATTATCACTTGAACAGATTTCGCAGATTGATGAGGCTTTAGGCAGTAGAATTTCAGAAATGGCTAATCCGAAAATTTTTATTAAAGCCGATAAAAATAAGAATTACCGTTTTACGAGAGGAAATGAAAATGATGTCTGAAGCACAGGAGCAATGTAAACTCATTAAATGGGCGGATAAATGTGTGCAAATGAAAATACATCCTGAACTTTCAATGCTGTACGCTGTTCCAAATGGTGGCAGAAGAGATAAAGCCGAAGCCGCACATCTTAAAAGGCAAGGAGTTAGGGCAGGTGTTCCGGATTTATGCCTTGCTGTGCCAAAAGGTAAATATCACGGCTTATATATTGAGCTTAAAGTCGGCAACAATAAGACTTCTGAACATCAGGATAAATGGTTGCAGAATCTTTCACGGTGCGGATACGCCGTAAAGGTATGTTATGGCAGTACATCAGCAAAGCAGACAATTGAAAAATATCTGCAATTGGGTGATTGATTATGAAATTGCAGGTTTGTCGAAAGTGTAAACACGAATATCATCCGTGTAGCATACGGAAATGCCCGTACTCTGAAAAAGGTTTGTACATCTGCGTTTACTGCTGTAAGCACTGTAGGTTTTGCAAGCCCGTAAGCACAGGCTTTGTCTGTGAATTTGAAAGGAGAGAAAGCATTGAAAGCGAGAATACCCGTTAAGCTGAAAAGAGAGACTATGGCGGAGATTAACCGCCTTGCAGATAGAGAATATCAGAAAGTCAAGGACAAGGAAATTGCGGACGCCACAAGGCGAATTTTTAAGACGATTGTATTTGCTTTGTATAAGGATTTCGGCTTTGGCCGTGATAGATGCGCAAAGGCACTAAAGTCTATGACCGAAATAATTGAACACTCTGACACTGACGAAGTGTTTTGGGAGCATATCGACCGTGTGGTTATCGACAAGCTGAAACTTGAATTTGAGAAGCGGGACTACACAGACAACGGAAAAGTTGTTAATTTTGAAGGAGACGAAGAAAATGATTGATTGTACGAAAACTACAAACTACTTCAGCGAAAAGAAAAGAATGGGTAGACAGGCGAGCGGAGTGTGCAAACTTAGATGTACAGATTGCCCTATGGGCATGAGGAATAACGGCATAGGTGTTACGTGTTCGGATTTTGAATCATCTTACCCTGAACAAGCAATCGAAGTTGTTCAGAGGTGGAGCGACGAACACCCACAAAAAACTTATTTGAGTGAGTTCTTAAAAAATCATCCGAATGCTCTGCTCAATGATGACGGAACACCCACTTTTTGTCCTTATAGATTAGGACTTATGGGTGCAGATGATTGCAGAAAAGACGGTAACTGTGTAAAGTGCTGGACTCAGCCTATTGAGGGCGGTGAAAAGTAATGGACTTAGAAAATGTTGCTATAATGCGACTTCGTGAGGGAGCAGAAATAAGTAAGCATTACTATGATAAACCGCTTATGCTTTGTTATTCAGGAGGCAAAGACAGCGACATTATTTTAGATTTAGCCCTTAAATCAGGCATAGACTTTGAGGTTCAACATAGTCACACAACGGCTGATGCTCCCGAAACGGTTTACCACATACGCAATAAATTTAAGGAGTTGGAATCTAAAGGCATTAAATGCAACATTGATATGCCAAGATACAAGGGCAAGCCGACCTCCATGTGGTCACTGATAGTGCAAAAAGGTATTCCACCCACAAGGTTAGTAAGATATTGTTGTGCAATTCTGAAAGAAACAGGCGGTAAGAATCGTGCTATTGCCACAGGAGTGCGAAGAGCCGAAAGCACAAAAAGACGGTCGAAAGGAGTTATTGAAACCTATACTCCTAATCCTTCCGATAGAATTATCCTT
>OLWT01000700.1_pt1 | contig 20250 bp, 10 predicted proteins | sample 1674001 | NCBI WGS metagenome assembly OLWT01 (sample SAMEA103958137, study PRJEB25191) | human gut metagenome | biome: human-associated habitat [ENVO:00009003]; feature: intestine environment [ENVO:2100002]; material: feces | place: Germany | collected 2013/2015 | reverse complement strand
AGGAGTTTCTAAAGACTTACAGAAGTGAGGTGACGAAGAGTATGCAGTTAAATTACGAATTTGACAGGCAGCTTGAGCTTGAAAGAGCTGATGCTATCGAGGAAGGCTTAGAACAAGGAATAAAGCAAGGCTTAGAACAAGGCTTAGAACAGGGATTAGAACAAGGATTAGAACAAGGAATAGAATTGATTAACCAGCTAAATCAGATTTTATTGTCCGAAGGCAAATATGATGAATTGCAGAAAGCTTCAAAGGATAAGGAGTATCAAAAAAAGCTTCTTGCAGAGTATGGACTTCTCAATGAGAAGCAAGGTGAATAAATGAGACAAAAAGAACTCGAAAAATGGTTAAAGATAGTAATAATAGCAGTAGCACTTTGCGGATTAGTGGTCTGTGCGGTTGCCATACCATGGATAGGGCATGTGCTTATTGCGCCTGATCCGCAGATTTCTGATATGTATATACCATGGCTGGTACTGTTTATCATCAGTGCAATTCCGTGCTATGTTATATTGTATCTGGGCTGCAGAGTAGCTGTAAATATCGGAAAAGACAGGTCGTTTTCCTTGGAGAATGCGAGACATATAAAGCTGGCATCGAAAATAATTCTGTTTGATGCATTGTATTTTTTTGTTGTGAATGTCTGCATGTGGAGGATATATGTGAATCATCCGGGGGTGATACTGGCTCTTGTGTTCATAGTGTTTGCCTGTGTTGTGGTATCGGTCGTGGCGGCGGTTTTGTCACATCTTGTGGTAAAGGCCGCAGATCTGCAGGAGCAGAGTGATTTGACAATATAGCGTGTGCGCTACAGTTTTATTTGAGCGGGAGAGATACATGGAAGGCGAGATTATTTTTAACATAGACGTAATGCTTGCAAAGAGAAAGATGAGCGTTACGGAGCTATCGCAGCGTGTGGGAATCACCATGGCAAATATATCAATTTTAAAAAACGGCAAGGCAAAGGCTATCAAGGTATCCACGCTTGCAAAGCTATGTGAAGCACTTGACTGTCAGCCGGGAGATTTGCTGGAATATAGAGATTGCTCTTGCGATAATGGAGAAAATATAGTATCATAAGTGATTGGCGTGCGCCACCTTGGGCGTACAAACAGCAACGTATTATGGGAGGCAATTGATAGATGAATAATTATGATGTGATAATCATTGGAGCGGGACCGGGAGGTATCTTCGGAGCATATGAGCTTATCGAGAAGAATCCTGACTGCAAAATAGCGGTTTTTGAGGCAGGACATGAGCTTGCTAAGAGAAAATGTCCTATCGACGGAAAGAAAATAAAGAGCTGTATTTCCTGCAAGAGCTGTTCTATTATGAGCGGTTTTGGCGGAGCAGGTGCTTTTTCAGACGGAAAATATAATATCACAAATGATTTTGGCGGTACCTTGTACGAGCATATCGGCAAGCAACCGGCCATTGATCTGATGGAATATGTTGACGAGATTAATATGAAGTACGGCGGTGAGGGCACAAAGCTTTATTCTACAGCCGGCACAAAGCTCAAAAAGGTCTGCATGCAGAATAAGCTCAAGCTTTTGGATGCATCGGTCAGACATCTCGGAACTGACATAAACTATGTTGTTCTGGAAAATATGTATGCACATCTGAAGGATAAGGTGGATTTTTATTTCGATACACCTGTTGAGTCGGTAGAGGTACTGTATGATGAGAATACAGCAGGGGCTGATGCTTGCAGTTTACAAGAGGCTCACACAGACAATGTATCCGGATATGCAGTAAAAACAGCGGATAGCACATATGAGAGCAGATACTGTATCATCTCAGTTGGAAGAAGCGGAAGCAAGTGGATGGAGAAGGTCTGCAATGACCTTGATATCCCAACCAAGTCAAACCGTGTGGATATCGGTGTGCGTGTTGAGCTTCCGGCCCTGATTTTCTCACATCTGACAGATGAGCTGTATGAGAGCAAGATTGTATACAGAACGCAGCTTTTTGAGGATAATGTGCGTACCTTCTGCATGAATCCGCATGGCATCGTGGTAAATGAAAATACAAACGGCATAGTAACAGTAAACGGACACAGCTACGAGGGAGCAGACAAGCAGACTGAAAACACGAACTTTGCTCTCCTTGTCGCGAAGCATTTTTCAGAGCCATTCAAGGATAGCAACGGATATGGTGAGAGCATCGCGCGCCTTTCAAATATGCTTGGTGGCGGTGTAATTGTACAGCGTTTTGGTGATCTTGTGAGAGGGCGTCGAAGCAATGAGAAGCGTATTGAGGAAGGACTCGTTACTCCTACACTTTCAGCTACACCGGGAGACTTAAGCCTTGTGCTTCCAAAGAGAATCCTGGACGGAATCATTGAGATGATTTATGCGCTCGACAAGATAGCACCGGGAACTGCAAATGACGATACCTTGCTTTACGGCGTAGAGGTCAAGTTCTACAACATGGAGGTAGAGCTTAACGATAAGCTTGAGAGCAAATATAAGGGGCTTTACATCATCGGAGACGGAAGCGGTGTGACACATTCACTTTCACATGCGTCGGCAAGCGGTGTGTATGTTGCGCGTGAGATTGAGGCAGAGAGATAGTTGCTGTTCACACCTAACAGTGTGACCAGCAACGATTACAGCCAATTAAAAATGCCTCTACGAGGCAGGGGCTGTAATCACTCAATAATTAACACTATGGCGCATAGCTTGACAGCGTGGTGTCAAGCTTGCGTGTGAACAGTAACTAAAGATGTGCTATATATAAGCAATGATTGAGAATGTATAGATTTAAAATGATATGTTAGAACATAATATTTCTATAATTGGGAAATATTATCATTATGAACTATTGAAATGCTACATAAGTTAGATTAAACTAACTGTGTAGCATTTTTCTTTATTTATAAATATATGCATATGTGGCAGGCTTTCACATATGTATTTTTAAGATTAAAGGGTCAAAAGGTATCATCGATGCATGTTTGCATTCAATTCTACAATCATGACATAGAGAAACTGTATTGTAGGATAAAATTGAATCAGAAAAAACATAAGGAGGTTCATAATGAATTATTTAGAAATCGAAAAGGTAGTGGGCAGAGAAATACTTGATTCCAGAGGAAATCCTACAGTTGAGGCAGAGGTTTATCTGGTTGACGGAACTGTTGCAAGAGGCACAGCACCATCAGGAGCTTCAACAGGAGAGTTCGAGGCACTTGAGCTTCGTGACGGAGACAAGAGCAGATATCTGGGCAAGGGTGTTACCGGGGCAGTAGAAAATATAAATACTGTAATCAACGACATATTGACAGGTATGGACGCAAGTGATATCTATGCAATAGATGCGGCTATGATAGAGGCAGATGGCACAAAGGACAAGTCTAAGCTTGGAGCTAATGCCATTCTTGCTGTATCAATTGCGTGTGCGAGGGCGGCAGCTGTATCACTTGATATTCCTCTCTATAGATTTTTAGGTGGTATCTCGGGAAACAGACTTCCTGTACCTATGATGAACATTGTAAACGGTGGCTGTCATGCACTCTCATCAGGACTTGACGTGCAGGAGTTTATGATTATGCCGGTAGGTGCGCCTTCCTTCAAGGAGTGTCTCAGATGGTGTGCGGAGGTATTTCATGCACTTGCAGCCATATTAAAGGAGCGCGGTCTTGCCACGTCAGTAGGTGACGAGGGTGGATTTGCACCGGCACTCAAATCTGACGAGGAGGCTATCGAGACAATTCTTGAAGCTGTAAAGAAGGCAGGCTATGAGCCGGGCAAAGATTTCAAGATTGCCATGGATGCCGCATCATCAGAGTGGAAGAGTGAAAAGGGCAAGGGCTTTTACAAGCTGCCAAAGGCCGGCACAGAGTACACCTCAGAGGAGCTTATAGAGCACTGGGCAAAGCTCTGTGACAAATATCCTATTATATCAATCGAGGATGGTCTTGATGAGGAGGACTGGGAAGGCTGGCAGAAGCTTACTGCGCGTCTGGGCGATAGGGTACAGCTTGTGGGAGATGACCTGTTCGTAACAAACACTGAGAGACTTGCAAAGGGAATAAGCCTTGGAGCAGGAAATGCAATCCTGATTAAATTAAACCAGATCGGTTCAGTATCAGAGACTCTTGAGGCTATCAAGATGGCACACAAGGCAGGCTATACAGCAATCAGCTCACACCGCTCAGGTGAGACGGCTGACACAACAATTGCAGACCTTGCGGTGGCACTCAACACATGCCAGATAAAGACAGGTGCACCTTCGCGTTCAGAGCGTGTTGCAAAGTATAACCAGCTTTTAAGAATTGAAGAGGAGCTGGGAAAGAGCGCAGTTTATCCGGGAATTAAAGCGTTTAATGTGCAGCAGTAGTTTAAAATAAAACTCTATGACTGCATTAAGTCAATATCCATTGGAGTGTCTTTAGGAGAAAATAAGATAAGTAAAGTCGCAGATATCATAATATGGTATCTGCGATTTTTTGTTTTATCAGTAAGCCTTAACATTTTCAAACAACTTTTTCTACGCGTCTCAGGTTACTATTTCCTCATTTTTAATGTGACATTTACCTGACATTTATAACGATTACAACTAATTTATCGAGATACGATAAAAAGTTATTGCAAAACTAAAAACAGCGTAGTACAATTAGCTTGCCGGTAAGTAAAAAATATGAGAAAATAACTACATAGATAGTAAGGAGGTAGCTATGGACAATAATAATATCGGGGGCATGAATCCCCAACAGTTTTCACAGAACACGCCACAGACTTCACAGCCACATATGGGGGTGTCGGGTATTGAACTGCAGAAGATGCAGCAGGAGGCGGAGCAAAGACGGCGTGAACAAAGCAGGAGAAACGCGGATTTTTTTGGCAGGCTATGTATACCTACGATAATATATGCGCTGCTGTACACCATTTTCCTGTATGAGAATACAGGTGGAATACTTGTTACGTTGTTTGCAATCGTCACAGGAGTATACAGCCTGTATTGTATGAAGATACTTCATATAGAGGCAAAGCCGCTCACTGTATGGTACAGTGTGATGATGATACTCACAGGCCTTTCGTCAGGCTTGACCGGTAATAAAATTATACAAGGATTTAATTTTTGCTGGATACTTGTGTTTCTTGTTTTTATGCTGCTTCACAATTTCTGCAATGACAGACAATGGGGGCTCATAAAGTATATCACTGCGGCATTTCAGGCGGTGTTTGGAGCGATTGGGTGTATAGCTGAGCCGTTTATGGATATTGCCGACTATATGAGAAATGAGCGCATGGATAGTGACAATATGGGCAGTGACAGTATGGTCGGTGACAGTGCAAATGCAACTGCCGGAGAGGGGCATGTGAAAAAACACAGAATGCTTTATGTGTTTATCGGAATAGCAATTGCCTTTCCTCTGGTTGTGTTGATAGTGGTGCTGCTGTGCTCTGCGGATGCGGTTTTTGCCTCAGTAATAAAGAAAATATTTGCTGATATCAATTTTTTTACAGTGAGCAAGGTTGTATTTCTTTTTGTATTTGCGCTTTTCTCATCGTACTGTGGTATAAAGTATCTGAGCAAGAAGCGTATATCGGATGCACCGGTTGAGACTCCGGCATTTCCGGCTGCAATTGGTATCACTGTAGCTGCAACTATATCAGTGGTATATGTATTTTTCTGTTTTATACAGATTGTGTATCTGTTCGGGGGACTTATGCAGCTTCCAAGTGGTTATACCTACGCCAGGTATGCGAGAGAAGGCTTTTTCCAGCTGCTTTTTGTGTGTATACTGAATGTGGCTATCGTATTGCTCGGAAGTGGATTGTTCAGGAAAAATAAAATATTAAATGTATTTTTAATTTTAATAACTTTATGCACATATATCATGATTGCATCAAGTGCATACCGTATGGGACTGTATGTGTCAGAGTACGGGCTGACAGCCACCAGACTTTGTGTGTTCTGGGCACTTGGAGTGATAGCGCTGTTTATGCTCGGAGTGATTTTATCTATATGTAAGCCTGCTTTTTCGCTATTTCGGTACGGAATAATAGTAATCGGGGTATGTTATCTTGTGCTTGCATTTGCAAGGCCTGATTATCTGGTTGCAAGGTACAATACAGTATGTATGGAGGATACAGACTACAAATATCTGATGTCACTTTCCACGGATGCATCCCCGGCGCTTGCGGCAGATGCGGACTTTATGGAAAATAAGGGTATGGTCACCATGTATGCAAGACAGCTGACAGGTGAGACAAATGACAGCTTAAGACAGCTCAATGTATCTCATATAAAGGCTGCACATTTATTCAGGGATAGCATAGATGAGGTAAAGAGCTCACAGCTTATCCTTTTATATGTATATTCGCCTTACGATTCGGGTAGCTATAACAACAATGATACCGGTCTTGATGGCGTGGACAGCATACAGATGGGCTATCATGTGTTAAAGGATACAGAAGATGATGACACAGCCAACTATGATTACGACAGTTATAGCATGGATGATACAAGAGTGGCTGCACCGGTATTTTTCAAATGGGTGGATGCAGTCGAGGTGAAGAAGATTTCCGACAGTGAGCGTATCTTCCTTGCAAAGATTCCGAGAAAGGCATTAAAAGGCAAAGATGGAGTGAATATTGAATACAGATTTAATAAAAATGGAGATGTTATATATTCATCCCAGTACAATGTGATTCTTGACAAGAAAAAAGGACTCAACGAGGTGGAGATGTCATACTATGCCGGAACAGATGGCGTGGATGTGCCTGAGTACAATATTTATGGAAAGTAATAGTTTAAATTGTATATAATTCAAAGTTGATATGGTGAAGTTGATTAAAAACTGCTATACTTAACATGTAGTATAGGTTGTTAAATTATTTCATTAAGGTAGGAAAATTCATGGGAAGATTTTTAAATCCGGGAAATAAAGCTTTTCAAAAGACATTGAAATCGGAAATATATGTGGATAAAACTATGCTTTTGGCATACACCAATAAGGTTATAGGTTCTGATATGGCATGCATATGCAATAGCAGACCGAGGCGCTTTGGAAAGTCCATCACGGCGAATATGCTTGCTGCTTATTATAGCAGAGGATGTGATTCCTTTGACATGTTTTCCACTCTAAAGGTAGGCAGGCTTGATTCCTTTGAGACAAACCTTAATAAATATGATGTTATTCATATTGATGTCCAGTGGTGCATGATGGATGCGGGCGAAGTGCAAAACACCGTGAAATACATCAATAACGGTATTCTTGATGAGCTTATAATAGCATATGGTGATGTGATACCGGACACTGTTAAAACAGCCTATGGAGCCATGTCTTATATAAACGCAGCCACAGGAAATACCTTTGTTATCATAATAGATGAGTGGGATGTGTTGATAAGAGATGAGGCTAATAATAAGGAACTGCAGGAGGAATATATTAATTTCCTCAGAGGAATGTTTAAAGGGACAGAGCCGACAAAGTATATTGCGTTAGCTTATCTTACCGGCATACTTCCTATTAAAAAGCTAAAAACTCAGTCAGCACTTAACAATTTTGAAGAGTTCACAATGCTTGATGCAGGAGCGCTTGCATCATATATTGGCTTTACAGATGATGAGGTTAAGCAGTTATGCAAAAAGTATGACAGGGATTATGAAGCAGTAAAAAACTGGTATGATGGCTATATGCTTTCGGGTAAACATGTGTATAATCCAAAAGCGGTAGTGAGCGTGATGATGAGAGGCAGCTTCCAAAGCTATTGGTCACAGACCGGCACATATGAATCTCTGATTCCGCTTATTGACATGGATTTTGATGGATTAAGAGCCGCTATTATTTCAATGATTTCAGGAAATGAGATAAAAGTTAGAACAACCACGTTTCAGAATGATATGGTATCATTTAAAAACAAAGATGATGTGCTGACATTGCTTATACATCTTGGATATCTGGCTTTTAATCAGAAAAATCAGATGGCATATATTCCGAATGAAGAGCTTCGCAATGAGCTTATGGATGCGGTTGAGGAAAACAAATGGGATGAAATCATACAGTTTGAGAGACAGTCAATAGATTTGTTTAATGCAACAATAAACAAAGATGTAAATACTGTGGCAGCAAAAATTGAGCAGATTCATATGGAGTATACCTCGGTGATTCAATATAATGACGAGAATTCCCTTAGCAGTGTGTTGGCCATTGCTTATCTTGGAACAATGAACTATTATTTTAAGCCGGTCAGGGAATTACCGACAGGGCGTGGCTTTGCTGATTTTGTTTATATTCCGAAGCCTGAGTATATAAATGATTATCCGGCGCTTGTTGTGGAGCTGAAATGGAATAAGAATGCGGATACAGCCATGCAGCAGATTCGTGAGAGACAGTATCCGAATTCATTATTGCAATATACGGGAAACATCCTGCTTGTGGCAATCAACTATGATGAAAAAACAAAAGAGCATGTATGTAAAATTGAGGAATATGCTAAAATACAGAATTAATGATTGAAGATATACAAATACAAAAACAAAACGGACATGGCAGTTTTGCATGTCCGTTTTTGTTTTTTTATAATAAGTATCGGGTATTATGAACCGGGTAGGTTTACATAAAGCAGAGTAAAATTTAATCAAGCTTTAATATTAATCCTAATATACGCTTTACAGAGGTCTCCATCTCACTACGAGAGATGGCACCCTTATCATAAGCCTTCTTTACACGATCAGGATATCCATTTCCCATCTTAAGATCATTTCCAGCTTTTGTCTCTTTGTAATGCTCGCCACAGGTCCACCAGTCGCTTGTGACCATTCCTTCATAGCCCCACTCATCACGCAGTATTCCTGTCAAAAGATCCTCGCTTTCAGAGGCTCTGTAGCCGTTTATCATATTGTAAGAGGACATAATAGCCCATGGATTTTCATCCTTTACAATCATCTCAAATGCCTTCAGATAGATTTCTCTGGCAGCTCTTTCTGAAACGCGTGAATCGCTGTTTTTGCGGTTGGTTTCCTTGTTGTTCAAGGCAAAGTGCTTGAGTGTGGCACCGACATTGTTTGACTGGATTCCGCGTACCATGGCACCTGCGAGCTTTCCTGTGACGAATGGATCCTCTGAGTAGTACTCGAAGTTACGTCCGCAGAGAGGACTTCTGTGAATACAGATGGCAGGGGTGAGCCACAGTGCAAGGTTGTTTTCCTTTAATTCTTCACCGCCGGCGCGTCCTACAGCCTCTAAAACATCCGGGTTCCATGTGCATGCAAGCAGTGTGGAGCATGGAAACGCAGTGGTGCATATACCGACCTCAGGCGCTATGCGCACTCCTGCAGGACCATCTGCTGTCATGACAGAAGGAATACCGTATTCAGGCATATTTCCGATACCGAAGGTATTTGCAACACCTGTATTTGGCTGTCCGCCGAGCAGATGAATGAGTTCATCGATGGAAAGCTCTGATACAAATTCATCAAGTGTGATACGTCCTTCCACAACATCCATGATGTCGTGACTGCCGTTTTTAGCCATGCCATCGGCAAAGCGGAAGTATGGGATGGCTCTCTGACCGGGAGCAACACCCTCTGTCAGGGAAGGGTCAATGTTGCCAATAGCTGAGTAGTCGGTGTCCACAGGCTCACTTTGAGGCAGAGCTTCATAGCTTCCGTCAGCGAGCATTCTCTTTGGCAGACTTGTAGGAACCAGCTTTGCTGAAAGTTGCTCGGTAATTACATCATGATTTAATATATATGAGTAATCAGCTTTTGTCACGTCACGGACGCTCGTTCCAACGTATATATCATATGAACCGGCTTCAAGTACATATGCAGATTTTTTAACCTTTCCAAGGTCATCATATGATGCCATATCGTTTATTTCCCATGTGAGGATCATAAGCTGTGATTCACCCGGCTGCAGTTCTCTTGTCTTTTCAAAGGCTGCGAGCTCCTTTGCAGGCTTGCCAAGCTTTCCTTGTGGTTTAGAGATGTATACCTGAACAACCTCTTTTCCGGAGAATTTACCTGTATTTGTCACACGGACTTTTGCATAAAGCTTATTGGCCTCAGACGTACAGTTGGAATTCACAACGCCGGCAGAAACAGTCTCCACATCAAATGTGGTGTATGAGAGTCCATAGCCAAATGGGTATACAACCTTCTCGGCAGCTCCCGGAATTGTCTCGAAATAGCGGTATCCGACATATATATCATCGGTATAGTCCACATAGTCTCTTGACTCGTGGAAATTGTAAGTAGACGGATAGTCGTCGAGTGATTTGGCAAATGTATCGACAGTTTTTCCGGAAGGATTGCCATCTCCTACGAGAAGCTCAGCGGCAGCGAGCCCGCCTTCCATGCCACCCTGTAAGGCAAGCAGTGCTGATTGAATCTGATCATCATAAGCAAACCAAGATGTATCAACCATTCCACCGACATTTAAAATCACGATTACATTTTTGAAACTGGCTTTTACAGTGTCAATCATCTCCTTTTCTTTTACGGAGAGACAGAAATCACCATCCTTAAAAAGCTCTGCCGACTTTTCGGTCATCTCGCGTTCGTAGTCCCAGAGAGCCTTGTTGTTTGGGTCAATAACACTCTTTCTGTCCCAGCCTTCTCCGGAGTAGCGGCAGATTGAGATGATAGCAGTGTCGGTATATGCCTGAGCCTTGCTTAAAAGCTCAGCCGGTACATCCGGCTCTATAGTCATGCCGGGTACAGCACCGGCTGCATACTGCTTTTTAATGTCGTTGCGGTAGTAATCGCACAGCTCCTCAAATATGCTTATTTTCTCTTTTTGAAGCTTAAGTCCTTCGTAGAGATTGCGGATATATGCAACGGTTACATCACCGCTTCCGCCACCGCCCTTTACATAGTCGAAAGTACCCTTTCCAAACAGGGCTACCTTAGAACCCGCTGCAAGAGGGAGTACGTTGTTTTCATTTTTGAGAAGTACCATGCCTTCCTTGGCAGCTTCCTTTGAAAGCTCTATGTGAGCCTTGCTTCCTGTAACTCTTTCTCCATTTGCCCCAAGTGGAAGATTAGGGGTGAATTTGAATCGTGACCATTTGTTCATAGCAGATTACCTTTCTTATTATTCTTATTATTTTTATTATTTAAAGAGCTTCCCACACATTAATATGTCGGGAGCTTGTTCTTTTCGTATAAGATGATTGTAAATTATAAAAGCGATATATACAATTGTGATACTGACATTATTTTAGGTCGATATTGACTTTTTGCGTGAGAGGAGTATATTTTGAAGGTGGAATTTCAAACTATTAATATTGTTTTCTTCGGAACAATTGGATATGTTCAGGCTAATATAGCATTAAATACGAAGTTTGATTTAGTAAGTCAGGGAGAAAATTATGCAGCAATACACACACGAAAACGTCAGATCAATACCACATCTTCCAATCTACTGCGACAGATACGAGGACTACAGGCAGTTTTCACCGAGGCACTGGCATGACCATATAGAGATAATCTATGTAGTTTCCGGCTCACTGCAGGTTGACTGCGGTGAAAATGAATATACGTTGCAAGAAAATGAATTTTTTGTCATAAACTCAAATAAGATACATGGCACGCAAAGCTATGAAAGAGTCAAGGTGCTTCTGGTGCAGATACCGTATGTATATCTGGACAGCTACATAGACGATTACGGACATATAATGTTCCGGGAGTGCTATGAGACCGAGCATGGCAGCAGAAAATATGAGCAGATGAAGTCTCTTCTTAAGTCGATATCGCATATATACCGGAAAAAGGGCAAGGGCTATGAGCTTCGACTTATGGCAAAAGTGAACGAATTCTTATATATTTTGTTTACAAATTATTCGTACAAAGAGATGAATGCGGGAAAAGAATCCAGACAGATAGCGCGCCTTAAGGATGTCCTTAGATATGTGGCGAAAAACTATCAGGAGCCGATAGCATTAAAGGAGGCGGCAGACATAGCCTCACTCAATCAGGATTATTTCTGTCGTATGTTCAAAAAATGCATGGGAGTTACATTTCTCGAGTATGTCAATCAGGTAAGAATCAATCACATACATGAGGAGCTTCTGGCAACTGAGGATTCCATCACGGACATACTGGAGCACAATGGATTTACGAATTATAAGGTGTTCAGCCGGATGTTTAAGGCGCAGTTTGGCATGACACCGAGAGAATTGCGGAAATTACAGGAAAATTAAAATGTCATGAATTTGATGTTTTTGTGCTTTTTTTTGTATATTTAAGGGTGCTTAATCGTTATAGTAATGCTGTGGTTACGGGTTACGCTGAAAGGTGTAGACAGTAACATGATGCGAGATGGCAAATAACTATAAATGAAAGGGGTACTTTATGAAAAAAAGAGTATTATCAGCCATGCTTGTGGCTGCTATGGCAATGACAGCCATGCCGTCACAGACGTTTGCAGAGGGAGCGTTGGATGCGGTGCAGCAGACAGGTAAACTAAGCTATGATGGCTACAAAGAAGTGTGGTGCGATGAGTTTAATGGTGATTCATTAAACCGTGCTGACTGGAATGTGGAGACACATGAAAAAGGATGGGTAAATAATGAGCTGCAGGAGTATGTAGACTCGGATGAAAACATTCAGGTAAAAGATGGAAAATTAGTGATAAATCCGGTCAAAAAAGTTGCTGAAACAGAAAATAAGGATGCCGGAAATCTTTTGAAAAACTCAGATTTTTCGGAGGAAATGGAAGGCTGGACTCAGACAATAGCAAACTGGGGTGGAGCAGATGGAACAGCGGATGCTTCAGCAAAGACAGCTGATGGTTCGATTACCTATAGTATTAAAAACGCAGGAACACAGGACTGGAATGTCCAGTTAAAGCAGCAAAATATTTCACTGCAAAACGGACATAAATATAAAGTGAGTTTTAAGGCTATGTCCACAGCAACCCGTAAATTCAAAACAGGTGTGATGAGTGCTTCATATGAATGGTACGGAGGATGTGAACCGGAGCTTGAAGAGAATAAGGAGCAGGAAATCAGTTTTGAATTTACAATGACAAAGGACACACCTGCAGACTTCTATATTTCCCTTGGAAAATATAATGATGCCGACACACCGGCATCAGACGTGACAATTTCTGCTATAAAAATTGTTGACATGAATGCGACTGATGGTGATACCAGCTCAACAAAAGAAGCAGCTTCCTATACATCAGGAAGAATTTCAACACAGAATAAGAAGACCTTCACCTACGGCCGATTTGAATGTCGTGCAAAGGTTCCAAAGGGACAGGGATACCTTCCTGCATTCTGGCTTATGGCAAATGATGAGAATGTATATGGTCAGTGGCCAAGATGTGGTGAGATTGACTGCATGGAAGTAATGGGACAGGAGACAAACAAGGCTTACGGAACCATCCATTACGGAAATCCTCATTCAGAGTCACAGGGTACATATACTATAACGGATGGAGCTGATTTCTCTGACGATTTCCACACATTTACCTGTGACTGGGAACCGGGAAAAATTATATGGTATGTGGATGGAGTTAAATACCACGAGGAGAGCGACTGGCACTCAACAACAGTAGGACAGGGAACACTTACATATCCGGCACCATTTGACCAGCCATTTTACATTATCTTAAATCTTGCTGTTGGTGGAAGCTGGGTTGGAAATCCAAACGATGAGACAAGCTTTGAGAATAACCCATATGTGATCGATTATGTCCGTGTATACCAGAAGGATAGCTACAATGAAGATGTAAAACGCCCGGTAAAGGAAGTTACACTTCGCAATCCTAACGCAGACGGCAACTATATCAATAATGGAGATTTCTCTGTGAAAGAGGATCTTTCCGATGAAAAAAACTGGAAATTCATTACAACGCTTGAAGGAGATGCAAAAGCTTCTATAGACAACAATACTATGACTGTAAATACTACAAAGGAAGGTACGGCAGACTATAGTGTACAGCTTGTACAGGCAGATCTTCCGTTTGAGAAAGGTGCTACATATCAGGTACAGTTTGATGCATATGCATCTGCTGACAGAGAGATGGGAGTTGATGTAAAGGCACCGGATTATGGTTACAAGAGCTATATGCCACATCAGGATGTACAGCTTACAACCAAAAAGCAGACTTACACCTACACATTCAAGATGGGTGATGCAAGTGATGCAAACGGACGCCTTGAGTACAATATGGGAGCAAAAGGCTCTACAGCAGATATCTGTATCAGCAATGTATCAGTAAAGAAGATCAAGGAAGCAGATCCAAATGAGAAAGAGGAGAAAAAGGTTCTGGCTAATGGAAACTATGTATACAATGGAAGCTTCCAGGAGGGAGATAAACATTTAGGATACTGGAATATATCAAATGCTGAAAATGCAGATGTGACAGTCACTCCATTCTCTGATGGAAGAAGATTTAAGGTTACAATGAGCGGAAATGAGAAATCTGCGGTAGTTATGTCTCAGGAAGAACTGGCATTTGCGACAGGAACACCATACAAATTCAGCTTTACCGCTTCATCAGATGCTGATAATACTATTACGGCAAACATAGGAGGATATGTATACACATTTGATATCAAAGCAGGAGAGACAAAAGATTTCGCGGTTGAACTTCCTTCGGATGCACAGTATGTAAACCATAACATTTCGATAACACTTGGAATGCAGAAAACAACCTGGCTTGACAATGTAAGCCTTGTCGAGAATGCACTCGTCAAAAACGGATCCTTCAATGATGGAACAACAGGCTATACAATATATGTAGATTCATCAGCAAAAGCATCATATGTAGTTGACAGCCTTAAGGATGACAATGCACTGGCTGTAACAATAAAGGATACAGGCGATCAGGATTGGAAAGTACAGATTAAGCAGGAAAATATAAAACTTGAAAAGGGTAAGATCTACAAGCTTAAATTTAAAGCAAAATCAAGTCTCAACAGGCAGATCAGAGTTGTGATGCAGGGACAGGAAAACCGCGGATGGTCAGTGTATTCAAATGACAATATAGTAAATCTCACAAATGACTACCAGACCTTTGAGGATACATTTACAATGAATGAGGATACGGACACAGCAGCCTTTTTCAGTGCATGCCTTGGTAAAATCGGGGATAACCAGATAACAACACAGCATGAGGTACGCATTGATGACATATCACTTGAGGAAGTAAAGGATGATCCGAAAGATGATATCAAGGACAATCCAAAAGACGATCCGAAAGATGACATCAAGGACAATCCAAAGGACGATCCGAAAGATGATATCAAGGACAATCCAAAGGACGACCCGAAACAGAATATCAAGACAGATATAAAAAATGAGCAGCCGAAGGTACCTGCGCCGGTAATTAAGACCTCTGATTCAGGTAAGGCTAAAACAACACAGGCAGTAAAGGAATCAAAAACTGCAAAAGCAGCAAAAACAGGTGACAATTCACCGATTCTGGCTTATGTATTTGGTGCTATGGCTGGAGCACTTATTTTAGCGGTTTCATTCCTGAAAAAAAGAAAGAAAACTAATAACTAACCACGTACTTTAACTGCTCCGTATACCGTATCTCGGACAGTTTTAGTAAAATACATATTCCTTTCAAGGACCGGGCGCGTATGCGTCCGGTTTTTTCTAATATATTGTGAGATAAGTTTAGTTATGTCATGAATCTGATATTTTAAGAAATAATTTTGTATAATACACTGCTGCAAAAATGTATATTATATTACGAAAATGGCTCACTGCTAAATATACGTTGGAGGCAGTTGCAACCGCAGATCATATAATTAAGTAGAGAATGGAGCAAGGAATATGAAATACGGATATTTTGATGAATCAAAAAAAGAATATGTTATTACAAGACCTGACACACCGGCACCATGGGTAAACTATCTTGGATCACCGGAGTATGGAGCAATTGTTTCCAATAATGCAGGTGGATACAGCTTTGCAAAGTCAGGTGCAAACGGAAGGCTTTTGAGATATGTGTTTAATCAGTTCGATGAGCCTGGCAGATATATTTATATCAGAGACAACGACAGCAAGGATTACTGGTCAGCTTCGTGGCAGCCTGTAGGAAAGGATTTGAATGAATACAAGAGTGAGTGTCATCATGGAACAGCATACACAAAGATGATGGCTGATTACAGCGGTATTCATTCAGAAGTAAGATATTACGTTCCGCTGAACAAGACATACGAAGTGTGGAATTTGAGCGTGACGAATAATTCTGATAAGACAAGAAGCCTTAATATTACAGGCTACGCTGAGTTTACAAACAACAGCAACTATGAGCAGGATCAGGTGAATCTGCAGTATTCACAGTATATTACAAAGACAGTATTTGTGGAGAACAGAGTGCGTCAGATGATCCATGCCAATCTTGACCGCATCGAGGATGGCAAGGAAATTGACAACAAGGATGTGGTAAACAGATTTATCGGACTTGCAGGAGCACCTGTTGACAGCTGGTGCGGTGACAGGGGAGAATTTCTCGGAGAATATCACAGATATGGCAATCCTGTCGGAGTGGAGAGCGGAAAGCTTAACAACCACGGCAACTACAACGAGAATAGCTGTGGAGCAATCACAACAGTATTGGAGCTGGCACCGGGCGAGACAAAGACAATAGCATTCTTAGTTGGAATGATAGATAATGAGACAGCAGGAAAGATTGTTGCTTCTTACACAGATACAAAAGCTGTCTGCGACAAAGAACTTGAGGAGCTTATCGCATACTGGCATGGAAAGTTATCACATTTCCAGATTAATACACCAAGTGATGAGTTCAACACAATGATCAATACATGGAACGCATATAACTGTTTCATGACATTTATCTGGTCAAGGGCTGCATCATTTACATACTGTGGACTCAGAAACGGATACGGATACCGTGATACAGTCCAGGATATTCAGGGTGTTATACACCTTGCACCTGAGATGGCTGTTGAAAAGATCAGATTCATGCTCTCAGCACAGGTTGATAACGGTGGAGGACTTCCACTTGTCAAGTTTACACACAATCCGGGACATGAGGATACTCCTGATGATGCTTCCTATGTACAGGAGACAGGACATCCGGCTTACAGAGCTGATGATGCATTATGGCTTTTCCCAACTGTATACAAATATGTATCAGAGACAGGAAATGTAGCATTTATAGATGAGGTCATTCCATTCGCCAACAAGGATGAGGGAACGGTTTACGAGCATTTAAAGAGAGCAATTGATTTTTCGATGAACCACCTCGGAAAACATGGAATGCCTGCAGGACTTTACGCAGACTGGAATGACTGCCTGAGGCTTGGTGCAGATGGAGAGTCAACCTTCGTAGCACTTCAGTTCTATTATGCAATGACTATATTAAAAGAGTTTGCAGCCTATAAGAAAGATGATGAATATATCGCATATCTTGATGAGAGTCAGGAAAAACTCGGAAAGATCATTCAGGAGCTTTGCTGGAACGAGGACAGATTTATCCGTGGATTTACAGGGGATGGACAGGTTATCGGAAAGCGTGATGATCCTGAGGCAAATATGTGGCTCAACCCACAGAGCTGGGCTGTTATAAGTGGATTTGCAAGTGATGAGCAGGCTGATAAGGCTCTTGAAATGGTATATGAAAGACTCAATACCGAGTATGGTGCCATTCTTATGGATCCTCCATATCATGCACACGCATTCGACGGAGCACTCGCAGTAATATACAATGCGGGAACTAAAGAGAATGCAGGAATATTCTCACAGTCACAGGGCTGGATAATTCTTGCTGAGGCACTTAAAGGACATGGAGACAGAGCTTTTAAGTATTTTATTGAAAATGCTCCTGCCGCACAGAATGACAGAGCAGAGATAAGAAGACTTGAGCCATACTGCTATGGACAGTTTACTGAAGGAAAAGCAAGTCCAAACTTTGGACGTTCACATGTACACTGGCTCACAGGAACTGCTTCAACAGTCATGGTTGGATGTGTAGAGGGAATACTTGGTATGCGTCCTGATTTCTATGGACTTCATATTGCTCCGTCTATTCCAAAAGCTTGGGATGGATTCGAGATAGAGAAGGATTTCAGGGGATGCCATCTTCATATAGTTGTAAAAAATCCTGATCATGTTGAGAGCGGATGCAAGAGCCTTCTTGTAAACGGACAGGCGGTTGAGGGAGACTATATCCCAAAAGAGCTTCTTAGCGAGCAGACAGAGATTGAGCTTACCATGTAAATTTTCCGTAGGTGGGATAATGACTGCTATAGGATTGTATATGGTGTGTGAAAATTTGATTTGTAATTGTATAGAGGATTGATTGAAAGTATGAAAAATATAGATTTTATAGACAAATACGGAACCTTCAGGATCAAAAATCCCGAAAACTACAGTGGACTGTATCTGCCGCTTGCAGGGGAAAAGGGGCTTAAATCAAGCATTACACCAACTCTCGGCGGAGACAGTAAAACAAGCCAGAATACCTTTCTTCTGGAACCTGTTAGTATAGAAAATCTCCACAACAATAAAAGCACCAGAAATTTCTGGTGTCGGATTGTGGGGAAAGGCTTCTGGTCAGTATGCGGATCATCTGCACAGCAGGAGGCCGACAGGTTTACAGGTAATCAGGATGAAAGTGAGCTTGAGGCAGGTTTAATGTGGCAGAAGCTGCACCGTGCTTCAAAGATATATGGGTTAGAGGCCGACACGACATCATTTGTCACACTTGATGGAAGCATGGAAGTCATGCTTGTGGAGATCACTAACAAGACAGATGAGGCTATGGAGATAGTCCCAATCGGTGCAATCCCAATCTATGGCAGAAGTGCTGACAATATCAGGGATCACAGACATGTGACATCACTTTTGCACAGAATAGAAACCACACAATACGGCATTGAGGTTACACCTGTCCTCTCATTTGATGAGCGTGGACACCGGAAAAATGATATAAGCTACTTCGTATATGGATCATCCGGAAACGGAGAAAGTCCTGAGAGTTTCTATCCTACCGTTGAGCAGTTTATAGGAGAGGGAGGCTCTTTCCTTATTCCTGAGGCAGTCAGAACTGAAAAAGCAGGTGCAAAGGCCGGAGAAAAATTTCAGGGAAAAGAAGCAGTCGGAGCAATAAAATTTGCAAACCGTATTATAAAACCGCTGGAGACGGTAAGCTATATCATGCTTGCAGGTCTTACTGAAAAAGAAAATGACGTAAATGCCATTACCGGACGGTACCGCAGTGTACTTGAAGTAAAAGAAGAGCTAAACATCGTCAAGAAACACTGGAGAGACAAGGTAAATATTGATTTTGAGACAGGAGATGCCAAGGAGGACAATTATCTTAAATGGATATGTTTTCAACCTATCTTACGAAGAATATACGGCTGTTCATTCCTTCCACATCATGATTATGGAAAAGGTGGAAGAGGCTGGAGAGATCTATGGCAGGACTGTCTTGCACTTTTACTGATGGAACCTTCGGATGTCCGCAGGATGATTGTAAACAATTATGGCGGTGTGAGAATTGATGGAACCAATGCGACTATTATAGGAAACGAGCCTGGCGAGTTTATCGCTGACAGAAATAACATCACACGTGTATGGATGGATCACGCATTCTGGCCATTTGTAACCACAAAGCTTTATATTGACCAGACCGGTGATATAGATGTACTTTTTGAGCGTACGACGTACTTTAAGGATTACCAGTCCATGAGAGGCACAAGCCATGATGAAGCATGGAATACTACATATGGTAACAAACAAAGGACGGCAGGCGGTCAGATATATTTTGGAACGGTTTTAGAGCATATTCTGATCCAAAATCTGTGCGCGTTCTATGATGTTGGGGAGCACAACGAGATGAAGCTGCACGGTGCAGACTGGAACGATGCGCTCGATATGGCATGGGACAAAGGCGAAAGTGTTGCATTTACATGTGCATATGCCGGAAATCTGCTTGATATAGCAAAGTGTTTAAGAAATGTGGTAAAAATAAGCGGAATAAACAGGATTGAGGTGTTAGAGGAGCTTAAGCTGCTGCTTGCCGATGACGAAATACTTTACAACTGCCCTGACAAAAAGCAGGAGCTTCTCATGAGCTATGCAAAGGAATGTGAGAACTGCACAAGCGGAGGCACTGCTCTTGTCCCAATAGCTGCGATTTGCGAAAACCTGGAGCATAAGGCTGAGTGGATGATGAAAAACATTCGCGAAAACGAATGGATATCAGATGGCACGGATGGAGGCTGGTTCAACGGATATTATGACAATAACGGCAGACCGGTGGAAAGATGTGAGAGTGGAGATGTACGCATGATGCTT
>OLWT01000690.1_pt1 | contig 20429 bp, 20 predicted proteins | sample 1674001 | NCBI WGS metagenome assembly OLWT01 (sample SAMEA103958137, study PRJEB25191) | human gut metagenome | biome: human-associated habitat [ENVO:00009003]; feature: intestine environment [ENVO:2100002]; material: feces | place: Germany | collected 2013/2015 | reverse complement strand
CATTTAACGGCAGATTTTTTCGCCTTGACGATTTTAAAAAGTCCTTGCACTGATTAGTTGTTGTTTTGATAAGCCACGCTTTTTTATGCTCGCTGTCCTTAAAAGAGGGGCTTTTATACAACAGTTTGATGAAAACCTCTTGCAAAACATCCTCGCTCTCATCTTTATCTGCTGTATGTAAGTAGGCAATTTTATAGAGCATATCGGCATACAAATCGTAAGCCGTGTTAAACTCGTTTTCTTTTTCTTTATCCAAGCCTATTCCCCCTTTCACACATAACACGATTCAAAGCCTTATAAAGTCACAAAAAATAAAAAAGTAAAAATAAGTAAAAATAAAAGGTCGGAAAATCCGACCTTTTAAAATTAAACAATAAAATTATTTAGCAGTAGTTGTTGCGTCTACAAACCAGCCGTTAAGAGTGAAGCAGTTTGAAAGTTTTTTCTCACTAAACGACTTACAAAATTCATAGCCTGCGCCGCCCTCACAACGTGACGGTGTGATTTTGCCGTTTGCAAGTGCTTTATAAACATTATCAACACTTTCCTTAATTGCTTTTTCCTCATCTGTGCCGTCTGCAAGACCGTCAACATAAATGCCGTCTGTTGAGCAGTTAGCCGCAATAACAGTACCGCCGTTGAAATCCTTAAGGCAATCCTGAACAGCCTCGCTGTAATTTTTAACAACAGCGTAAGCCTGGTCACTGTGAGATGCTCCTGCCGCAACAACGCTTGGGCTTGCATCAAACTTATACTTAGCCGTATAAGCCGATTCTTCCTTATCATTGCCGCCTGCAAATACAAGAGTTACACCCTCGTCAAACATTTTTTCAACGATTGAAGCATAGCGGTCAACCATATCAAATGATGTATTCCAATAATATTCGTTTTCAATAGCAATGCCTGCACCTACGCCATAGGAGTCTTTATTTTCCCAATGAGAGAACATATAACCCTCTTTAGGAACAGCCGCACTAAGCTCAACCTTATCGCCCTCAACATAGTAGCCGTCACCTGTTGATTCGCCGTTTCCGCCCTCACCTGTTACAACTTTAACTTCAAAGGTAGGAGTTTCACTTTGTTTATATACAGGGACAAGCTTAACGTCCTTATTTGTTACATTAACCTTAGTTGATCTAGAATTAACGTCCTCAACAGCTTCTTTGTCATCTGTTTCCCAATGGTCAAATACTGTATAAGGTGTAGTAGGAGCAGGAGCAGTAATGTCAACGCTTGTATTTTCAGAAACATACTGCTGAGAATATACGCTCTTGCCGTCTGCGCCAAGCACCTGAACGTCATACTGAGCGCCTTCTGCATCCTTATATGTAGCTGTAATTGTGCAATCACATTTTTCAACAAGAAGATTCATTGACGATTTAGTCTTAGATGAAATATTAACCTTTTTATCTTTAACACCGTCTGTATTGCTCTTGGTAACCCACTTATCAAAAACCTTTCCCTTAGGAGCAGGGTCAGCGGTAACGGTTACGTTAGAGCCTTCTTTATATGTACCGCTTCCGATACCGTTTTCAACCTTAACGGTGAAAACTTCTTTATTTTTAACTTCACTTGCTTTCTTATAACAAGCGGTAAGTGTAAAGCCGTAGTTATAGTTAAGAAGCGGTGAATCGTAATCAGCCCAATCGAGAGTAACCGGAACTCCGAGTTCATTAGCCGCTGCAGCCGCACCTTGAGCAAAGCCTGCACCGTAATTAGCAGAATCATCGCTGTTATACTGACCGAAATAGCCAAGCTTTGTATTGCCGTTTTTAACAGCAATATAGCCTGCGAGATAACCGCTTTGAAGATTATCAAACGTAACACACATTACATTAGAAATATAACGGTCAGTCTTATCACTTTCGGAATGAGGAATTCCGTCAACCAAAACAAAATTAAGCTCAGGGAATGAGCTTGCAATTTCATATGCAATAACCTCAAATTTTTCGCCGGGGAAAACGATATATTTAGCACCGTTATCCTGTGCAAGTTTAACATATTTTTCAACGTTATCGCTTGTAAGTTCACCGTTTTCATCAAGAACAGGCTGATAATAGCGAGCGCTCATTTTATTATCGTTTGCATAGGAATTAACACCGTCCCATGCGCTTTGATTATAGCCCTTATCATTAACGGCGCCGCCGTCGGTAATAAGAACAATATCGTTAGTTATTTGCTTTTGCTTAGTACAGCCTGCCATAGCGAAAACTCCGCTTACAACAAGGACAATGCAAAGAAGCACCGAAATTGCCTTTTTCATAGCTTTCCTCCAAAAAAGAAAAAATGTTCCTAAATATAATAACAAATATATCCAAATAATGCAATAGCAATATTGATTTAAAAGATAAAAAACATTATAATAATTAATATAATAACAGCAAAGGAACTTTTAATATGGAAAATTTGCAATATAAAGACGATAAACTTTGTATACTCGACCAAAGACTTTTACCTAACGAGGAAAAGTGGATAGAAATTAAAAATAAAGAGCAAGCCTTTGACGCTATTAAAGATTTGGCAGTAAGAGGAGCACCGGCAATCGGGATATTTGCGGGATATTGCATGGCGCTTTTTTCTAAAGATAATGACATATATGCGCTTAAAAAATATCTCGACTCCTCCCGCCCCACCGCTGTTAATTTAAGCTGGGCAACGGCAAGAATTGTCAAGGCTTATGAAAGCGGTAAAAATCTTTTAGACGAGGCGATTGCCATTCACAAAGAGGACATAGAAATGTGCAAAAAGATAAGCGAATACGGCTTATCACTATTAAACGACGGCGACGGAATACTTACACATTGCAACGCAGGAGAGCTTGCAACAAGCAAATACGGAACGGGATTGGGTCCGCTGATTTTAGGCAAGGAAAAGGGTTATAATTTCAAGGTTTATTCCGACGAAACAAGACCGCTTTTGCAGGGTGCAAGGCTGACGTCTTATGAACTTGAAAAAGCAGGAATTGACGTAACCGTTATATGCGACAATATGGCAGGCTTTGTAATGAAAAAGGGGCTTATTAACGCTGTGCTTGTCGGCTGTGACAGGGTTGCGGCAAACGGCGACGTCGCAAACAAAATAGGTACAAGTTCAGTTGCCGTGCTTGCAAAATATTACGGCATTCCCTTTTATGTTTTAGGGCCTTATTCGACCGTTGACTTTAACTGCAAAACAGGCGACGACATTAAAATTGAAATGCGTGACGGCGACGAGATTAAGAAAAAATATTTTGAAAAGCCGACTGCGCTTGAAGAAACAAAATGCTTAAATCCTGCATTTGACGTGACTGACAATTCGCTTATCACGGCGATAATTACGGACAAAGGAATTGCAAAAGCGCCTTATGACAGAAGCTTAAAGGAGTTACTTAAATGATTAGATTTTTCGGCGGCAAGGTATTGGCATTAAACGGCAATTTTGATATAACAAATGACGAGGTTTGGATTGACGGGAACAAAATAGTCTATGTCGGTCCTAAAAAAGACGTAGAAAAATTTGAAAGAGAAATCAATTTAAACGGTAATCTTTTAATGCCTACCTTTAAGAATGCACACACTCACAGCGCAATGACCTTTGGCAGAAGCTTCAGCGACGATTTGCCGCTTGATAAATGGCTTAATGACAAAATATTCCCTATTGAGGCAAAGCTTGAAAGTGAGGATATCTATAAACTTTCAAAACTCGCATTTCTTGAATATTTAACAAGCGGAACAAGCGCCTGCTTTGATATGTATTATTTCCCCGAAAGTATGGCAAAAGCAAGCGTTGATTTCGGTTTCAGAACGGTTATGTGCGGTGCGGTAAACAATTTCAAAGAGTCTGTTGAAAAGCTTGAAGAATACTACAATACCTATAATAATTACAACGAGCTTATCAGCTACAAATTAGGCTTTCACGCTGAATATACCACCAAAAGAGAAATTCTTGAAGGCATAAGCGAGCTTGCACAAAAATACAAAGCGCCTGTATTTACCCATTCAAGCGAAACAAAAAGCGAGGTTGAGGGTTGCATTGAAAGATACGGCAAAACTCCGACAGAGCTTTTTGAGGAATTGGGCTTATGGAACTACGGCGGCGGTGGCTACCACAGTGTATGGCTCAGCGACAACGATATGCAAATTTACAAAAAGCGTGGGCTATGGGCAGTTATCAATGCAGGCTCAAATGCAAAGCTTGCCTCAGGCATTGCCGACGTTCAAAAAATGAGAAATTTGGGGCTTAACCTTGCAGTCGGTACAGACGGTCCAAGCTCAAACAATGCGCTTGATATGTTTAGAGAAATGTATCTTATCAGCATTTTGCAAAAGCTAAAGCACAACGATGCGGCGGCTATGGACGCAAACGAGATACTCAAGGCAGCAACGGTCGGCTCGGCAAGATGTATGGGGCTTGATAATTGCGACTGCATTGCCGAGGGCAAGCTTGCCGATTTAACGGTCATTGACCTTAACAGGCCGAATATGCAGCCGATTAACAACATCACTAAAAATCTTGTTTATTCAGGCTCGAAGGACGACGTTAAAATGACTGTGATAAACGGCAAAATACTTTATGAAAACGGCGAATTTGTGAATATTGATAAGGAAGAAATATATTTCAGCGCTCAAGAAGTAACAAACAGATTGAAATAATAAATCGCAATCACAGATTGCAAAGAAAAAAGGCTGTTGTTGTTTTCAAAAAACAACAACAGCCTAAATTTTTATTTATTTTTCGTCCTTATCTTTTTTCTTCTTTGTGCTTGTGAGCTTATTGAGAAGGTATGTCACAAGAACTACAACGCCGATTACAATGAAGATACCGAGCATACCGAAAAGCACAACGGGAAGTGACGTTTTCCAGCTATCTGCATAAATTGTAACTTTCATCAAAAACGCCATAAGGGTTACTGCTAAATTATACATATATTACCCTCCTATCAAGATACAAGTGTCAGGATAAGACCGCCTGCGATAACGGAAGCAATCTGACCTGAAACATTTACTGAAATTGACTGCATAAGAAGGAAGTTTTGATTATCTTCTTTAAGTCCCATTTGGTTTACAACACGGCCGCTCATTGGGAATGCCGAAATACCTGCCGCACCAATCATAGGATTGATTTTCTTATCCTTTGGTAAGAAAAGATTGAGGAACTTCGCAAAAACAACGCCGCCGATAGTATCAAATACGAATGCAACAAGTCCAAGACCGAGAATAAGAAGAGTTGCCGGTTGAACAAACTCTTTATAGTGCATCTGACCTGCTACGGTGATACCGAGAAGAATTGTAATTATATTAGCAAATGAATTTTGAGCAGTTTCTGAAAGATTATTAAGAACGCCGCATTCTCTGATAAGGTTACCAAACATAAGGAAGCCAACAAGAGCTACCGACTTAGGAGCTACAAGGCCTGCGATAACCGTAACAACGATTGGGAAAAGAATTTTAGTAGTCTTAGAAACATCGCCAGGGTTATATTTCATTCTGATTAAACGTTCTTTTTTAGATGTAACAGCCTTAATAACAGGCGGCTGAACAATAGGAACGAGAGCCATATAGGAATATGCGGCAACCATAATTGCGCCGATATACTTAGAGCCGAGTTCGTTTGCAACGAAAATTGACGTAGGGCCGTCGGCAGCACCGATAATAGCGATAGAAGCGGCATCGTTTACGTCAAAGAAGAAGCTTGCTACAAAGAAGGTAAAGAAAATACCGAACTGAGCAGCAGCACCGAAGAGCATAAGCCACGGATTTTTAAGAAGCGGGCCGAAATCAATCATTGCGCCGATACCTATAAACAGCAAAAGCGGGAAAAGTTCATTCGCTATACCTGAATCATAAAGCACACTGATAGGCCCTGCCTCAGCACCGGGTTGAGTAATTGCGCCTGACCAAGGAAGGTTTACCAAAATAGTGCCAAAGCCCATTGGTAAAAGAAGTGTAGGTTCCATCTGTTTTGCGATTGCAAGATAAATGAGAAGCCCGCCGACTGCCCACATAAGCACCATTTGCCATTTTGTTTCGCCTATATTGGAAAACAAATTAGCAAATTCTTGCAAAACAGATACTTTTAAAAGTAGTGTTTCCATATTTTTCTCCTTAAATTAAATTGAAAATAAAAATAACGACACCTTTATCGCAATCGATAAAAGTCTCGTTATAACTGAAAAATGTTCAGCAATGCACAGACCGGGTTTCCCGTCATGACGACCTATGCAACATTTGCAAAAAGCAAATGCTAACTACTCCCTTTTTTCGAGAAGATTATAATATAAAAAAATACAATTGTCAACTAAATATTATTTTGCCTTTGTTTCACAATAAAGACAACGATATGTTCCGATATCGTCGGTAAGAGTAAAGATATGGTCAATATCCTCATTATTGCAAATGCAACGAGGGTTTGAGCATTTTATAACATTTGTAAGAGTTTTTGGAAGCGAAAGAGTTTTTTTCTCAACGCTTTTACCGTTTTTGATTACATTAACGGTAATATTTTTATCAATATAGCAAAGCACATCAAGATTGATATCAATAAGTTCATTAATCTTAATTATATCCTTTGCGCCCATTTTTTCGCTTTTTGCGTTTTGAATAATAGCGACCTGACATTTAAGCTTATCAAGACGGAGCGTATTATAAACCTCCATACCTTTTCCTGCCGCAATATGGTCAAAAACAATACCGTTTTCTATTTCATCAATTTTCATTTGATTGTACCTGCCCATTCAAGAAGAGTTTTAATAAGCGCCATTCTAACATACTTGCCATTGAGCGCTTGAACAAAATATTTAGCCCTTGGGTCATCGTCAACCTCTGTTGCGATTTCGTTAACTCTCGGAAGAGGGTGCATAATTGTCAAGTCCTCTTTAGCTGTTTTAAGCTTGTCAAGGTCAAGAATAAATGAGTCCTTAACCTTAAGATATTCATCTTCGGAGAAGAAACGTTCACGCTGAACACGAGTCATATAAAGCACGTCAAGCTCCGGCATAGCCTCCTCCATAGTTTCAACCTCTTTATATTCACTGCCCGATTTATCGAGAATATCCGTCTTAATATAATCAGGAAGTGCAAGTTCCTTAGGGGCAATAAGAACAAATTTAACATTCTTATATCTTGTCATAGCTTTGATAAGAGAATGAACGGTTCTGCCGAACTTAAGGTCACCGCAAAGACCTATTGTCATATTATCAAGCCTGCCCTTTTCTCTGAAAATAGTTAAAAGGTCGGCAAGAGTTTGAGTCGGGTGAGAATGACCGCCGTCACCTGCATTAATAATAGGTACGCCGCTTTTAAAGCTTGCTACTCTCGGTGCACCTTCAAGAGGGTGGCGCATTGCAATAATATCGGCATAACAGGATACCATTCTGACAGTATCCTCAACCGTTTCACCCTTTGATGCAGATGAACTTGCCGCCTCGCTGAATCCCAAAACATTGCCGCCGAGTTCCATCATAGCAGCCTCAAACGAAAGACGTGTTCTTGTTGACGGCTCAAAAAACAGTGTAGCAAGTTTCTTTCCATCACAAACGTGAGCATATTTTTCTTTATTATTAATAATATCTATCGCAGTAGAGATAATGCCGTCTACTTCTTCAAGCGATAAATCCGTTGTGTCAAGCAAATGTCTCATTTAAGCACTTCCCTTCTATTATTCCTTTGCACCGTTTACAGCAAGATACGCTTTAATTCTCTCAACATTTTCCTTGTTTGCTTCGTCCTCTTCAAGATATTCGATAATATCATATACGTCTACAACCGAATATACAGGGAAGCCAAACTCGTCTGTTACCTCAGCCATAGCGCTCTTTTCGCCCTGACCTTTTTCCTTACGGTCAACCATAACAAATGTAGCCTTAACATTAACGCCGTCAAGTTTTGAAAGAATAGCCATACTCTCTCTGATAGCAGTTCCTGCAGTGATAACGTCCTCAACAATAACAACGTCCTCGCCTGCCTGCGGTTTATAGCCAACAAACACACCGCCTTCGCCGTGGTCCTTTTCCTCCTTACGGTTAAAGAAGAACGGCACATCAAGGCCGTCTTTTGCAAGTGCAACGGCAACCGAAACAGCAATAGGAATACCCTTATAAGCCGGACCGTAAAGAACCGACTTCTTATTTCCTACCTTTTCAAAATAAGCCTTTGCATAAAACTCGCCGAGTTTTTGAATTTGCTCGCCTGTTTTAATATCGCCTGCATTGATGAAATAAGGAATTTTTCTGCCGCTTTTAGCAGTAAAATCGCCAAACTTCAATACTCCTGCATCCTCTAAAAACTTTATAAATTCTCTTTTATATCCTTCCATTGGTATCTCCTTATCCTACAAATTCCTTAACGCATCTTCTGTAAGCCGCAACAGGGTCTGCCGCTGCGGTAATAGGTCTGCCGACTACGATATAGTCAGAGCCGATTTCCTTAGCTTTTTCAGGAGTTGTAACACGAACCTGATCGCCCACATCGCCGTCTGCAAAGCGAACACCCGGTGTAACCGTCATAAACTCCTTGCCGCAATTATCCTTAACCATACCTGCCTCAAGAGGAGAACAAACAACGCCGTCAAGACCTGCTGCCTTAGCATTTTGAGCATATTTTACAATTGTATCGTTAATAGACGCATTTATGAGAAGTTCATTTTGCATACGCTCCTCACTCGTTGAGGTAAGCTGAGTTACGGCAATAAGAAGCGGTCTTGTGCCATCTGCTCTTGTAAGTCCTTCAAGTGCAGCTTTCATCATATCAACAGTACCTGACGCATGAACGTTAGTCATATCAACATCAAGTTTGGAAAGAACAGCCATAGATTTTTTAACGGTATTAGGGATATCGTGAAGCTTAAGGTCAAGGAAAATCTTATGACCTCTTTTCTTAATCTCCTTAACTATTGACGGACCCTCGGCATAGAAAAGCTCCATACCGATTTTAACAAAAGGTTTTTCCTCGGTAAACTTATCGAGAAAATCAAAGGTTTGCTGTGCGCTTGAAAAGTCGCAAGCAACAATAACGTCCTTACCCATTAATCAATCACTCCTATAATATCACTTAATTTATTAATACCGAGCTTTTCACATTCAGTAGGAAGAGCCTCGATAATATCCTTGCAAGCGTAGGGGTTTACAAGATTTGCCGCCCCTACCTGAACAGCAGTTGCGCCTGCCATCATCATTTCAATCACATTTTTTGCGCTCGACACACCGCCGCAGCCCATAACGGGAATATTACAAGCCTTTGCAACCTGATAAACCATTCTGACTGCCACGGGGAAAATAGCGTCACCGCTGAATCCGCCCATTTTGTTGGCAATGACGCTCTTACGTCTTTTAAGGTCAATACGCATACCGAGCATAGTATTTATAAGGCAAATGCCGTCTGCGCCTGCATCTTCGCAAGCCTTTGCGATTGAAACAATATCCGTCACATTAGGCGAAAGTTTGATAAACACAGGCTTAGTTGTTACATCTTTAACAGCCTTGGTTACCTGTGCCGCACATTCAGGTGAAGTTCCGAAACTCATTCCGCCGCCGTGAACATTAGGGCAGGAAACATTAACTTCTAATATACCGACTTGCTCCTCTTTATCAAGAAGCGAGCAGGTATAAGCGTAATCATCAACCGAAAAGCCGGACACATTTGCAATAACAGGTTTATGGAAATATTCTTTCATTTCAGGCAGTTCGTGCTCAATAACGTGATGAACACCCGGATTTTGAAGCCCAACGGCATTAATCATACCTGACGTACATTCTGCTATTCTCGGAGTAGGATTGCCGAAACGAGCATCCTTAGTAGTGCCCTTAAACGAGAATGAGCCTAAAATGTTGATATCATAAATATCCTTAAATTCCTTGCCAAATCCGAAAGTACCCGAAGCCGGAACAACCGGATTATCCATTTCAAGCCCTGCAAGATTTACAGTTAAATCTACCATATAATCTCCTCCTTAACAAGAACGGGACCGTCCTTACATATACGCTTATTGCCGTATTTTGTTTTGCAGGAGCAACCCATACATGCACCAAAGCCACAACCCATTCTTTCCTCAAACGAGAACTGACCTGAGCATTGCGTTTTGTCATAAACTGCCTTAAACATAGGGAGAGGGCCGCAGGTATAAAAATAATCGTAATCATCGGGAAAAGCGTCAGTTACAAAGCCTTTAACGCCGTATGAACCGTCAACAGTCGCAACAAAAACGTCAATACCGAGTGCCTTGAATTCATTTTCATAAAAAACTTCGTCCTTAGTGTTAAAGCCAAGAACAACGCAAGGCCTCTGCCCTGATTCAATAAGCTTTTTAGCAAGAAAATACATTGGCGGAACACCGACGCCGCCGCCGATAAGAAGCGGCTTAGTCGATTTTGAAATATCGTAGCCGTTGCCAAGACCTGTGAGCACATTAAGCATTTTTCCTATTTTAAGATTGCTCATCTGCTCAGTGCCTTCGCCGACCACCTTATATATAATTGTGATAACATTTTCTTCGCAGTCGCAAACAGAGATAGGACGGCGCAGAAATTTGCCATCAAGCTTGATATTTACAAATTGACCCGGTGCGGTGATATGAGAAGTATCGCCCTCAAGCCTCATTTTATAAACATCTTTAGCTATTTTTTCATTAGATAAAATCTTATAGTCACTTTCAAAAAACATATATAATTATTCCTCGTCAATTGTTGATACGCCGAGTGTAATCTCCTCAAGAACGTCAAGAAGCACCTTAACGGTATCAAGTGAAGTGAACATTGTTACATTATTTTCTACTGCCGCACGTCTGATTTCAGAGCCGTCGGAATGTGAATCGCCGGCATTTATGTCAATAGTGTTGATAACGTAAGCGATATGGCCTTGACGAAGTGCTTTAAGAATTTCATCGCTGTCATCAAGAGTAAGCTTTGCACGTACCTTGGTGCGAATACCGTGATTTTTAAGATATTTGGCAGTTCCCTCTGTTGCTTCAATATTAAAGCCAAGGTCATAAAAACGCTTAATAAGAGGGAGCGCAGCCGGTTTATCCTGATCGGCAATAGTTACAAATACAGTGCCGTAGTTTGCAACATTCATACCAGATGCCTGAATAGCCTTATAAAGCGCACGTGTAAGCGACTTGTCGTAGCCGATTGCCTCACCTGTTGATTTCATTTCAGGAGAGAGGTAGGTATCCATTCCCTTAAGCTTAGAGAATGAGAAAGCAGGAGCCTTAACATACCAACGCTTTTTCTCCTCAGGGTAAACCTTATCAATTCCCTGTTCCTTGAGCGAATGACCCAAGATAACCTGAGTTGCGATATGAGCCATAGGAACGCTTGTTGCCTTTGAAAGGAAAGGAACAGTTCTTGATGAACGTGGATTAACCTCAATTACGTAAACGTCGTCATTATTATCGGCAATAAACTGAATGTTATAAAGACCGACAATGCCTATTGCCTTACCGAGCCTTACGGTATAATCAATAATTTTATCTTTAACATTTTGGGAAGCGGTAAAGGTTGGATAAATCGAAATAGAGTCGCCCGAATGAACACCGGTTCTTTCAACGTGCTCCATAATACCAGGAATAAATACGTCCTCGCCGTCGCAAATTGCGTCAACCTCAAGCTCACGGCCCATAATATATTTATCAACTAAAACCGGCTGTTCTGTATTAATTTCAACGGCAGTTTGGAGATAATGACGAAGTGACTCCTCATTGGCAACAATCTGCATTGCACGGCCGCCGAGAACAAACGAAGGCCTTACAAGAACAGGATAGCCGATTTGAGCGGCAACCCTTACACCCTCTTCAATATCGGTAACAGCAAGTCCCTTTGGCTGAGGAATACCGAGAGATTCCATAACCTTTTCAAAGCTGTCACGATTTTCAGCTCTGTCAATAGCCTCAACATCAGTACCGATAATAGGAACACCGAGTGCATCAAGAGGAGGTGCAAGGTTAATAGCAGTCTGACCTCCGAGTGACACAACAATACCAAGCGGATTTTCAAGAGTAATAACGTTCATTACATCTTCAACGGTAAGCGGCTCAAAATAAAGCTTATCGGAGGTTGTATAGTCAGTCGAAACGGTTTCGGGGTTATTATTTATAATAATTGCTTCATATCCTGCTTCACGGATTGACCAAATAGCATGAACGGTTGAATAGTCAAATTCTACACCCTGACCGATACGAATAGGACCTGAGCCTAAAACAATAATTTTCTTTTTATCGGATACTACAGACTCGTTTTCTTCTTCATAAGTTGAATAGAAATAAGGAACGTATGAATCGAACTCGGAAGCGCAGGTATCAATCATTTTATATACAGGGAAAATGTTATTTTCTTTTCTTAAATTGAACACTTCAGATTCATTCATACCCCAAAGCATACCGATATATTTATCGGAAACGCCCATTTTTTTAGCGTCCTTAAGGGTTTGAATATCTTTAACATTTTCCTTAATAACATTTTCAAAATCAACAATGTTCTTAAACTTTTCAAGGAAAAACATATCAATTTTTGTAGCATTATAAATTCTGATTAAGTCGGTATTAAGCCTTATAAGCTGAGCAATGGCAAAAAGCCTGTCGTCAGTACCGTTTTTGATATATTTAAGAAGTTCGTCTTCTGTGTAAGTATCAAACTTCTTGCTGTAAAGGTGGCAAACTCCTGTTTCAAGCGAACGAACAGCCTTAAGCAGGCTTTCCTCCATAGTTCTGCCGATTGCCATAACCTCTCCGGTTGCTTTCATTTGAGTATTAAGAGTGTTATTGGCGTCTGCAAACTTATCAAACGGGAAACGTGCAATTTTAGTTACAACATAGTCGAGAGCAGGCTCAAACGATGCAGGAGTGTTGGCAATAGGAATTTCGTCAAGGTGCATACCTACGCTGATTTTAGCCGAAACCCTTGCGATAGGATAGCCCGAAGCTTTAGAAGCAAGAGCAGACGAACGTGAAACCCTCGGATTTACCTCAATAAGATAATATTGGAATGAATGAGGGTCAAGGGCAAACTGAACATTACAGCCACCCTCAATTTTAAGCTCACGAATAATGCGAAGTGCAGAATCACGAAGCATTTGATATTCTTTATTAGTAAGCGTTTGCGACGGAGCAACAACGACCGAGTCACCTGTATGAACACCGACAGGGTCGATATTTTCCATATTACAAATTGTGATAGCGGTATCGTTGGCGTCACGCATTACCTCATATTCAATTTCCTTATAGCCTTTAATACTCTTTTCAACAAGTACCTGATGAACCGGAGAAAGCGCAAGTGCATTTTTCATCATTACCATAAATTCTTCTTCATCATCGGCAAAGCCGCCGCCTGTACCGCCAAGGGTAAAAGCAGGACGAAGAACAACAGGGAATCCAATTTCTTTTGCAGCCTTAAGACCGTCCTCAAGGTTTTCGGCAATTTCACTTGGAAGAACCGGCTCACCGAGGCTTTCGCAAAGCTCCTTAAAAAGCTCTCTGTCCTCTGCTCTTTCGATTGCTTCAAAATTAGTGCCGAGTATTTCAACGTCACATTCCTTAAGCACGCCTTTTTTAGCAAGCTGAACTGCAAGGTTAAGACCTGTCTGGCCGCCGAGTGACGGTAAAATAGCGTCAGGTCTTTCGTGACGGATAATTCTTGCAACATATTCAAGATTAAGCGGCTCCATATACACCTTATCGGCAATATCTGTATCCGTCATAATAGTTGCAGGGTTAGAGTTGATAAGCACAACCTCGTAGCCCTCTTCTCTAAGAGCAAGACAAGCCTGTGTACCTGAGTAGTCAAATTCAGCAGCCTGACCTATAACAATAGGACCTGAGCCGATTACGAGTATTTTATGTATATCAGTTCTTTTTGGCATATCAGTCTTCCTCCTTTTGCATTAATGCAATAAATTCATCAAATAAGTATGCGCTATCCTGCGGACCGGGTGCGCTTTCAGGGTGGTATTGAACAGAGAACAGCTTGTCCTTTTCACATTTAACACCCTCAGCCGTATCATCAAGAAGATTTACATGGGTAAGTTCAAGGTCTGTGCCGTCAAGAGATTTAACATCAACGGCGTATGAATGGTTTTGAGAAGTAATTTCAAGCTTGCCTGTTTCAAGATTTTTAACAGGGTGGTTACCGCCTCTGTGGCCGAATTTCATTTTAAATGTTTTAGCACCGAGAGCCAAAGAAATCATTTGATGACCAAGACAAATTCCGAAAATAGGAAGCTTGCCTCTAAGTTCTCTGACAACATTGATTACAGTCTGAACGTCCTCCGGATTACCGGGGCCGTTAGAAAGGAACAAGCCGTCCGGGCTCATTTTAAGTATTTCCTCACTTGTAATATTATAAGGAACAACAGTTACGTTACATCCCTTTTCATTAAGCTTACGAATAATATTATGCTTAATACCGCAGTCAATAGCGACAACATCGTATTTATGGTTAGGAGTTCTTGAATACCAACGCTTTTTGCAGCTTACACGTGAAACCATATCAGTAGGAATTATATACTCTCTGACTTTCTTTAAAGCTTCCTCATAAGGCACATTTGCATCGCAGATTATAACCTTTTGCGAGCCCTCGTCACGAATAATTCTCGTAATCATTCTTGTATCAACACCGCTGATAGCAGGAATGTCATATTCCACGAGTACCTCATCAAGTGTCTTTGTATAACGGAAGTTTGACGGCAAATCGTTATATTCCCTTACAATAAGACCGCCCATGGTCGGCACTTTTGTTTCATAATCCTCATCGGTCATACCGTAGTTGCCGATAAGCGGATATGTCATACACACCATTTGGTCCGTATAGCTTGGGTCAGATACAATTTCCTGATATCCTACCATTGAAGTATTAAAAACAATTTCGTTAATCGCTTCTTTATCTGCGCCAAAACCGTAACCGTAAAATTCTTTACCGTTTTCAAGCACAATTTTTTTGTTATAAGGCTTCATAGACAATTTCTCCTTTATATATTGTTAAAAGGTTTTCACCCTGCAGTTTCCAATCCTGAAACGGCGTTGCACGACCCATAGTTACAAATTTTTCAGGGTCAACGCACCATTCTTTATCTATATCAAGCAGTGCCAAATCGGCAGGAGCGCCTACTTCAATTTTACCGCCCGAAATATCAAAAATCTCTCTCGGTTTAACCGACATCATATCAATCAATTTTTCAAGAGAAATAACGCCCGTTTTGACAAGTTTTGTATTAAGCACACCGAATGCCGTTTCCAAGCCGACAACGCCCATAGCCGAGCCTTTAAGCCCCTTTGACTTTTCTTCCTCGGAATGAGGAGCATGGTCGGTTGCAATAACATCAATCGTGCCGTCTTTAACACCCTCAATAAGAGCATTCATATCCTCTCGGCTTCTAAGCGGCGGATTCATTTTAAACCTGCCGTCCTCCTGCAAATCCTCGTCACACATAGTCAAATAATGCGGGCCTGTTTCACACGTAACTTTAACCCCACGAGCCTTAGCCTTACGGATAATATCAACGCTTTCCTTAGTTGAAATATGGCACACGTGATATCTGCATCCCGTTTTTTCTGCAAGTTTGCAGTCACGCTCAATCTGCGCCCATTCACTCTTTGAGCAGATACCCTTATGGCCGTGCTCCTTGCAATATACACCGTCGTGAATATAGCCGCCTTTGAGCAAATCATTAACCTCACAGTGAGCCGAAATAATCTTATTAAGCTTAGCGCACCGTGCCATAGCCTTTTCCATAAGTTTGCCGGTTTGAACGCCTGTTCCGTCATCTGAAAAGCCGACAACCTTATCAGCCATTGATTCAAAGTCAACAACCTCGCCCTCGCCTTTTCTGCCTTTGGTAATTGTGCCGAAAGGAAGAACGTCGATAACTGCATCACGCTCAATTATATCTGTTTGAGCCTTAAGATTTTCGGGGCAATCGGGAGCCGGGTTAAGATTAGGCATTGTGCAAAGAGCCGTATACCCTGCCCTTGCCCCTGCCATAGAGCCTGACTTAATTGTTTCTTTATAAGAAAAACCGGGCTGACGTAAATGTGTATGAACATCCACAAAGCCCGGTATCAAAAAATATTTATCCAATGCGTCAATTACTCTATCGGCACCATTTGAAGAAATAGTGCTGGAAATCTCGGTAATAATCCCGTCGGTTATGAAAACATCTGACTTTTTAAATTCATCGGCAATAAAACATAGTGCATTTTTAATCAGCAATGTCATAAACCACAGTCCTTTCTTTATCCTTGTAATTATAATATATTTATTGCTTTTAGTCAACATTAAAATATTCAATATATCTATTTACTTTAAAAAATTTATGTTATATAATTAAAATGATTTTTTCTTAAACATTCAGTATTAAACGCAGGTGAGAATATGATTAAGATTTTACAATTCGGCGAGGGTAATTTTTTAAGAGCATTTTCAAACAGCGTTATTGAAAGGTTTAACAATCCGTTTATCGACCATAAGCTGCTTGACATAAGCTTAAATTCAGTAGCAAAATTCAAAACACGTTGTCTTTGCTCTTTGCTTGATTATTATAATAAATTCGGCAAAATTCCGAGTGTTTTATCATTTGCTTTTGCGGCATTAATCAATTTTTACGAAAATTTTGAAAATAAAGATTATCCTGAAACGACGTTAAAAGTGTGCTTCATTTCTTCAAAGCCAAACACAATGACATCGTTTTTGACGTTTTGGCAAATGTCGGCTTTTGGGGTGAGGATTTGACAAAAATCGACGGTCTTTATAAAAAGGTCAAGCTTTTAGACGATATTCCCTTTGGGCACAAGGTACTTTAAAACGATTTGAAAAAGGCGAAAAATTATTGAAAGAACTTTACACTTTCGTTAAAAGTTTCAAGCGTGAGCCTATCCCGATTAACAAGCTTGAAGAAAAGTCACTCGGCTGTATTCAAAAGGGCGGAAAAGCCGTAATTACAGATGTGTTTGAATACGGCGAGCATTGCAAAAAGAAAAAGCAATTGGATTGACTTTAATGCAGGCGAATTGATTAAAAGCAATGACTTTGAAAATATGACCGAGGAAATATTCAAATTATTAATTGATATCGCTTCAGGCAGGCAGACAAAGAACGAGCAAAACGGATACAGGGACATATCCATTTTTAAAGACGGAGTTATAATGTAAATAAAAAATGATGAAAAAGGCACAAATGAACACGCCTAAACCTGCCGCTAAAAGGCCTGAAAAAGATACGAAAGCTTCCGACTCAAAAGCACATATCAGCCAAGACAGAACTGTTATATTAAAAGAAGTATTAAAGAAATTCCAAAATTCAGAAAACCAAGAATAACGTAAAAATATAAAAAGCGCAAATGAATATAAAAATTCATCTGCGCTTTTATTATGCACCGATATTTATTTGCGGGTAAATATCCTGCAAAGAATAGTAAACTTTTTTAAGCCTTTGATTTAATTTGATATCTTTTACCGCCGAAAATTTTGCATTTTCAAGTTTAATTTCGCCTGTTAATTCAATAAACTATTTGTAAAGTATAAAACCCACTCACAAAGTGAGCGGGTTAATTTGAATATCTAATTAAAATTAGAGAGCAGCCTTTGCTGATTCAACAAGTGCTGTAAAAGCAGTTGGGTCAGAAATAGCGATTTCAGAAAGCATCTTTCTGTTAAGGTCGATACCTGCCTTCTTAAGACCGTTCATAAATGTTGAATAGTTAGTACCGTTTACCTTACAAGCAGCAGAGATACGAGTAATCCAAATTCTTCTGAAATCTCTCTTCTTCTGCTTTCTGCCGATGTATGCATACTGTCCGCTCTTCATAACAGCCTGCTTAGCTGTCTTGAAAAGTCTGTGCTTTCCGCCGTAGTAGCCCTTAGCTGCCTTTAATACTTTTTTTCTTCTTTTACGAGTTGCCATAGCACCCTTAATTCTTGCCATATCTATATACCTCCGAGTTAATGTTAATGCCTAAATATTTAAGCAAAGTTCTTCTTATTTATAAGGAACAAGTCTCTTGCATTGCTTCTGGTTTGTAACGTCAGCAACTGCAGTCTTGCGAAGATTTCTCTTACGCTTTGTTGACTTCTTAGTAAGAATGTGTGAGGTATAAGCATGTGCACGCTTTACCTTGCCGCTCTTTGTTGTCTTAAAACGCTTCTTTGCGCCGCTGTGTGTTTTAATTTTTGGCATAATTTATTCCTCCGTGTAATTATTTACTTGCCTTAGGAGACAAAAACATAAGAATCTGCCTGCCGTCGAGTTTAGGAGCCTTATCAACATTTGCTTCTTCCTCAAGCGATGCCGCAAAGCGCTTCATATTTTCAATACCAAGGTCTGAATGGGTCATCATTCTGCCCTTAAGACGAATAGAAACCTTTACTTTATGGCCTGATGCGAGAAACTTTTTAGCCTGATTAACTTTAGTGTTGAAGTCGCCGACGTCAATAGTAACGGAAAGACGAATTTCTTTAGTTTCAACCTGCTTTTGATTTTTGCGATTTTCCTTTTCACGCTTAGCCTGCTCATAACGGAACTTAGAATAGTCCATAATTTTGCATACAGGAGGCTTAGCCTGAGGAGCAATCTTAACTAAATCAAGTCCTTTGGTTTCAGCGATATGAAGCGCATCACTTGCACTCATAATACCAAGCTGCTCACCGTCGGCTGAAATAACACGTAATTCCTTGTCTTTGATTTCGCTATTAATCTGTTGAGTTTCCTTGCTGATAAAAAACACCTCTTAAATAAAATTAAAGTGTGAACGCAGAACACGCTCACACTTCAATAATTAATTAACAAATAAATTATTGCCCTTTTCGCCAAGCTGAAGGGGAGAACGATGCGTTCTTCTTTATTGCGGATATATATTAACATACCCCTACCCATTTGTCAATACAAATTTTAGATTTAATTTATAAATTTTATTGCCAAGGATATTTCTGCTTCAGAGTTTCAAATTCCGAATTAGTTTTTGCAAAATGGAACTTTTTTTCTAAATCCGAGAAGAAATAATAATAATCAGTATCATTATGCTCAATTACTGCATTGATATTGTCAACACCCGGATTGCAAATAGGTCCGCTCGGAAGCGCTTTGCATTTATAAGTATTATAAGAAGCAACAACCTCGTCGCTAAATCCGTTTTCCCTTAGCTTATTGCCGTAAAAAATAGTGACGTCACTTTGAAGCTGCTGACCGATATTTAATCTGTTAACAAAAACGGAAGCAATGTTTTCGGCAACGCCGTCGCCAAGCGTTTCTTTTTCAACAATCGAAGCAAGAGTTACAAGCTCATAAAGCGACATACCGTTTTCATCACAATAGCTTTTCCATTTATCTGTGATTTTGCCGTCAAACGTTTCAAGCATTGTTGCCACAACGTCACTTGCCTTGCTGTTTTCTGCTAAATCGTATGTTGCAGGAAACAAAAATCCCTCAAGCTGATAAGCAACATTCTCGCTCATATATGCATCATTTAAAAATTCGCAATCATAGTCATTCTTATTTTTGCAGGCGTCAAGAAAATCGGACTTTTTACAGATATTGTTTTTTTCCATAGTCTCGGCAATATCAAAAACAGTATATCCCTCAGGAATACAAACAGAAACGCTTTTATGAGATATATCGGGATTTTGAAGTTTTTTTGCAATATCCTCGTAACTCATAGACGAAGTCATTCTATATTCTCCGTTTATATAGCTAAACTTAGGATAATGCTTATCCATCCACCAATTCCAAACGGTATCGTTTTTGATAACTCCGTTTGATTTAAGTTTTTCACCTATTTGGTAAGCAAAATCGTCCTTTTCAATAACAAGATTATATTCGGTTTTAGTATTTCTGTTGCCGTTCACATCGCTTTGAACATAGGTGTATCCGACATAAGCGCCGATACCCAAAAGAACAAGCACGAGAACAATTATTAAAGCTATACCTGCCCTGCTTTTATTCTTCGACATTAAAATCTCCTTTATCAATACACATAGGTGTGTGAGCTATTCCTCTATCAATAAGTTCAGTGCCGCAAATGCGAAATCCAAGCTTTTCGTAAAAATTAACGGCATGGTTTTGAGCATCAACATAAACTCTGTCGGCACCTGCCTCAATAGACTTAGCAACAACGGCATTAACAATCTGTGCACCGTATCGCCTTCCCCTGTAATCCTTAAGAACGGCTATTCTGCCGATTTTAAGTCCCTTCGGAATTTCGCTTATTCTGGCAGTTGCCACGGCGCTGTTGCCGTCAAAAAGAAGAGCAAAGAGCGACCTTTTATCAAGTTCGTCAAACTCCTCTTCCCCTTTTATATTCTGTTCATTCATAAAAACCTGCATTCTTATGCTTTTTACCAGCATAAAATCAGGGTCACTGTATAATACAAATTTAACCTCAGCCATTAATCTTGTGCACCTTTAGCATATTTGTTGTACCTGACATACCAAGCGGAATACCTGCCGTAATTACAACTGTGTCGCCCTTTTTTGCCGC
>OLWT01000676.1_pt1 | contig 20599 bp, 18 predicted proteins | sample 1674001 | NCBI WGS metagenome assembly OLWT01 (sample SAMEA103958137, study PRJEB25191) | human gut metagenome | biome: human-associated habitat [ENVO:00009003]; feature: intestine environment [ENVO:2100002]; material: feces | place: Germany | collected 2013/2015 | reverse complement strand
TTTAAACAAATTATTAATCAGAATTCTGTTGCATTTGCAAGTTGAATTCAGCTTTCAATTCCAGTAAGGTACAATTAGAACACAGGCACAGATTGCCCGTGAGCATAACCAACAGACTTTCAATTCCAGTAAGGTACAATTAGAACTTTATCAGTCATAGCTTTACGCAAAGAAGTTTCAGCTTTCAATTCCAGTAAGGTACAATTAGAACCTTCGGTGACGGTTACTAATCGTCAGGATACTGTCTTTCAATTCCAGTAAGGTACAATTAGAACTTTATATCAGTGTGATAACCCTATCCTTTTACGTCTTTCAATTCCAGTAAGGTACAATTAGAACATGCGTACTTCTATGGCTTATTATAATTCTAATCGAATCTTTCAATTCCAGTAAGGTACAATTAGAACTTGTCTTCAGCACGTTGAACGTGCCGCCGTCCGACCTTTCAATTCCAGTAAGGTACAATTAGAACCATGATGGTTTTGCCATAATCTGATATGTTTTTATCTTTCAATTCCAGTAAGGTACAATTAGAACTCCGCCGCGATGATCTGCGACGCTTACGCGAGGGACTTTCAATTCCAGTAAGGTACAATTAGAACTTCCGAACTCGAGCGCAACGCCGTCCGCCTCCGTCCTTTCAATTCCAGTAAGGTACAATTAGAACGGAAAAGCTGGAGAATGACAAGAGATTCGACGCCCCTTTCAATTCCAGTAAGGTACAATTAGAACGACAGGATGGCTTGCGTCGCAATCGGATATCCTTCCTTTCAATTCCAGTAAGGTACAATTAGAACGATTCATCATCGCGGCGAGATCAGCCGCCGTCATTGCTTTCAATTCCAGTAAGGTACAATTAGAACAATATCTCCGAGGTTATGGCGGTGGCTGTGATATACTTTCAATTCCAGTAAGGTACAATTAGAACGATGACTGATTTGTTACCTAAGTCGTTCGATTCACTTTCAATTCCAGTAAGGTACAATTAGAACACTGGGAAGCAGCTGAACGATAACGGAGAAGCATCTTTCAATTCCAGTAAGGTACAATTAGAACGTTCGGTCTGTGCAGACTTAAGAGCCTGATCAAACTTTCAATTCCAGTAAGGTACAATTAGAACATACGAAGCGTTGCGGTGATAAGGTCAATTGGGTCTTTCAATTCCAGTAAGGTACAATTAGAACGGAGATATTACTCAGGATAAATATGATGAACTTGTTTCTTTCAATTCCAGTAAGGTACAATTAGAACGCTCACCCATAGTGCTCGATTAATCGAGCACTTCTCTTTCAATTCCAGTAAGGTACAATTAGAACCCTTTGCGACAAGATGTGTAATCTCTTTATTTTCAATGGGGTTTACTATTTATTATTCAATAATATATCGTTGAAAAATGTCGATATATAATATAATGATTTCATGTGCTCTGCGACAACCTCAACATAAATGGATATAACAATATGTCAAAGAAATAATGATATGGATAAACAACATTTATTTAGAGTATATTGCCCTAACGACAACCAGTCTCTATAGAAAGTAATCAGTGGGCATCCTCTCTTTTCCAAGTATCTGCTTATCCATATTATACCCGATCTTATTGGTGAACAGGATGACACTGTCCTCAGACTGTTCAATCAGACCCTCCATTTTCAACTTCAGTTCTTTGAGCTTTACTTCCGACAATTCGCCTTCGAATACGGAATTCTGCACCCAGCATAAATACTGGCGGCAAAGCTTCAACATTTTGCCCACACGCTTCTCCCCGACATCATACACGACAATGACGTACATCTCACCAATACATCTTAAAAGGTTTGTATTCTTCCATTCCCAAGATATCCTTCAGCAACTTGTAGCACTCCAACTTTATAAGATGTTTATAACTTACGTTACGGCCCAACGAACGGTGATGAAATGTTTCATCATACCGTTCCTCCATCGCTCTCACAAATATCTTCTTACCTGTCTCATTCAAAAGACATTTATTGAGTTTCTTGTCAAAATGGCCGCCATTTAAGGCGCGCTTGTTAAGGACCTTGAAAATAACCCGGTCAACGATTATAGGTTTGAAAACCTCAGATATATCCAGGCACAAGGAATAACGCCTTTCACCGGGAGCATGAAGGAAGCTGACAGTCGGATTGAGTTGAGTCTGATGAATTGCTCTAAGTGTTTCCGCGTAGCACATCATATTTCCAAATGAAACAAGAGCATTTACCTCATTCTCAGGAGGTTGCTTAGTCCTTGAACACATATTGAAATCATCGAGAATAACATCGAAAGCTGCATAATAGGCATGTCGGATATTACCCTCTATCCCCATAATTTCATCGACAGCCTTGGCTTCCGCCAAAGTATCACTCAATTTCTTGATCACGTCAATGATACCCTGCAGATCCTTTCCCCTACGGTTATAATAGTTGAGATTCATAACCATATTCCAGGCTGCCCCTTGGATAAATTTTCGGGCCAACTCCACTCGCTTCTTTTTGTTCTGATATGCAGAAGTCTGAGCAAGCAAAGCCTTCCCTGAGAGCAGACCTTCCCGTGGCATAAAGCTCCCGGTATAATTCTCATAATAATCAAAGAAATGGACAAGAATACCTTTCTGCCCCAGGAAATTGAACAATGCACTATTTGCCTGAAGGCTTCCGAAGGCATACAGCTCCGCCACATCCTCAATAGGGATATATCTGGGTTGCTGCCGGACTTCTTCATTGTCTTCATTTACAGAGACCGGAGTAAATTTCAGCGTATTGTCCCGCCGTTCCATAATGCCGGGATTGAACAGATAGAAGCTTCTTTTCATTCTTCCTCCAACTCATTGATGTAACAAAATTCAAAGTAACTGCAGTTCTTGCAAATACCTTTTTTCACAACGCGCGGACAGTCTCCATCTGAGATGATTTTCTCAATCTCTTCTGAAATAGCCCGAATTTCTTCTCTGTCAATATCTGTCAGAGCCACTTCCCGAGTCTTCCGTAACAGAGGATACTCCAAGAGTCCCTTGACTCCAACAATTCCATTCTGCTCAAAGACATACATATAATATTTAAGTTGCCACTCATGAGCCCTTTCAATCTTATTGGATTTCTTTATCTCATGGATAACCTTATTCTTGGTATCATAGTAATCTACTTTGACACCATCAATCTCTACCTCCTCATACTTCGTTATACGCTGCGGATAACTGGACTCTTGCACTAGCTTCCCTTCATAGACCAAGTCTGATTCCTGCTCCATGTTAATGCCATTCGCAAACAGCCACAACTTGCGCCGACAAAGCTGGTAATAGTTGAAATGTGTACCGGTTACTGTCATAAGCAAAGATATTGGGGCTCTAGTCAGTCAAGAGCCCCATGATTCGGTCTATAACTGATTCTCGTAATCAAAAGCCATCATCCTGTCTATCAATTCCTGTCTTGCCCGGACAAGAGCATCCGCACTTTCTGTCTCTGTCACGATATAATTTGCGCAAGGAAGTGCAATAAATGTCTTTGCCCCTGCATTCTCATCAATGATAGGTCTAGCCTTCGGCTTGGATTCATTGTCATCAATCAACTTGGCGCGGATAGCGGCAGCCAACGTATTGGCATTGTCACTCACCGCCACAGCAAGAGTCTCCATCAAACTGAATGTCCTCGCCTGATTTGAGGTGATCTGCCAGTCAAGCAAAGCGTCAGCAATAGCTGGAATAAGCTGTTCCCGCTGCTCCTTCGGCATCAATAGGCATTCTCCAAAAGCTGTGTTGACAACTTTCCAGCCATCCGTCTTCAGCGACTCTACCATATCCGCCGTAATTTCCGGTTCGAACTGGTTGGTAGAGACACAGAACAAACGACGCAGGTCTATGGCGACATCATAAACAAAGAGGCCGGTCGCGCGATTGTTATCCGGTATCCACTTGCGATATAAGCTTCTGTCGTTACCATCAAGGAAATCACAAACCTGTTCGTCTGTCAGTACATTTCCATTGGCATCTCTCACTACGACTTTATGCGCATTCGGCCTGTCAGAGCGATCGAAAGAAATGTTTTCTTTCGGTAATCCTGACAGAAGCGGATGAAGTGGCGTCATGGCTGAAATGCTCAACGGACTTCTGCGCTTGACTGCCTTTTCCTTACCGCCCTTAGGTGTCCTCATCCAGCCGCCCAAAAGTTGGTCAACATAGTGAGGGTCGCAAGAGGACAGGACCTCGCCCTCTTTGAGGGCTCCTTTCTTGTCTACATCGAAATAAAACTCTGTGGGTGACGGCTGAACACCTAAGATATCGTTGAGTTTTTCCAAAACCGAACGCTTGACCTGTTGTCCACTTGAGAATGGAACCCTTACATTGAACTGAGGGTCATAATAAAATTTCTGACCGTTTTCAACGCAGAATACTGTAAATGCTGCATGCTTGAGGCCACGCAGGTAAATGAAAGAATTCTGTTTCATAAATCTCATAGTTATTATTTTAATGTCTCATACTGAAAACGCAAAAGAGTCAAGAAGTATGGCACGTTGTCCGCAGGCATACTATGTATCTCTTTCACAATACCGGTGAATTCATCACGCTTGGAAATGTACCGGACAATCTCGGTTGCAGCCTCAACAAACAGTTTTTTATTCGTTGCCTTCAGCATTGCTTCCACTAAATTCTTCCGCTTGGTACTGATTGACTTGTCTTCGTCACTGGAGGCCTCGTTCAACAACTCGGCCAACTCTAGGGATTTCTCCCACAAAGCATCATTATTCAACATGGCTAATATCCAAATTTTATATACATTAAAATTAATTATATTCTCTTCATTATTAGGAATCTTCGGCATTTTCCCTTTATATACATAATCTCTCAATCCCTTAGGCTCCATCGCCCTTACTCCTATGACTCCTGAAGTACAAGCTGTCTTGAATCCGATTTCTGTTCCCCACAAAGATTCCGCTTCCCGGCCATTATCCATTCCGAATATCTTTTCATAAAGATGGATTGGACGACGGATCTGAGTCAAATCGAATGGAATAAACCCTATCGTCGTATTGGTTTGACCAATGCTATAGATATAACCCAGAATTTGTGGACTACTGTATTTCTTCGAAATTCCGATAAGTATTTTCGTCCAAGTCTGGGTATCGATATTTATTATCCCATCCTTATTTGCATTGAAAGGATTGAATCCGGCCAATGGCATATTCTCATCATACACCCTATGGTCATAATAATGTGAGAGCCATTGACCATTCCACGTATTAATCTGATTCCCTTTGAGTTTGGAAGTCTCATTGAGACATTTCCGGTACTGGCTCCACCCCTTGAAAATATCCAGAAGAATCTCCTTTTTGCTAAAAAGTATTGAAAAGCCACCCTGCACGCCGACACCAAGCGCATCACCAATCCAAGAAGCATATCTTTCTTCCTGAGAAGAAGACAATCTCATATCCGTCACTTGACCGGATGTTGTGGCAGCCACATCCAGAGACGGATAACCACGCGCAATACTGGCATCAGCATCACTCTCCTCAATCTTCTTGATCAATTTATCAAAACGGCTTTTTCTCTGCTCAGGTGTTTCATATGGCTTTTTCCCGTTTATCATATCATCCCAACTCAATTTTGGATTTTCCAAAGGGGAATTGCCTGCGGTCATCATATACTTGTTCTGATCAAAAAACAAGGGATAGAACTGCTCCAAAAAGAATGTCCTGGCATCATAGCCGGTGCCATATTCTTCATTGTAAGCATCCAAAAACATCTTGCCTATATTTGACGTTATCATAATCTACAGTATTTCAAACGATTGATAATATTCAGTTTTACACATGTCCGGCAACAACCCTTTTTCCTTGCCATATCCTTTGTCCGGAACAACAAACGGACGTGTCCCCTTGTCAAGCTGCTCAAGTTTTCTATGCGCCATGGAATGATAGCTCACAGGAATCTCCATTTCAATTCTCTCCAAGCCATTAGCTGACAGATATCTCTCTTTATCTTCCTCAGTAATGCAGACAGCAGAGTTGATATCAAGCGCCTCGAGCAGAGCCGATTTAGGATAATGACAAAGCTCCGTCAGAAGCCAATTTCCATTTGAGAATGCAACTCCGGTATAATCAATATTATGAAAATCAATGTCAGGGTAAACCTTATCTATCATTTCCTGAACATGACATTCCTCCATAATTCCGCCATCACTCGGCAAAACACTGAAAGTAGCCTTCAGCACATCCAGACTATATGGAAGAGCATCATTTTCATCCTCAGAAGGAGCAATGACATATATCGGCTTATAATGTCCTATAGTCTTCCTTGTACGCTTTCTGTTAATTCGCCCAAAACGTTGGGTCAGGGCATCAATAGGAGCACACTCCGTAATCATCACATCGAAACTGATGTCAAGACTTACCTCCACCACCTGGGTCGAGACCACGATACACGGAGCATTTTCCAGCTTATTGAAATCTTCACGCAAATCCGTTTCCAATCTTGCCCTGTCCATTCGCTTGAATCTGCTGTGGACAAGCATCTTTTTCACATCCGGGTACAAGTATTCTATCGTCTCATATAGTTCCTGGGCCCTTTTTACCTGATTGCATACAATGAGAAGTTTAGAGTGACTTTTCACAGCTGAAGCTATCACATCATAAGCATTCTCCATGTCGTCAAGTTTATATATCTGATGCCGATTGAATGACTGGAGGGTATTGGCATCAAGCTGAACCTCATAGACGGCTTCCGGTCCTCCCAACAGTTCCAATATCTTTTCATACAGAACAGTCGGCATGGTTGCAGTACCGACATGTATCCTGCAATCCAGTGCCACAAGAATCTCTATAATGCGAAGGACAATCGACTGCATGACATCTGAATAAGTATGTATCTCATCAAGAATCACATCGCAACCGCGCAAATCCATAGCCATAGCCTCGTATCCTTTGATACCAAAGACAATCGACGCCATCTGATGAGGAGTCAGCACTTTTACGGACGCGCCTACATGTCGCTGCATGATGCTCTCCTCCACCTTATTACCTTCCACTTTCAGCTTAGAGGCAGCATGGAGAAGGTAAATCTGCGCATCAGTATCAGACAAATCATTCTTGATACGGTCGTACATGGCATTGATGGATGCCTGAAAAGGCAATGTGTAGAAAACTCTTCCTCGGCAACGCCTCAGCAGGAAATCCGTTTTCCCCGCGCCAGTAGGTGCCGTTACCAATGTGTGTTTTCTTGCATTGTCAGCAGAAAGCAATGACAGTGGATAGAGTTCATTCCTTCTGTCGTAAAAAGACAGATCCGGCTTGATGAACAGTTTGTCCAATGGCATTTCAAACTCGGTTTCCATCGCTGAGGCCATATGGTCAGCCGCCATCAGCAAGCCCCTCCATTCAGAACACCCACAGTTCCTGTTTTCACAATAATCAATGACATAGCCATAGTTTTTCTCTGCCTCTTCCAGAGAGACCACATGCGTTTCCATCCCAAGGCTTTCGAGGATTTCCAATGCAATGTGGCTCCAATCTTCGAATCCGCGAGAATGTTCCCTAAAGCAATCCATATTGTCATCCAAATCCAAAATCCCCAATTCCCGCACATCCTTATACATGGATTTGTGATGGGCAACCACCATATCGATGACAGCATTCCGATGTTCCTCCTTTACCAAGGAGATAAAAAACAACGATGCTATTTCGTGACGGAAAACAGCACCAGGCCTCTTACTGTCCGGGGAGGCTATCGATTGCTGAAACAATGGACTTGTCTTACCTATGTCGTGCAGTAATGCTCCCTCTACCGCTATTTCCTCATCAAGACACTGGTGATTAGCCACAACAAGAGCAATATCAGCAACATTCTTAAGATGCTGATACAGACAGATGCGTCCGTTCTGCTCACTCTTGGCCAATATTTCCTGATGGATATTCATATGGATTCAATAATTACAACAAAGATTGCCCGTTAAACTCTATCCACCCAAACATCGGACTATTGTCATCAAAGCGGTTATATCCTACAAGGAAAGACTGTTCAGAATTCCCAAACCGCAACTCGAATCCAGGCAATTGACTGAACTGGTCTTCTTCCATCACAATGATTTCAGACTCCGGCAACAATATGTCCTCATTTCTACATACACAGACATGCTGCTTAGAGGCGATGACAGCATCTTCCTCTTTCTCAAAGGCGAGAGACAAAACCGGGTGCAAGAGGACCGAACGCTTCAATATGGAACGTCCCCTTATGAATGTCCTGTTCTTATATTCCCAGCCCCTTGTCTGTGTCACTTCCTGCTGGGAATCCATCGAATCATACTTCAGCTTATGTCTGAGAATCTTACGAATCCCTAAAACTTCCAGCAACTCAGGGAACAGTTTCTTTTCTATACCTTCTATAATGGAAGGCGTCAAGAACTGCTGGCTGAATGTTTCTCCATCGCGGACGGCAGTCCATGGTTTTATAAACCCGAACGGCCCCTTATATGTCACGACATACATGATCATAATAATGCTCCTTCTTTGTTAATAAATCGCTCCGAACCCGATACCGGTACAGTTCCCGATGCCTACGTGCCAGGCAAACAGTTTCGTCTCAGGCTTCGCCTTGATGACAACCGGGCAAAGACTCGCCTTGTTACCCACTCCCCTGTAACATATGAATTTGAATTTCTTCCTTTCATAAGACATATCAAACCGTATATCCAAAGTATCGTCTTCAGGCAATCCCGCTTCTCTCATTTTAGACTCCAGAGTTTCCTTCAGCAACAAGCCCGCCTGCTCATCATTGTAAGTAAATTGTTTGGTGCTGCCGTCTTCCATTTTCCTTTTTATGAAAATCGGACTCGCACAATAAAATAGTTCGCGGTTTTCCAATGTCGGAGTCTCATCAATGTCAATGCTTTTCACCAACATGCCGCTAAACATGAGAGGATTCGCCAAAATGGTCTTGATGACCTTCCGCATCGTATCATCATCGTAGAAACTGAGAAACATTGTCGCACCTTCGGGAAAATCCAAAGCGCCCGACACTTTCCGTCCACCCTGCAGCCACGAAAATGAATAAAGAGAAATCCTGTCATGGAGCGAATTCTCTCCAATCCATTTGTGAATAGTTCCCACCAACTTCTGTTGGTAGGCAAATGGGACTAAACTGGTATTCTTTGTTGTATAAATATGAATTCTCATTTTTTAATACTTGTTTTTCCTCGTGTTATGTTAGTTTGTAAGCAATACGATTTACTTAATCCAAGATTTGCTCCAAGTTCGATAATTGTGTTATGCATAACTACATACATTATGCTATTAGTTGCCCATAAAGATAAGCATTTATTAACACATATGTCCAGTAGTTTGACACTTTAAATCCGAAAAAGTTAAAAATATTTGATAGATTTCGTTCAGAACTCTTTTTTTGTCAAATTTTATCTCTATCCTCGTAATGCCATTGTGATGCTTATTGATTTAAGTTTCGCAAGTAAATATTAAACGAAAAAAGCTAGGTCGAAAATCCTGAAATATTTGGTGGTTTCATTGATTTTCAGCCTATTAGAGTAGGTTAACAACAATATACACCTAGCATGAGCAAAGATTGGCAAATAGTTTCGGAGTCGCGCAATTTTTTCACAGAAAGTGGCTGCGGACTCGGCAAACAAAGGATAATGAACGTTCTCGGCACCATAAACATCACAGAAAGGCAGATGGCCTTCGAGAAGAGGCGCAACTGCAAGTTCACTGTGCCCATGTGATCCAGCTGATAATCCTCTTCTCGTTCTTTTCCATCAAGAATGCCGCGGATTACTGCGGAAGCGCCCTGCAGTCTCTGTTTGGCTGCCGTAAGGATATGTTCTATCGCGTCCTTTCCAATGACAGGATTGACTGGCGACGCATTCTCCGCCACGTCAACAAGAAACTTGCGGTCAATATCGCCGTGCGCTCTGACGCCAAGGACACCGGACATCCTACCTGCATGATTGTTGACGATACTGACATGCCCAAGACCGGCCGCAAGGGCGAGATGCTCGGGCGCGTCTTCTCTCACGTGGATAATCGCGGAAGCATCCTCGGCCATAAGGGGCTGTTCCTCTGCCGCACTGACGGCAGCACTCAGATGCTCATAGACTTCACCCTTCTGGGAGAGGAAGGAAGGGTGACGTCCAGGCCTCAGGGACTCTCCCAAAAGGACATTGCCGCACGATTCAGCAAGGAGCGCGACTCCGGATGCACTATCACCCTTGTGGCACCGCCAGCGCTGTTTCCCAGCCTTCACTCTGAAACAGAATTGCGTTCGGAACCAGCGCCGAAAAGCTCTGGGTGGCGAACCACTTGCAATTCTGTTCATCAAGTAAAAACAAATTACGCTCAAATACAAATAGCATATACTCGGAACCTACACTTGAACCACACGGGCGTATTTCTGAGCAATAGTAGTCCGCAGAGTAGCACTTGAGACTCAGGAAGCGAGTTTCCCCTCAATTCCCGCTCAGGGAGTCACACTGGTAGATGTTTCGGGAAGTTCGGCGACCTGCTTTGTTTGCGACCGGAGCGGTGGCCGATCATAGAGACGCGGAGAGAGTGTGTGTGGCCAGAGAGTGTGAGTATTAGTCCGAAGGGAGCGAGTTTAACACCGGAATTATATAATAGGAATTCTACAATTATATAATTTATATAATTAGGAGATCAATAATGGATTCAGGATGGATTTCTTGTAGTGGAATGTCTGGTAGAGGGAACGGTAGATGAGGTGGGCGTAGTAGGCGGCGAATAAGAGGTGGGCTCCGGCGACGGAGGCAGCATCAAAGGCACCAAGACCCGAAGAATCAAGGGAGCCTGCAGCCGAAAAGGCATCCGTGGCACCTGCGGCTCCTGCACCCGAAAAGGCATCCGCGGCACCTGCGGCAACTGCACCCGAGAAGGCTCGCGCGGCATCAAGGGCACCAGAAGCACCCGCGGCACCCGCAGCACCATAGGCACCGACTCCCGAGGCGGGAACTGGGCTGTCTATGAGTAGGGAGCCTATGAGCCAGACGGCGAAGAAGGCTGCCACACAGCCTATGTTGGAATCACGCATGGGTTTGGTGGCGGTGGCTCCGGTGTAGATGCCGTCCCAGGTGAAGGCGGGGCAGCTGATCAGGGGGAAGAAGACCAACCAAGGCATGAACATGCTGGCGGCGGCCACCACACTTGGGTCGGAGGTCAGGAGGCGGATCATGGGAACTCCCAAAGCGGCGTAGATGAACACGAAAAGGGTACCTATGGCCATGCTCCAGGCGAAGGTGTAGTTTACTGTGCGGCGGACCATTTTCGGAGCGCGCATTCCTATGAACCTGCCGGTCAGGGCTTCGCCGGCGAAGGCGAAACCGTCGGTGAAATAGGAGAAGGTCAGGAGGAGCTTCAGCATTATCGAACTGGCGGCAAGGAGGACGTCACCCAGGCGGGAGGAGATGGCTGTGAAGGCCAGGTAGACTACTATCAGGCAGACAGATCTGATGAAGAGGTCGCGGTTGACCGAGAAGAAACGGCGTACCTCGCTGCCACGGAAGGGAGCGGTGGACAGGAGCGGGGAGCCTTCCAAGACATTACGGAACTTCACCAGGACACGGGAGGCGGCGAAGATGAGTCCTGAATATTGGGCAACAACGGTACCCAGGGCAATTCCTTTGTAGCCAAGGCCTTCGAAACCCAGTGACGGGAGGCCGAAGGTCAGCAGGATGCTGAACAGGATGTTGCCTCCGTTGACTATCACGTCGGCCAGCATGGAGCTGAAGGTGTCCTGCATGCCGATGAACCATCCGCGGAAGGCCATGAGGCTCAGGGTGGCGGGGGCTGCCCAGATACGGATGTAGAAATAGTCAAGGGCAAGGGTGCGGACCTCTTCGGAGCAGCCTACGAATAGGAAGATCAGTTTCTGGAAGGGCCACTGTACCATGATCATGGCTAACGCTATCAAGAAGGCCAGGCCTACTCCCCTCTTTAGGTTGTCGGCGCAGTCTTTCCAGTCGGAGCGTCCGTAGGATTGGGCTGTCATGCCGCCGGTGCCGGCGCGAAGAAAGCCGAAATTCCAGTACAGGAGGTCGAACATCAGGGAGCCTACCGAGACTCCTCCGATCAGGGCGGCGGCGGAGGCGTTCAGATGACCGGCCACGGCAATGTCTACCATTCCCACAAGCGGGACGGTCAGGTTGGCGAGCATGCTGGGGAGCGCCAGCCTCAGCATTTCCTTGTTCATCGCATTCATGCGGCAAATGTAGTCATAAAGTGGAAATTTAATGAATCTCCGACCTGGAATATTAAAAGATTTTTAAAGGAATTCATTAACTTTGAAGATTAAGGAATATACCGGCAGCAGCAAAGGCAGCCCAAAAAAGGCGAAGGCGTTCCAGCGGTAGCGAAGGAGGCCCGAAGGAGGCAAAGGCTGTCTGGCTACAGCGAAGGCTGCACGAAGGAGGCGAAGGGGTTTAGGAATATGCCATCGAAGGCTGAATGCAGGAATATGTCCGTGAATGTTGAAGGCGGGGATATTCCAAAGAAGACTGAAGACGGGAGTATTCATAGAATCCGGGATATTCATAAAATAGAGTTCAGGGGACAGTCCTAGAGAGTTCAATGACGGTTTCGGGAAAGAGTTAATACAACATATTCAAAAATGGAAAACACTTCGGTTGAAAGGATAAGGGAGATTCGCGGGAAGCAGAGGCGCTGCTTCGGGAGCGGAGCCACGCTGGACGTGCGGGGGCGTGTTGAGAGGCTTCGGGCGTTCGAGGCTGGGGTGCTAAAGTGGGAGAAGGCGCTTTGTGAGGCTCTTTGGACTGACCTTCACAAGTCGTACGAGGAGGCTTACATCACCGAGATCAGCATACTGCTCGGAGAGATACGCGGGCATATTCATAAGGTCAGGAAATGGAGCAGGCCGCAGAGGGTCGGCACGCCGCTGAAGATGTTTCCTTCGTCCAGCAGGATCATCAGCGAGCCGCTTGGCAACGCACTCATCATCGCGCCGTGGAACTACCCGGTGCAGTTGCTTCTCACGCCGCTCGCGGGAGCCATATCCTCAGGCTGCACCGCCGTTCTGAAGCCGTCGCCTTACGTGCCGAACGTCTCCAGGGTCACGCAGCAGATGATCGAGGACACTTTCAGTGATGACTATGTCGCTGTGGTCCAGGGAAACAGGGATGTCAACTCGGCCCTGCTGGAGGAACGCTGGGATCTGATCTTCTTCACAGGAAGCCCGGGTCTCGGACGGAAGGTGATGGAAGCCGCCGCCAGGAACCTCACGCCGGTCGTGCTGGAACTCGGCGGGAAGAGTCCTTGCATCGTGGACAGGGACGCTGACATCAAGGTCGCCGCCAAGCGCATAGCCTGGGGCAAGAGCCTCAACGCGGGACAGACCTGCATCGCTCCTGACTACCTGATGCTCCATGAGGATATCAAGGAAGAGTTCCTGAAAGAGCTGGAGGCAGCGTTCAAGGAGCTTCTGGGCGAGGATCCGAAGGAGTCACGGCACTTTGTCAGGATCGTGAACGACAAGGCTTTCGAAAGGCTCGAAGGCTACCTGAAAGACGGACACGTGGTCTTCGGGGGCCGGACTGACAGGACGGAGCGCTACTTCGAGCCTACCGTCATCGACGGCCTCGGCGAGGACTCCCCTGCCATGCGGGAGGAGATCTTCGGGCCGATCTTCCCTATCCGGACGTTCAAGGACACCGGCGAGGTCATCTCGTTCGTGACATCAAGGGAGAAGCCGCTGGCCCTTTACTATTTCGGGGGCGACGGGGAGAACATCCTCCGGCACACGTCCTCCGGCGGAGCCTGCGTCAATGACACGATAATGCACATCGCCAACGAGAAAGTGCCGTTCGGCGGCGTGGGCAACTCCGGGATGGGCAGCTACCACGGCAAGCGCAGTTTCGACGTGTTCACCCACTACCGGGCCGTCGTCAAGACACCGGTCTGGCCGGATCCGCCGTTCCGCTACATGCCGTACAAGTTTTTCAATCTTGTGAGGAGACTGCTTTAGAGAGCCTTCCAAAGGCTCATCCCTAACCTTAAGGACCCTCCAGGATGGAAGGTACGAGACTAAAGAACAACGAATATATAGAGACGGACAATATGAAAAGATCATTCGCTTATCCCCTGCTGGTGCTGTTGGCCGCATCCTGCGTGGAAGGGAACAAGGCCTACGACGCTTCCGGGGTTTTCGAATCCACCGAGGTGACGGTCTCGGCGGAAGGCAACGGGAAGATCCTGAGCCTGGACATCCAGGAAGGAGACAGGCTTGAGGCCGGACAGATTGTCGGCTGCATCGACACGGTGCAGCTGCACCTTAGTGAAGTCCAGCTGGAGGCGAGCCGGCGGGCTGTCGGAAGCGGATGGCTCGACATCTCCAGACAGATCGCCGCGCTGGAAAGCCAGATCGGCAAACAGCGGCAGGAGCTGGACAGATTCACGAAACTGGAGAAGGCCGGAGCCTCTAACCGCAAGCAGGTCGAGGACATCCAGGCGCAGATCGAGACCCTTGAGCGCCAGCTGGCCGCCCAGGAGGAGAGCCTGAACAGTTCCAACCGCAACGTCTCCGGACAAGCCGACGCGCTTGAGGCCCAGATCGAGCAGATCCGGGACAGGATACGCAAGTGCGTCATCACCAGTCCTGTGGCCGGAACCGTGCTGGCGAAATATTCAGAGGCTGGAGAATTCGCAGCCTTGGGCCGCGCCCTGTTCAAGGTCGCCGACATCGACAACATCCGCCTCCGAGCCTACATCACCGCCGACCAGCTGACCACCCTCAAGCTCGGGCAGCAGGTCAGGGTCTTCGCCGACCAAGGCAGCTCCGGGAGAAAGGAATATGCCGGCACGCTCATCTGGATCTCCGACAAGGCTGAGTTCACTCCCAAGACCATCCAGACACGGGACGAGAGAGCAAATCTTGTCTATGCCGTGAAGATTGCCGTGGAAAATGACGGACTGATTAAACTTGGAATGTACGGAGATATCAAATTCTGAATGAAGATCCATTAAAAGGTGTTCCGCCGCCTTTCGGGAAGAGCAAAAGGACGGAAAAACAGCCGGATGAAGACACTGATCGCATTCATACAAAAGGAGTTCCGACATATTCTTAGGGACAAGTGGACCCTCCTGATCATTGTCGGGATGCCGATCGCGCAGCTCCTGCTGTTCGGTTTCGCCATCAACACCGAGGTACGCGACGCCTCGGTCGCCGTGTTCGATCCGGTCTGCGACGAGCTCACGTCCCGCATAGTCGAAAGGATCGATGCCAGCGACTATTTCAATGTCACTGAACGGATTACTGACATCGACAGGATCAACGACATCTTTCGTGAGGGCTACACCAGCCTCGTGATCGTGTTCAGCGACAATTTCTCCAACGATATCCTCAACGGCGAGGCCGGCATCCAGCTGATCGCCGACGGCACCGACCCGAACCAGGCCTCGATGATCACCGCCTACGCCGGCAACATCCTGGCCTCCTGCCGGGAGGAAATCGCCGGAGGAAGCGGGACGGCGGCGGGCATCACCCCTGCCATCAGAATGCTCTACAATCCGCAGGGGAAGAGCTCCTACAATTTCGTGCCTGGAGTCATGGGTCTGATCCTCATGCTGATCTGCGCCATGATGACGGCTGTGGCCATCGTGAGGGAGAAGGAAAGCGGATCGATGGAGGTATTGCTCACCTCGCCGGTCAGCCCCTTCATGATCATCACCGCCAAGGCTATTCCCTATCTGGTGCTGTCCGTCTTCGATCTGATCCTGATCCTCGTCTGCGCCGTGTTCGTGATGGGTGTGCCGATCGCGGGAAGCGTCTTCTCGCTGGCTTTTGTCTCTGTGCTGTTCCTGATCTGCACCCTGTGCCTCGGCCTCCTCATCTCCACGCTGGTGGAGACGCAGATGGCGGCGATGATCGCCTCCGGAGTCGGACTGATGATGCCGACCATGCTCCTGTCCGGACTCATATTCCCTATCGAAAGCATGCCGCGCGTCCTCCAGTGGATCTCGACGGTCGTCCCGGCACGCTGGTACATCCAGTCCATCAAGATGATAATGATCCAAGGCACGCCGCTTGGCCACACCCTCGTGGAAACCGGTGCCCTGACCCTCATTACCATCATACTCATCGTTTTGATTATCAAGAACTTCAAGACAAGGCTGACTTAAGATCATGTTGTCGTACCTCATAAAAAAAGAGTTCAAGTTCCTGGCCCGGAACAAGATTGTCCCGGGGATGCTGGTGGCGTTGCCGCTGATGGCGATGCTGGTCTTCCCTTGGGCCGCCAACCAGGAGATCAGGAACGTACGGGTGGAGGTGGTGGACAATGACCGCAGCCCGCTGTCATCAAGGATAGTGGACGAGATCGGCGGCTCGGCCTACTTCAACGTCACGGGCATGTCGGAATCCTACCCGGACGCGCTACGTAAAGTGGACTCGGGCCAGGCCGACATGGTCTTCGTGATCCCGCCGGACTTTGAGAAAGACCTTGTGGCCGGACAGCCCGGCCCCGTACAGATCGCGGCCAACGCCGTGAACGGCACGAAAGGCACGCTCGGTAGCTCCTACCTGATGTCAATGCTCTCGGGATCAACGTCCCTGCGGGAATATTCAGAGAAGATGACGGTCGTTTCCGCCGGTAGGGACGTTCCTTCCTTCTCGGTCAGCCCGCTCTACAAGTTCAATCCGACGCTTGACTACAAGGTGTTCATGGTACCGGCCCTCATCGTGATGGTCCTGACGATCATCTGCGGCTTCTTCCCTGCCCTGAGCATCGTCGGAGAAAAAGAAAGCGGAACCATCGAACAGATCAACGTGACCCCTGTAGGCAAGTTCCATTTCATTCTGGCCAAGCTGATTCCGCTCTGGATCATCGGCGTGGTCATCATGGGGATATGTCTCGCGCTGGGCTGGCTCGTCTATGGCATCGCGCCGGCCGGGAGCCTCTGGACCCTGATGCTTTTCACCGCCGTCTACCTCCTCGTCGTGTCGGGGCTGGGACTGGTCATCTCCAACTACGCCTCGACCATGCAGCAGGCGATGTTCGTCAACTTCTTCTTCATCATGATCTTCTTCCTGATGGGCGGGATGTTCACCCCGGTCAGCAGCATGCCGGACTGGGCGCAGGCGGTCACCCTATTCAATCCCCTTAAATATTTCATCGACGTGATGCGGCTTGTCTACCTCAAGGGCAGCCGGTTCGCCGACATGATCCCACAATTTCTGGCCCTTTGCGGATTCGCCGCCGCTTTCGGGGTTTGGGCGATACTAAGCTACAGAAAATCAAATTAAGACATGAACAGCACTTCTGAATATTCCCTCACCATCGTGGTGCCGGTGTTCAACGAGGAGGACAACATCCGCAACCTCGAAAAGGCCCTGGCAGAGTTTATTCCGGTCAGCAAGGTCAAGACCTGCGTCCTCTTCGTGGACGACGGTTCCTCCGACGGGAGCCTCAGGCTGATCCAGGAGACCTGCCAAAGGCAAAGGGACTTCTTCTACATCAGCTTCTCAAGGAACGCCGGACTGAGCGCCGCCATCAAGGCCGGATTCGACCACACCTTCTCTGAATATGTCGGCTACATGGACGCTGACCTCCAGACCTCCCCGCAGGATTTCAACCTTCTGATCGACGGAATGAAGGATCACACCCTGATGACAGGATACAGGGCTGACCGCAAGGACACGGCGTTCAAGAGGATGCAGTCCAGAATCGCCAACAGGTTCAGGAATATGATGACCCACGACGGAGCCAGGGACACGGGCTGCCCGCTTAAGATCATCCGCACGGAGGCCGCCAGACGGATTCCGATGTTCAAGGGGATGCACCGTTTCCTGCCGGCCCTCATTCTGCTGCAGGATGGAGGTTCTTTCGGCGAGGTCGCCGTAAGGCATTTTCCGCGCTCCGCCGGCAAGTCCAAATTCAATCTACGGAACAGGTTCTGGGGACCTTTGGCTGACTGTTTCGCCTACCGCTGGATGAGACCGAGGTACATCAACTACTCAGTCGGGAAAAGCGATCTCCAGGAGCAAGGCCAACCCGTCAAATAATTGTCTTCCATGAATATGTTCCAGAACATTCCCGTTTGGCTGATCCTGACCATAGGTTTCTCGGCGCAGATGTTCTTCGGACTGAGGACCATGCTCCAGTGGCTGAAGTCCGAGGCCGCACACAAGTCAGTCTCGCCGGTGTCCTACTGGATCTTCAGCGTGATCGGGGCATGTCTGATGTTCATCTACGGTGTGATTAGGAACGACTTCTCTATCATACTCGGCCAGTTCATCTCCTACTACATCTACCTGTGGAATCTGAACGCCAACGGCATCTGGACGAAGATCAAGTCCCTGACTAGAGTCTTCCTGTTCATCCTCCCCCTGGTGGCGACAGTATTCCTGCTGAATGACGCTCATGAATATTCAGAAAGCTTCTTCAACAACCACGACATCCCCGTATGGCTGGTTGTGTTCGGCTCCGTCGGACAAGTGATGTTCACGCTGCGGTTTGTCTACCAGTTCATCTTCTCGCACCGCAGGCACGTGTCCGTGCTGCCGCGAGGCTTCTGGATCATCAGCCTGGCAGGTTCCGGAATGATCATCACCTACGGAATAATCCGTCTGGACGCGGTGCTGATCATCGGACAGGCGTTCGGCTTTGTCATCTACATCAGAAATCTGATCCTTGGATCAGGCAAAACCCAATCGTCAGATGCGGAATAAGAGTTCACAGGTTTTTCCAGCCCCGGCTCCTTCTTCACAGGTTGCCGGGCCTGCGGGAGCGTCGCCACTGCGGTGCCGCAAAGGGAACATATTCACCCGCCATCCCATGATGACGGTCTTTGTCTTCTGCGCCGTCTGCCTTCTTCCCATGATGGCGATGCGGGATTTCACGCCCTCCAACGAGCTGCGCTACCTGAGCATCGCTGACGAAGCTATCGCCAACGGCCACCTGTTCGCATTCTACAACCACGGCATTCCCTACGCCGACAAGCCACCGCTTTATTTCTGGATAGTGATGCTGTGCAGACTGTTGTTCGGACATCATAGTTGCCTCGCGCTGTCGATGTTCTCTCTGATTCCGGCATTCGCCATTGTCGGGATAATGGACAGGTGGGTGATGAAAGGCAAGTCCGCGATGAACAGGATGTCCGTGGCCGGAATGACGCTGACCTGCGTGATGTTCCTCGGGACGATGGTCGTGCTGAGGATGGACATGCTGATGTGCCTGTTCATCGTCCTGGCTCTCTGGACATTCTACAGGATGTACACCGGCGAAGGCTCCCGGCGCCAGGACTCGCTGACGCTACCGCTATGGATCTTCCTTGCCCTTTTCACCAAGGGACCCGTAGGCCTACTGATGCCGCCGCTGGCGATAGCGGTGTTCCTTGCGGTCAAGCGGGATTGGAAAGGATTCCGCAAGTACCTGGGTCTCAAGACCTGGGGCATCATCGCCGCCCTCTCCGCCGTCTGGCTCACCTGTGTCTGGCTGGAAGGAGGCCCGGAGTACATCAACAACCTTCTTTTCAAGCAGACAGTAGGCCGCGCCGTCAACGCCTTCACCCATGCGAGACCATTCTGGTTCTATCTGGTGACCCTCCTATGGTGTCTGGCTCCCTACACCCTGCTGCTGATCGGCTCATTCATGGCCTCGCTTCTTCCGGTAAGGAAGGCCGGTGCTGAAAAGTCCTCCGATCTTGAAATTCTGTTCCTCTGCACGATCATCTCCACAGCCGCGATGCTGTCATCATTCAGTTCAAAGCTTCCGATCTACCTCGTGCCGGTCCTCCCGTTCTGCGTCTATCTGTTCCCTACCGTTCTTGACCGCATCGGGGAGCGCGGATGGATGCGCTGGTCTGTAGGAATATTCCAGATCCTGCTGCTCTGCGCCGGCATAGCCACCCTCCTTTTCCTGAGCGGCTCTGTCACCATACCCGCGGCAGCCAGCCTTCAGGATGAATATTCCTTCGCCCGTGAGGCTCCGGTGGTCAACGCCGTCATCCTCCTGACCCTGGCCAACGCCATGGGGACATGGTTCCTGATAAAGAGGAAAAGTGTGAATATTCCTGTCCTTCTTCTCAGCGCCGGACTGTTCCTGGCGGCCTTCTCCGCCTCGGCTGTACTCCGCGACCTGAACCCGTACATAGGCTACGGCTCAATCTGCTCGAGAGTTCCGGAAGGCACCGATGTCGCCACCATATTCCTTCACCGCCCCGAGAACATCGATGTCTACACTGGCCGCCAGATCACCGACTTCGGAGACGATCCCGCAAAACTGTCCGAGGCGGTCAAAGCCCACATTGAGCTGACCGGAAAGAATGTGGGTTACGGCAGACCTTTAACGATCATCACCCGAACGTCAAGAATGGAAACAACACCCGAACTGCAGAAACTCTTCAGCGAAGGTACCGTCATTTATGCCGGTCCTTACTGCCTGACTACCATAAGCCGGAAGTAGCCGATGAGAACAACCGGCTATGCAGACTTGTCTGTGTGCTAAGCAGCAAAGGCACAAATGATCCTTAAAAGATAACCAGGTCTTTTTTTAAGGATTACTTTAACGCAAATTTAGGGGGTATCATCCGAAAATATTTCTGTTTTTTATAATCCGCATACGTTTCTTTTCATTATTTA
>OLWT01000658.1_pt1 | contig 20951 bp, 13 predicted proteins | sample 1674001 | NCBI WGS metagenome assembly OLWT01 (sample SAMEA103958137, study PRJEB25191) | human gut metagenome | biome: human-associated habitat [ENVO:00009003]; feature: intestine environment [ENVO:2100002]; material: feces | place: Germany | collected 2013/2015 | reverse complement strand
AAGAATCTTTTTTTTATTACTTTTGTACCTGTTATTAGGAGACTTATGATGAAGGAAGCAATTATAGAAGATGAAGAACTTGGACGGTTAATAGTGCGTGTTAATTTGCGTGCTAAAAGTCTTGTCTTTCGTACAAAGAGTGATGCGGTATACGTTTCAGTCCCTTCCGGCACAACGATGAAAGAGGTAAAACGGGCGATTGAAGATTTACGTAGTAAGTTGCTGGCTTCTCGTCAACGATTGAATCGTCCGTTAATTGATTTGAATTATAAGATTGATGCAGAATATTTCAAGTTGTCTTTGGTGTCCGGAGAGAAAGAGCAGTTTCTGGCAAATTCCCGATTGGGATGTATGCAGATTATTTGTCCGCCAAATGCGGACTTTACTGATGAGAAATTGCAGAGTTGGCTACGAAAGGTGATTGAAGAATCGTTGAGGCGGAATGCAAAAAGTATTCTTCCTCCACGTTTAGACCGTCTTTCCAAACAATGCGGATTGCCCTATGCAAGCGTGAAGATAAATTCCAGTCAGGGGCGGTGGGGGAGTTGTTCGACAAAGAAGGATATTAATTTATCCTATTACCTCGTTTTGTTGCCTTCTTATTTGATTGATTATGTGCTTTTGCATGAACTATGTCATACCCGTGAGATGAATCATAGTGAACGTTTTTGGTCTCTACTGAATCAATTCACGGAAGGAAAAGCTCTTGCTCTACGGGGAGAACTGAAGAAATATCGGACAGAAATATAAAAGAGTTCCTTTGTCTTTATCTTGCTTTACCGTTTATTTCGCCAGTTGCTTAATTCCGTCTTCCTCTTTCTCAAACTGATAATTACCCCCTCTTTCGCTTAGGTCGAAAGTCGATACTAATTCAGTTTTGTTATCTACAATTAACAATGCACTCTGCTCGGCAAAACGACCGACTTCCACTGTATAAGGTTCTTCTATGATAGTCTTATTGGAAATGAGACTGTCGTTGACAAACAAAGAAATTGAATCGCCGGTAAAGCCTTTGACCAGACTAATCGTATATGTTTCGATAAAATGTCGTTCTTCCTGTTGCTTCTGTTGCAGTCGCATACTCATATAGATGAAAATCACTACGACAAAAATGACGGCAAAAGCGAGGATTCCATTGCCGACCATGAACTGTTTGTTGGTGTTGAGACGATGCGCCATAGTTGTTATTTTTTTTAATTGCGGCGTAAAGATACGAATATCGCACTGTTAATTCATACTTTTTTTCTTTAATGTTTTGTAGTCGAACAGATTATTTATATCTTTGCAACCGAAAACGGATGAAAGGTGGAGGGGCGATTAAGCTCCTTTTTTTGTTCTTATATAGTTAATAAATGATAGAAAAGAAAACTGTTTGTCAGATTGTAGAAGAGTGGCTGGAAGGAAAAGACTACTTTTTAGTAGAGGTAACCGTGAGCCCGGATGACAAGATTGTGGTTGAAATAGACCATGCAGAAGGTGTTTGGATTGAAGATTGCGTGGAGCTTAGCCGCTACATTGAATCGAAACTGAACCGTGAAGAGGAAGATTATGAACTGGAAGTAGGGTCGGCCGGTATAGGACAGCCCTTTAAAGTGCTGCAACAGTATTACATCCACATCGGACAAGAAGTGGAAGTGATGACCAAAGGCGGACAGAAACTGACCGGTATCCTAAAGGATGCCGATGAAGAGAAGTTTACGGTAACCGTACAAAAGAAGGTGAAACTCGAAGGAGCCAAGCGACCAAAGCTGGTGGAAGAAGACGAAACCTTTACTTATGAGCAAATAAAATATACTAAATACTTAATTAGCTTTAAATAGTTATGGCCAAAAAAGAAGAAACAATCAGCTTGATTGATACATTTTCGGAATTTAAGGAACTGAAGAATATCGATAGAACGACAATGGTTAGTGTACTCGAGGAGTCGTTCCGTAGCGTAATCGCGAAAATGTTTGGCACCGATGAAAATTACGATGTGATCGTGAATCCGGATAAGGGGGATTTCGAGATATGGCGTAACCGTGAAGTTGTGGCCGATGAAGATTTGACTAACCCGAATATGCAGATTGCGTTGAGTGAGGCGCAGAAAATTGACGCTTCATACGAAGAAGGCGAAGAGGTGACTGATGAAGTTATCTTTGCGAAATTCGGTCGTCGTGCTATCCTGAACCTCCGCCAGACATTGGCTTCCAAGATTCTGGAACTGGAAAAAGACAGTATTTATAATAAATATATAGATAAGGTAGGTACAATCATCAATGCAGAAGTTTATCAAATCTGGAAAAAGGAAATGTTGCTTCTGGACGATGAAGGAAACGAGTTGCTGTTGCCGAAGACGGAGCAAATTCCAAGCGATTTCTATCGTAAAGGTGAAACGGCCCGTGCGGTGGTTGCCCGCGTGGACAACAAGAATAATAATCCTAAGATTATCTTGTCACGTACTTCTCCCGTTTTCCTGCAACGTCTGTTCGAGATGGAAGTACCCGAAATTAATGATGGTTTGATTACCATCAAGAAGATTGCCCGTATCCCTGGCGAACGTGCCAAGATCGCGGTAGAATCTTACGATGACAGAATCGACCCTGTAGGAGCCTGTGTAGGTGTAAAGGGAAGTCGTATTCATGGCATTGTTCGTGAACTTCGCAATGAGAACATCGACGTAATTAATTACACATCGAACATCTCATTGTTTATACAGCGTGCTTTGAGCCCGGCTAAGATTTCTTCTATCCGTCTGAATGAGGAAGAGAAGAAAGCGGAGGTTTTCCTCAAACCGGAAGAAGTTTCGCTGGCTATCGGTAAAGGCGGTTTGAATATCAAACTGGCCAGTATGTTAACTGAGTACACTATCGACGTGTTCCGTGAGTTGGATGAGAATGTAGCTGATGAAGATATCTATCTTGACGAGTTCAGAGACGAAATCGATGGTTGGGTGATTGATGCAATCAAGGCTATCGGTATTGATACGGCAAAAGCTGTGTTGAATGCTCCTCGTGAGATGTTGATTGAAAAGACGGACTTGGAAGAAGAGACAGTGGACGAGGTAATACGCATTTTGAAATCGGAGTTTGAAGAAGAAGAACCGGAACAAGAACCGGAACAAGGACAAGAGTAATAGGCAATTACGATTGAGATTTTCTTCGCTCCATTTATTCATTAAATTTAAAATATGACGATAAGGTTAAACAAAGTTACAAGAGATTTGAACGTAGGAATCGCGACGGTAGTTGAGTTCCTGCAAAAGAAAGGGCATACCGTAGAGGCTAATCCTAATACCAAAATTAGCGAGGAGCAATACGCTATACTCGTAAAAGAGTTTAGTACAGATAAGAACCTTAGACTTGAATCGGAGCGTTTCATTCAGGAACGTCAGAATAAGGATCGTAATAAGGCATCGGTTTCGATTGAAGGCTTCGAAAAGCAACAGGAAAAACCGAAGTCGGAAGATGTGATCAAGACAGTCGTACCTGAGGATGCACGTCCGAAGTTTAAACCTGTCGGTAAAATTGATTTGGATAAATTAAACGGTCGTAAAACTGATAAAGTAGAAAAGGAACCGGAACAGAAAAAGGAAACTGTGGTAGAACGTCCTGTGGTGGAACGTCCGATAGTAGCGGAACGCCCTGTCGTTGAACCGGAAGTGAAGAAAGAACCCGAAAAGAAAGAGCCTGAAGTAAAAAAGGAAGAGGTGGTGGCACCTGCTCCAACTCCGGCCGAACCTATGGTGGTGAAACAACCGGAACCTGTAGCAGAACCGAAACCGGCAGAAGTTGAAAAAGTGGTAGTGGAAGAAGTGATTAAGGAAGAGCCGAAGAAGGTAGAAGCACCTGTGAAGGCAGAAGAACATAAAAAAGAAGAAAAGCCTGTGGAAGCAGTAGCATCGACAGAAGTCGTTTCGGAAGAAAAAGACGCTCCTAAGGAAGACGAGGTTTTCAAGATCCGTCAGCCGGAACTGGGAGCAAAGATTAATGTAATCGGTCAGATTGACCTTGCAGCATTGAATCAGTCAACTCGCCCTAAGAAGAAATCGAAGGAAGAGAAACGTCGCGAACGTGAAGAAAAGGAAAAAATCCGTCAGGATCAGAAGAAGTTGATGAAGGAAGCTATCATCAAGGAAATCCGTAAGGATGATTCTAAATTGGCGAAGAGCGGACCTAAGGACAGTGCGGAAGCGGCTGCTAACAAGAAGAAACGTAACCGTATCAATAAAGAGAAGGTGGACGTTAACAATGTTGCAACTTCCAACTTTGCTGCTCCAAGACCTAATGTACAGGGTAAAGGCGGCAATAGTAACGGTCAGGGTGGCCAGGCCAACGGACAGGGAAATAACAACAGAAGAAATAACAACAATAAAGATCGCTTCAAGAAACCGGTTATCAAACAGGAAGTGAGCGAGGAAGACGTAGCAAAACAGGTAAAAGAAACCCTTGCACGTCTGACAACCAAAGGTAAGAATAAAACGTCCAAATACCGTAAAGAGAAACGTGAAATGGCTTCCAACCGTATGCAGGAACTGGAAGATCAGGAAATGGCAGACAGCAAAGTATTGAAGCTGACCGAATTTGTTACAGCTAATGAATTAGCTACAATGATGGACGTTTCTGTCAACCAGGTTATTGCTACTTGTATGAGTATTGGCATCATGGTTTCTATCAACCAGCGTCTGGATGCGGAAACAATCAATCTGGTGGCCGAAGAATTTGGTTTCAAGACCGAATATGTAAGTGCGGAAGTGGCACAGGCTATCGTGGAAGAAGAAGATGCTCCGGAAGATTTGCAGCCGCGTGCTCCGATTGTTACTGTAATGGGACATGTTGACCATGGTAAGACTTCATTGCTTGACTATATCCGTAAGGCGAATGTGATTGCCGGTGAAGCCGGAGGTATCACACAACATATCGGTGCATACAATGTGAAGTTGGAAGACGGTCGCCGTATTACATTCCTTGATACTCCGGGACATGAGGCGTTTACCGCTATGCGTGCCCGTGGTGCGAAAGTAACGGATATTGCGATTATTATTGTAGCGGCGGATGATAACGTGATGCCGCAGACAAAGGAGGCCATCAACCATGCAATGGCGGCGGGTGTACCTATTGTGTTTGCTATCAATAAGGTGGATAAACCGACTGCAAATCCGGATAAGATTAAAGAAGAATTGGCTGCTATGAATTACCTTGTTGAAGAATGGGGTGGTAAGTATCAGTCACAAGATATCTCTGCCAAGAAAGGTATGGGAGTGGAAGATTTGTTGGAAAAGGTATTGCTGGAAGCCGAAATGCTCGACTTGAAGGCAAACCCGAACCGTAACGCTACGGGATCTATTATCGAGTCTTCACTTGACAAGGGACGTGGTTATGTAGCTACGGTATTGGTATCTAACGGTACTCTGAAAGTCGGAGATATCGTATTGGCCGGAACTAGCTATGGTCGTGTGAAGGCTATGTTCAATGAACGTAATCAACGTATCAAAGAAGCGGGTCCTGCTGAACCGGCATTGATTCTGGGATTGAACGGTGCTCCTGCTGCCGGTGACACTTTCCATGTGGTAGAAAGCGACCAGGAAGCTCGTGAAATCACCAACAAACGTGAACAGTTGGCTCGTGAACAAGGCTTGCGTACGCAGAAGATTCTTACTTTGGATGAATTGGGTCGTCGTATCGCTTTGGGTAACTTCCAGGAATTGAATATTATCGTTAAGGGTGACGTGGATGGTTCTGTGGAAGCATTGAGCGACTCGTTGATCAAGTTGTCTACGGAACAAATTCAGGTAAATGTCATCCATAAGGGCGTGGGAGCAATTTCCGAATCGGATGTTTCTCTGGCCGCTGCTTCAGATGCGATTATCGTGGGATTCCAGGTACGTCCTTCAGGTGCTGCCGCTAAGATGGCTGAACAGGAAGGTGTCGATATCCGTAAGTACTCTGTCATCTACGATGCAATTGAAGAGGTGAAGTCTGCTATGGAAGGTATGTTGGCGCCGGAAGTGAAGGAGCAGGTGACTGCTACTATCGAAATCCGCGAGGTGTTCAATATCACGAAAGTAGGTTTGGTAGCCGGTGCAATGGTGAAAACCGGAAAGGTGAAACGAAGCGACAAGGCTCGTCTGATTCGCGACGGTATCGTAATCTTTACCGGGAATATCAATGCGCTGAAACGCTTCAAGGACGATGTGAAGGAAGTAGGTACAAACTTTGAGTGTGGTATCAGCTTAGTGAACTGCAACGACATGAAGGTAGGCGATATGATCGAGGCATTCGAAGAAATAGAAGTGAAACAGACATTATAATTTGTACTGAATTAAGAATAAACGGAGGCACAGAGTGAATTATAACTCCGTGCCTCTTTTTTCTTTTTATAGAGAAATATGGCAACGATTGATATTATTATCCTTATTATAATAGGTGCAGGCGCAATAGTAGGCTTTATGAAAGGCTTTATTCGTCAGTTGGCTTCTATACTGGGATTAATAGTCGGTTTGCTGGCGGCGAAGGCTTTGTATACCACTTTAGCGGAAAAGCTTTGTCCAACGGTGACTGATTCGATGACTGTTGCACAGGTATTGGCTTTTATTATCATCTGGATAGCCGTTCCACTGATATTCTTATTGGTGGCTTCGTTGCTGACAAAGGCAATGAAAGCGGTTTCGCTGGATTGGTTGAACCGTTGGCTCGGTTGTGTGCTGGGAGCACTTAAATTTCTATTGTTAACAAGTCTGGTGATTTGTCTGATAGAGTTTATGGATGGCGATAATAAGTTAATTAGTGCAACAAAAAAGAGCGAATCTTTGTTATATTATCCGATAGAAACGTTTGCGGGAATCTTTTTCCCTGCTGCTAAGAGTATGACGCAACAATATATATTAGAGAATAAAGATGCAACAAGAAGAACCCAATAAATATGTAAAGGAACTGACGCAGGAGAAGTATAAATATGGCTTCACCACGGAAGTGCATACCGATGTCATTGAGCGTGGACTCAATGAGGATGTGATTCGTTTGATTTCATCGAAAAAGGACGAACCGGAGTGGTTGCTGGAGTTCCGATTGAAAGCGTACCGCCATTGGCTGACGCTGGAAATGCCTACATGGGCACATCTCCGTATTCCGGAGATTGATTATCAGGCTATTTCTTACTATGCTGATCCTACTAAGAAAAAGGAAGGGCCGAAGAGCATGGATGAGGTTGATCCTGAACTAATAAAGACCTTCAATAAGTTGGGAATTCCTTTGGAAGAACAAATGGCCTTGAGTGGAATGGCGGTTGATGCCGTAATGGACTCGGTTTCAGTAAAGACTACCTTCAAGGAAACATTAATGGAAAAAGGAATTATTTTCTGTTCGTTCAGTGAAGCGGTGCGTGAACATCCGGACTTGGTGAAGAAGTACCTTGGTTCGGTAGTCGGTTACCGTGATAATTTCTTTGCCGCATTGAATTCGGCGGTGTTCTCGGACGGTTCGTTTGTCTATATCCCGAAAGGCGTGCGTTGTCCGATGGAGCTTTCTACCTATTTCCGTATCAATGCGGCCAATACCGGACAGTTCGAACGTACATTGATTGTGGCGGATGATGAAGCCTATGTCAGTTACCTCGAAGGTTGTACCGCCCCGATGCGCGATGAGAACCAGCTTCATGCGGCTATCGTCGAAATCGTAGCGCATGAACGGGCCGAAGTGAAATATTCCACCGTCCAGAACTGGTATCCGGGTGACAAGGATGGAAAGGGAGGTATCTACAACTTCGTGACTAAACGCGGACTGTGCAAGGGCGAAGGGAGTAAGATCTCCTGGACACAGGTGGAGACTGGTTCCGCTATTACCTGGAAATACCCGAGCTGTATCCTGGCCGGTGATAATTCGGTAGGCGAGTTCTACTCGGTGGCCGTCACCAACAATTACCAGCAGGCCGACACCGGTACGAAGATGATTCACCTTGGACGGAATACTCGCAGTACGATCGTCTCGAAGGGTATCTCCGCCGGGCATAGCCAGAACAGCTATCGTGGCTTGGTGAAAGTTTCTCCCCGTGCCGAAGGCGCCCGTAATCATAGCCAGTGCGACAGCCTGTTGCTTAGTTCGACTTGCGGTGCCCATACCTTCCCCTATGCCGATATCCAGAACGAGACGGCGGTAGTGGAACACGAAGCGACGACGAGCAAGATCAGTGAAGAACAGTTGTTCTATTGCCGACAGCGCGGTATCTCGGTCGAGGAAGCTGTCGGTCTGATCGTCAACGGGTATGCCCGCGAGGTAATGAACAAGCTCCCTATGGAGTTTGCCGTGGAGGCACAGAAGCTGCTGACTATTTCTTTAGAAGGAAGCGTAGGATGATTTTATGATTTATGATTTATGATTTATGCGTCGATGATAAATCATAAATCATAAATCATAAATCATAAATCGCATAAATCATAAATTATAAAGCAATGTTAGAGATAAAGAACTTACATGCCAATGTCAATGGCAAAGAGATATTGAAAGGGATCAACCTTTCTGTCAAGGCGGGTGAGGTACACGCCATCATGGGGCCGAACGGTTCCGGAAAAAGTACCTTGAGCAGTGTGTTGGTCGGTAATCCGGCATTCGATGTAACGGAAGGGGAGGTGATCTTCAACGGTAAGAACCTGCTGGATCTCGAACCGGAAGACCGTAGTCGAGAAGGTATTTTTCTGAGTTTCCAGTATCCGGTGGAGATTCCGGGGGTCAGCATGGTGAACTTCATGCGTGCCGCTCTGAACGAACATCGTAAATATAAAGGGCTGGAACCTGTTTCGGCTACCGACTTCCTGAAGCTGATGCGCGAGAAGCGTGCGATTGTGGAATTGGACAATAAGCTGGCGAGCCGCAGCGTGAACGAAGGGTTTTCGGGTGGTGAGAAGAAGCGGAACGAAATCTTCCAGATGGCGATGCTCGAACCGAAGCTGGCGATTCTCGATGAGACGGATAGCGGTCTGGATATCGATGCCCTCCGCATCGTGGCAAATGGTGTCAATCAACTTCGTACGCCAGAGAATGCGGCTATCGTGATCACGCACTACCAACGTCTGCTGGATTATATCAAGCCCGACGTGGTCCATGTCCTCTACAAAGGACGTATTGTCAAAACCGCCGGTCCCGAATTGGCTCTCGAACTCGAAGAAAAAGGCTACGACTGGATCAAGAAAGAGATGGGAGAAGAATAAGAATAATTAGGCACGGATTACACGCGAAATCCGTGTAATCCATGCCAAAAAATTAGATAGTAATGAAAGCAGAACAACAATATATCGATCTTTTCACCCATTATGAGGATCTGATTTGCCGGCATGCGGCGGGGTTGATGAATTTACCGCGTGTAGAGGCTTTGGCTGATTTGGAACGGTTGGGGTTTCCGACGGTGAAGAGTGAAGATTATAAATATACAGATGTGGCGCAGGCTTTTGCTCCGGATTACGGGGTGAATATCAATCGTCTTGATATCCCGGTCAATCCGTACGACGTGTTCCGTTGTGATGTCCCCAACCTGAGTACCTCGCTTTATTTTGTGGTGAATGATACTTTCTATGACAAGATGTTACCGAAAGCCCATCTTCCCGAAGGTGTTTATGCCGGGGGAATGCGTACTTTCATGGAAAAGTATCCCGAAGTGGCATCCCGCTATTATGGCAAGGCGGCACCAACCGGTAAGGATGGTATTGTTGCCTTGAACACTATGCTGGCCCAGGATGGTTTTGTGGTCTATGTGCCGGAAGGTGTCGTAGTGGAGCGTCCGATCCAGTTGGTGAATATCTTCCGCAGCGATGTAGACACGATGGCGAACCGCCGTATCCTGGTGATTATGGAGCCTCGTTCGGAAGCCAAGCTGTTGGTGTGCGATCATAGCATTGACGATGTCAAGTTCTTAGCCACGCAGGTTGTCGAGATCTTTGCGGGTGAAGGTGCCTTCTTCGATTATTACGACCTCGAAGAGAGCAGCATGTCGACTACTCGTTTTGCCTCCGTGCATGTGAAGCAGGAAGCGGGAAGTAATGTTTTGGTGAATGGTATCACGCTGAATAACGGCCTTACCCGTAACAACTATTATATCGAACTGAACGGCGAACAGGCTGAAGCGACTTTGTGCGGTATGTCGATCCTGGACAAAGAACAGCAGCTTGATACCTACAGCCATATTACGCATGCCGTACCTCATTGTACTAGCAACGAACTGTTCAAGAATGTTTTGGACGATCATGCGGTCGGTGCGTTCAGCGGCCGTATATTAGTGAAGGAAGATGCACAGAAGACAGCGGCCTATCAGACGAATCGCAATCTTTGCGCGACCCGTGAAGCCCGCATGTACAGCAAGCCCCAGTTGGAAATCTATGCCGACGATGTGAAATGTTCGCATGGTATGACCACCGGACAGTTGGACGAAACTGCTTTGTTCTATATGCAGAGCCGCGGCATTCCTCGTGACGAGGCACGCATGTTGTTAAGCGTAGCTTTCACCGCGGACGTGATCGATTACGTACGTCTGGATGCCTTGAAAGACCGTTTGCACAAATTAGTAGAAAAACGTTTTCGTGGAGAACTGGCGAGATGCGCCGGTTGCCGGATTTGTAAATAAGAATAACATATGCAATTGACTCATATCGCTATCTGGACGAATGAACTGGAACGTTCGCGTGATTTTTATATCAAGTATTTCAACGGGAAAAGCAACGAGAAGTATGTGAATCCGAAGAAAGGATTTGCCTCTTATTTCGTCACTTTCGAGGGAGGGGCTTCGCTTGAAATTATGCAGCGGACCGATATTACCAAAGAAACGGCAGATGTCTTCATCGGACTTGCCCATTTTGCCTTTTCTACCGGATCGAAAGAGAAGGTGGATGCCATGATCGAACAGTTCCGTTCGGACGGTTACAAGATCGTAGGCGAGCCGCGTATTACTGGTGACGGTTATTATGAAGGAGCTGTTTTGGATCCGGATGGTAACATTGTTGAGGTGATTGCTTGACGGAAACGTACCGGGATTGATATTACCAGACGCAGATAAATACGGAAGGGCGCTGAGTTATGCGGACATCATTGGTAAGATGAGTCCGCATGATTCTGCGCTCTTTTGTTTTCGGTACTCAGTAAAGCCAGACAGCCGTGTATGGGCGGAAAGGCCGGATCAGTTCATATAGGATAAGAATACCAATAGAGGTATGTAGTCTTTCAGATTGGCATGTAGCTTTTTCAGGGCCTGGGATATATGGTATTCCACGCCTTTGGTTGTCATGCCGAGCGTTTCTGCGATCTCTTTGTAAGGTTTGTTTTCGTAGCGACTCATGATGAAGATACGGCGGGTCTGTTCAGGGAGGGTGGCCAGTGTTTTGTTTACGATCTCCTGTGCCTCGGCTGTAAACAGTTCTTCCGGGTTGCAGGCTTCGAGGGTGGAGATGCGGGTGTTCAGTTCCCATTCGGCATGATTCTTCAGGTGTTCGCTGGCATCTTCCCTGACTTGTATATGTTGCAGGTAGTTGATACATTTGTTTTTGATGATCGTGAGTATATAGGCCGGAACATTGGAATCGGCCTTCAGCGTGTTCCGGTTTTCCCAGTATTGCATCAGCGCTTCTATAGTGAAATCTTCGGCAACAGCTATATCCCTCACATATATATTCGCAAAGCGGATGAACCGTCCTTGATAATCTGCGAATAATTGATTGAAGGCCTTTAAATCTGCTGAATATTCCATATACCCTATCGATTAGCGCGTAAATATAATAAAATTTAAAAGAAAAGCTATATTTATTCCACGTAGATTACCTTTCCGGTTTTTACCGCTTTCTTCTCTATATTGAAAATTCCTGCCCTGTGTCTGGTAGGACGGTGAGGCAGAGCAGGAATATGTAAATGATTTTTTTATGCGTCGTTCTTTATAACCCCATTGAAGGTGGAAGCGATCCGGCGGAAGAAGCCCATTCTTTATTGAGGCTATCTCCCATGACGAACGAGAGTTTGCCTCCGTTCATAATGTCTGTATGGAGGATATAGCTCTTGTCGTACGGCTGACCGTTAAGGGTAGCCGACTGGATGTAGATATTCTTGTCCGATGCTCCTGGGGCTTCGATCGTGAACTTCTTGCCGTTTTCAAGTGTGATAACGCTCTCTTCGAATGACGGGCTGCCGATCACGTAGTAGGGCATGCCCGGACAGACCGGATAGAAGCCGACCATGCTGAAGACCAGCCAGGATGACATCTGCCCGGCATCGTCGTTGCCGGATAGTCCGTCGGGAGTCGTGAAATACTCGCGGTTGATGATATCATGTACCCATTTTTGTGTCTTCCAAGGTTCACCGGCATAAGCGAAAAGATAGGCGATGTGGTGTCCCGGCTCGTTGCCATGCCAGTAATAGTTTCCTTCGAAGAAGTTGTCCAGACGGTTGATGAAACGTTCTTTTCCGCCCATGTGCCGGATCAGTCCGGCTATGTCCTGGGGAGCATACCAGGTGTAGTGGTAAGGAGTCCCTTCACAGATGAACGAAGTGGAGGCAAACGGATCGAACGGCTCGATCCAGGTTCCATCGGCATGGCGTCCACGGGCATAGCCTGTTTCGGGGTCGATTACGTTCCGGTAGTTTTCCGCCCGTTTGATGAGTGCTTTATAATCGTCTGTCTTGCCTAACTTCTTGGCAACCTGTGCAAGGACAAAATCATCATAGGCATATTCCAGTGTGCGGGAGACTTGTTCACGACGGTGGAATGCTTCCGTTACTTGATCCTCTAACGGCACGTAATTGTATTTCAGGTAAGACTCCATTGCCCGTCGGCCTTTCCCGTCGCGATAGCTGCCGGAGTCCGGATTGGCCTCGAAGGCGTTTTTGCGCATCAGCGTGTAAGCTTCTTCATAGTCAAAACCCGGAGTGTCTTTGACGATGGCGTCTCCGATCATGGCGATGCAGTGGTCACCGATCATGGCAGCCGTGTAGCTATTCCAGGACGGGAAGATGGGCAACCAACCGCCTTGCTGTCCTTTTAACACGAGCGAATGTGCCATATCCCCGTTGCGGGAAGGGGTGAGGATGGAGAATAGAGGGTGGACGGCACGGTAGGTATCCCATTGTGAGAAGTCGCAATAGTAGGTTCCGTGGTCCATCTTCATAATCTGTCCGTCACCGTCGAATCTCGGATAGGAGCCGTCCACGTCGCTGAATGTGCGGGGCAGGAAGTGTGCGTTGTAGAGAGCTGAATAGAATTTGACCATTTCTTTTTCGTTGTTTCCTTTTACTGCGATTTGCCCCAATGCCTGGTTCCAGATGTCGGAGGATGCCTGTCGCACTTCGTTGAAGTTCCATCCCGGAATTTCGGCAGCCAAGTTTTTGCGGGCATTGTCGATGCTCGTAAAGGAAGTGGCAACTTTGACCAGTATTTTCCCCGGCTTATCGGAAGTCAGCTTGATCCAAGCTCCGACAGCATGTTTTTGTCCTTTTGCCGATTTTCGTCCGGGGGTGATCGTGGTGCTGTCCCAAACGCCATAGTCGGCAATCTCTTCATTCAGCTGAATCACGAAATGTCCGCTAAATCCGGCTTCCTTACCGTATCCTTGGTAGATGCGGTGTACGGGGTTGTAACCGGTAATTTCTTTTTTCTCCGGATCGATTTCGACGAAGGCGACACCTTCATCACTATTGGGTTCGATCACGATGTAGTGGTCGCCATCCTGTTCGAAGCTGAATTGCATGATGCCTGCACGGGAGAGTCCGGTCAATTCGGCATGGATGTCATAGTCGTTCAAGTCGACCGAATAATAGGAGGGAGTTGCTGTTTCCTGAGTGTGATCGAAAGTGGAGGCGCGTTTGACCGGGTCTATTTCGAGCTTATTGCTGAGCGGCATAATTGTGACGCTGCCGTAGTCTTGTGTACAGGAGCCGTTCATCCAGTGGCTGGCCCGGAATCCCTGGATTGCATCCTGGAAATAATAGTAGGGAGGATGACATTTCTGTTCGGTCGCCTGTGTCTGTGCCACCCAGTTGGTCATACCGTGTGGAACCCCGACTGCCGGCATGATTTGTCCGCGTTCTTCCGTCGAGTTCTTGTCTTTTCCTTGTACGATGCGGATATCTGTACCGATCAGCGGGTCTACATATTTTTCAAATTTATTTTCCTGTTGGTTGCATGAGAATAAACACAACGTACTTAATAAAATTGTCCAGCTCTTCATGTTATATTATTTTAGGTATGCTGTAAAGATAGAAAAAAAGCAGGAAAGTGTATCAAAACTATCCTTTGTTCCCGCGCTTGACGCGGGATCGCATTATATCAAGCGCGGGGACAAGGGGATTTTGATACACTTTCTTTTCGATTAATTTCGGGATTCGATTCTATAGTCGTTCTGTGTCAGTTTCGGATTGACATCGATCTGCTTTTGCGGAATCGGGCAGATAAGGTTTGTTTCGTTTAGGGAGAATCCTTTACTTCTCATCACTTCAACAGCACGTCCGGTGCGGATTAAGTCGAACCAGCGATGATTTTCGAAAGCCAGTTCCACGCGGCGTTCCTGTTCTACCATCAGGGCGAACTGGGCCTTGTCGGTTGTCTGCAGGTCGACCGGGCTGGTCTCTGTCGTCTGATAACCGAAACCACGCCGGCGTGTCATATTCAGATATTTGCAGGCTTCTGCCGTTTTTCCGTTCTGGTTCAATGCTTCGGCATACATCAGGATCACATCGGCATAGCGGATTACCGGATAGTTGTTGCTGGCATCATTGTTCTGATAAGGAACATCCATGAACTTGCAGACATAGCGGGATTCCACCCATTCGTTGTTTTTGCGGTTATCGTAATATCCGAGGGACATGGAGAAATCACGACGAAGGTCGCCTTCTTCATAAGCATTGTAGATGTCCATTTCCGGGATATTATTACCACCTGTACCACCGACTGCCACCACATTCGTTCCTGAGTTTTCAGGTGCGAAGTTATTGGCATAGTTGGAACCTTCTCCATAGCCGCCTTTCAGAAACTGGATTTCGAAAATGCCTTCCTTGCTGTTGTGGTTAACTGGGCTGAATACATTTTTGTAGCCGTCGATGTTCAGGCTGCCCGGTGTGTTTTCCAACAAACTGTACTGTCCGCTGTTGATGATTTCAGCCAAGATAGTTTCCGCTTCTGCATATTTGTGCAAAGTCATGTAGACGTTTGCCAATAATGCTTTGGCTGCTCCCTGGGTTGCACGCCCGTCTTCGGCTGTCGAATAGGAAACAGGGAGATCTTGTGCCTCTTTCAGGTCGGCGATGATTTGGTTGTAAACATTTTCTTTCGGTTCGCGCAGGATGTCGTAAGATTCCGAGATGCTGATCTCTTTCAGTACCAATGGTACATCACCGTAGACGCGTACTAGGTTAAAATACATCAAGGCACGGATAAACTTGCATTCCAGTTTATACCGGTTTGCCAATTCAGTATTGATTTCGATTCCGTCGATACGTCCTAAGACCGTATTGGTACGGTTGATAACTTTGTAGGCTGCTTTCCAGAAATTGGCGATCATACTGTTCTGCGTGTCGATGTAGAACTGGTCGAACTCATTCTGAGTGGTTACTGAACCGGAGAGTTGGTTGCGGGTATTGTCGGAGGGGATTTCTCCGAAAACATACCAGTTACCGTATATGTCACCTTCCTGTAGAGAAGAGTAGACTCCGTTTACTGCCGAGAGGATGTCGTCGGCCGTTTTGTAGAAATCGTTTTCACTTAAATCCGTTTGCGGATTCTGTTCCAGGAAGTCACTGCAGGATGAGAAGCTAAATCCCAGAAGGGCTATTGCGATCAGATTATATTTTAGTTTCATAATTTGTCTGCTATTTAAAAGGTTACGTTAATACCGAAAGTACAGGTGCGATACAGCGGGTACATACCGTAGTCGGTACCGGGAGCCGTCACGTTGTCTTCCTTGAAACTTGTTTCCGGGTTGTAGCCGCTATAACTTGTGATCGTCAGCAGATTTTGTGTGGAAACATATACGCGGGCACGTTGGATGCTGCATTTCTTGGTGAATGCTTCAGGCAGCGTATAACCGACAGTCAGGTTGTTTACACGGAGGAAAGAACCGTCCTCTACCCAGCGTGAGGAAATGGCATTGTTCTGTCCGGTCGGCTGTGAGTTGGCTCTCGGAATCCATCCGTTACCCGGGTTTGATTCTGATTGCCAGCGTCCCATCATCTCTTTCAGCTGATTCTGGTTACCTTCGCCCTGTGTGTAGAAGCGTCTACCCAAGTGTAGTACTTCATTTCCGACAACCCCCTGTAGGGATATACTGGCATCGAAGTTCTTGAAGGTGAAGGAGTGTGTCATACCCCAGGTAAAGTCTGGCATATTGTTACCGATGATTGTGCGGTCGTCGGCATCGATTTTATGATCTCCGTTGACGTCTTCGAACATGACGTCACCCACTTGCGTGTCGGCCAGATGAGGATATGAATCCAGTTCTTCTTTCGTTTTGAAGATTCCCAGCATTTTATACCCGTAGAAAGCACCGATCGGTTGGCCTACCATTGTGACGTGGGTTGTTCCGGCGCCGCCGTCGCTGAAGATCGGATCTCCTGTCGGTCCTAAAGCCAATACTTTGTTACGGTTGACAGAAATATTCCCGGTTGCATCCCAAGTAAAGTCTTTGCCTCTGAACGGAGTACCGCTAAGGGTGATTTCAAGACCTTTGTTACGCATTTTTCCGATATTTTGCATAGCCTTTTCGAATCCGGTGATTGTCGGAATATCTACATCCATCAACAGGTCGGTAGTCTTACGGTAGTATAGGTCCAGAGACAAAGACAGACGGCTGTCCAAAACGGAGATTTCGAAACCGAGATCAGTCTGGCGTGTCTTTTCCCAAGTCAGGTCAGCGTTGGAGAAGCTCTTTTGGGCTGCACCGTTTACGATATTACCCGTACCCGTTCCCAATACATAGTTAGCATTTTCCATGATACCGATCGACGCATAATCACCGATATTATTGTTACCTGTGATACCGTAGCTTGCGCGGATCTTCATGTCCGACAACCATTTTACATCTTTCAGAAAGTCTTCCTGAGACAGACGCCATGCTACTGATCCGGAAGGAAAATAACCGTAGCGGTTGTTTTTGCCGAAACGGGAAGAACCGTCCGCACGGATGGATGCGGTCAGGTAGTATTTGTTGTTATAACGATAGTTGACACGTGCCAGATAGGAGAGCAATGTCCAGGTCTTGCGTTCTGACTTGCTGCTTTTTACTGTTGCATTGTTGAGTGTCTGTATTTTATCATTCGGGAAATCGGAACCCGTAGCCTCTGTGTAGCGGTAGATGTTTTTCTGTGCAGTGACACCGGCAACAGCGTCGAGTTCGTGCTTACCCCACGATTCGAAATAAGTAATCGTATTTTCGTTCAGCCAGTTGATAACTTCGGTTGACTTCTCTGTCGCTTTTCTTTCCGTTGAAGGGAGAGGAGCCACGTTACCGTTATTAGGAATGGTTGCCGGACGGAAGTATTCGCCTCTGTATTCGCGGATATCGGCACCGATGGTAGATTTCAGTTTCAGGTTTTTCAACAAGGAAAGTTCGATATAACCGTTGCTGAACAGGCGGAGATCTGTGTCGTAGTTGTGGATATGTGTCAAGGCCACAGCATTCGGTACACCGGTCAATCCGTCGCTAGCGACGGCGTACATGGACTGTGAAGCCCATGTACCGTCTTCATTGTATACAGGTACTACGGGAGATGTCGCTAAAGCTGCATTGATGACACCGTCACTTGCCCAGTGGCCTTGGGTTGTCTTGTTCGCGTTCATGTAAGTCGGAGCCAGATTGACACCCAGCTTCAACCAACTGTTCAGTTCGCTGTCGATTTTGGCTCTTGCCGAGAATCGTTCATAATCACTGTTGATAACGACACCTTGCTGGTTGAAATAGCCGGCAGAGAACATATATTTAGTCTTTTCATCGCCACCAGTTACTGTCAACTGGTAGTTTTGTACGGGGGAAGTGCGGAAAATTTCGTCTTGCCAATCCGTACCGGCACCTAAAGAGGCAATATAGGCGGCATCGTCGTAGATAGCTGGGTAACGATAACGGTTTCCGGACGGACGCATACTCAGCGGATCGCTAGCGGATGCTCCAGGAACCTTGCTGATGTAGTTGTTATTGAAGGCTTCCCGGCTGAATTCGACAAATTCCTGCGCGTTCATCAGGTCCATCTTCTTTGTTACGTTCTGGAAACCTGCATAGATATCCAAGCTTACACTGACCTTGCCGGTCTTTCCCGACTTGGTTGTGACCAATACGACACCGTTGGCTGCACGCGAACCGTAGATAGCGGCTGCCGAAGCATCTTTCAATACTTCGATAGATTCGATATCATTCGGGTTGATCGCATTCAAGTTTTGTTCTCCCAGCGGATATCCGTCGACAACATACAACGGGGCGCTGGATGCCGTGATGGAGCCGGACCCGCGCACACGGATTGTGGCCGCTTGTCCCGGTTGCCCTCCGACTTGTTGTACCTGTACACCGGCCAGTTTTCCGGCCATAGCTTCTGTCGGATGCGACACTTTGAGGTCTTTCATCGAACTGCTGCTCAATTGTGAAACGGCTCCTGTCAAGTCTTTTTTCTTCATGACACCGTAGCCGACTACTACAACTTCGTCCAGTGCTTCGGAGTCTTCCTGGAGAGTAATATTAAAGGTGGTCTGATTCCCTACGCGTATTTCTTGTGGAGTAAATCCGATGTAGGAGATAACGAGAGTAGCGTTTGCGGGCACATTCTCAAGCGTGAATTTACCATCCATGTCCGTAATGTTCCCGTTTGTCGTTCCTTTTACGATAATGTTGGCACCGGCTATAGGGCCGAGTGCGTCTTGTACGATTCCTGTGATGGTCTTTCCGTTTTGTTGCAAACGTGTAGGAACTGCCGAGTCCGATTTTCCCCGCAGGCTCGTTGCAGGGTCCGTGATGTAATTCTCATTTGCCAGAACACTGATGCTGGGCAAAAGAGAAAGCAGGCAAATTATTGCCATTTTGTTATTTTTCATGTTTACATGGTGATTTAAGTTACTACTCAATAAGTTAACTGTATAAATATTAAGAATAGCCGTGGTTATTCTCTATATGCAAAGGTTCTTTGACTTCATGGTCCCATTGGATAACTGATTTAGGTTTATATTTATTAGATGCTGTTTATTCACGATCTCTGATTTCATTCAATATTCTGCAAATATAGATAAAGTTATTATTAAACAGAAAAAATTAACAGTTATTTCGGGGTGTTCCGAGTATAACTGTTAATTTATTTCAATTGTTTTTGCTTCTATCAGAAGCGGAAATACAATTTTCCACTGACATTATTTTCCGGTCCGTTTCCTCTGGCACGATGCGGTTGAGATTGAGGACCGAAATCTTCCGCTTTTCCGAATTTGGTTCCGACAGCCGGAATTGCATTCATGAAAGAGAGGTTTCCTTTTGGATAGTCGACAATCGTGTGGTTGCGTTTCGGATCGTATTGTTCTTGTACGGCTGGGGTAAAGAGATGCAAGGTGACATCTTCTTTTCCGCTGTAAACTTCGAATGGAGTGGGGCAATCGAGCTTCATCCCGTAGAATAAAGAATAGTATCCTTTGAACTCCGGATAGTCCCAACTTTCACCAGTGATAGTGTTGTTATACTTCTTTTCCCAGATATTCAGCGAACCGCCTTTCATCCGGTTGTTGTATACACGGTATGGTCCGTTGGCGAGCAAAGTGGCTCCGGCGATCTCTTTTTCTGGGAAATCGAACGTGATACCCGCCATCTTGACCATGTCCTGGGGGCGGTAATTGTAGTCCAGTTCTACGATGCCGGAAGGGAGCATGGTCCAAGTGAATGTGTAGACTGTATTTTTTCCGTTTCGGGACGTATAAGTGGCAATCAGTTGAGGATTTCCTTCCACTTGCTTATATTCTACTGATTTACAAATAATATCTTGATTGGATATCAGTACCGGCCCATTGTTCAACGGGATTGCTTTACCTCCGGAAGTGACTGACCGGAGCTGGCCGTTTTGTTTGTCGAACGTTACTTCCGTACCGGCAGCCGAAAAATACCAGTTATCGATGCTTTCTTTTACAGCCGGTGTGCTACCTTCCTGTGGCAGCAGACGGTTGGCAAGACGGTCGGGTGTGCCGATCTCGTAGCTCCAGGTAAATAACTCTTGGTTGTAACGGTCTTTTACCGTAACATATAGAAAGTCGTATTCCTGCCAGCCGGAGGGAAGTTCAAGTTGCAAATACCCTCTTTCTCCCGGACGGATATCAGGGGAAGCGATCTTGCCGGAAACCGATTGTATGGTCTTTTGCGCAAGCGAGTTGATTTTAGCCAGCCGGTATGTGTAGTTACAAGCGTTCGCATTTGTGAACGCATATCTGTTTTCTATTTCGAAACGACCATCCCATCCCGGTGTAAGATAGTGTTCCGGCAGATGGATAGGCGACCATATTTCTTTGATTGTAAAGAAGCTGCCTTCTTTTTCGCGATATGGTCCTACTATGCCATCGGCTCCGTGATCCTTGTCGGTATCGTAGAATCCGTTTTTATCTTCGCGAACAACTGCCTGGTCCGTAAAGTCCCAAAGGAACATTCCGGCTGAAAGCGGATTGGAAAGCATCAGGTTCCAGTAGTCGTCGAGTCCGGCTCCGTGTCCACCGTCGTATAATCCGTGCAGGATTTCTGTCGGCATGAAGATATCCCTTCCGTGGAACATATTGCCGATTCCAGAATTATATTTGATGTAATGTACCGTATTGATATTTCCCGATAACGCCCAGGGATGCAGGACAGCTCGTTTTTGCGGGTCATATTGTGGAAATAGCGGGTCGAGGTCAAAATTGAAGCCTCCCTCATTCCCGTTTGCCCAAAAAATGATAGACGGACGGTTGAGATCCCGTTTCAGCATTTCCCCAACTAGAATGGTCCCGACTTTCGTATCATAAGGAGGATA
>OLWT01000649.1_pt1 | contig 21100 bp, 20 predicted proteins | sample 1674001 | NCBI WGS metagenome assembly OLWT01 (sample SAMEA103958137, study PRJEB25191) | human gut metagenome | biome: human-associated habitat [ENVO:00009003]; feature: intestine environment [ENVO:2100002]; material: feces | place: Germany | collected 2013/2015 | reverse complement strand
AACGTGAGATAATGTATTTGACAGCAGGTGATTGCCTACTTGCGAAAGTTGAGTTGGTTTATGGACATAATCAAGCTTATAGAGATCTTCGCCCTGGTGACGGGCGTTCCGTACATTGTTCTGGAAGTGCTTCAGAAGAACAGCATGTGGTACTTCGGGATCGCAACGGGACTTGCGTGCGCCTATTCATTCGCCGTCCAGCACCTGTGGTCCAACATGGCCTTGAACATCTACTACGCCGGGATGTCGGTCTGGGGTTTGTACCAGTGGCGCAAGGACAGCCGGGCGATGAAGGCGGAGGCTGGCGATGCCGCTGCGTCCATCCATCTCAACCGCCTCGGGACAAAGGCGGCCCTTTGGAGCCTCGCCGCGTTCGTCGCAGGCACGGCGGTCCTGATCTGGGCCCTTCGCCTCGCCGGCGACTCGAATGTGTTTCTCGACGCGGTGACCTCTTCGATGAGCGTGGTCGCCACATTCTGGCTGGGACGCTCCATCCCGTACCACTGGCTGGTCTGGATTGTCGCAAACACGGCTCTCGTCGTGATGTGCCTTGACGGCGGACAGCACTGGCTCGCCGTCCTCTATCTTGCCTATGTGGCGGCGGCTGTCTATGGCTTGTTCCATTGGATAAGAAACGGGAAATATGTCAACTGATGAATGAATATAATGATTAACACTATGAGCATCAAGAGATTCCTTTTTGCGGCGGCAGTCGCCGTCCTGTTCTGGTCGCCTTCTTCGGCCCAGGAGAAGGCTGTTGTCTATCACGACGCTTCCGCTTTTCCGCTTTACGGTAAGTGTGTCGAGGCCACTTCCGCCCGCTACGAGCGTCTGCCCAAGGAGTTCGAGGGCGTGGTAAGGAAATCGATGTGGGATCTTGGCCGGAACTCCGCCGGTCTCTACATCCGGTTCCGCTCCAATTCGACGCAGATCCGCGCCAGATGGAGATCCCTTTCCCCACGGCAGTACATGCCGCACATGGCCGATGTCGGCGACAGCGGACTGGATCTCTACATCCTGACAGAGAAGGACGGCTGGAGATTCGCCGGCAGCGGTTTCGAATGGGGAGGCCGTGACAAGGAGGTCAAGAACAAGACGATGGTCTCCAACATGGAGCCGTCCATGAGGGAGTACATGCTCTACCTCTCTTTGTACAACGGCATCAGCTCGCTGGAGATCGGTGTGGACGAGGGAGCCGTGATCGAGGCTCCGTCGATTGACAGCCCGAGATCCGACCGGCCGATCGTGATGTACGGCACGAGCATCCTTCAGGGAGGTTGCGCGTCCCGTCCGGGGATGGCATTCACCGCCATCCTTGGCAGGAAGCTTGACCGCGAGATCATCAATCTCGGATTCAGCGGCAACGCCTGGCTGGACTACGAGATCGCGGAGTACATCACAAGGGCACAGAATCCGGCTCTGATCGTGCTGGACTATGTTCCCAACTCCACAGCCGAGATGATCGACGAGAGGGGGGAGCGCTTCTTCCGCATCGTCCGGCAAGCTTTCCCGGACGTGCCGGTGATCTTTGTGGAGGATCCTACCTTCCCTCACACCCGCTTCGACAGGAATATGCTGGAGGAGGTCACATCCAAGAACGAGGCGCAGAAGGCGCTGTACAGGAGGCTGAAGAAAGCCGGCGAGAAGAAGCTGTACTATGTGGACACGGAGGGTATGATCGGCGATGACGGCGAGGCGACCGTGGACGGGATCCATCTGACCGACCTGGGCATGATGCGCTACGTGGACAAACTTTACCCGGTTATGAGGAAAGCTTTGAGATAGAAGATAAAAACAGTAACTTTGTGACTCTGATTTTTAGGAATAAGGAATATGATAATAATCGTTGAAAGTGGTGCCACCAAGACAGATTGGTGCGCCGCGGCGCAGGACAGGGAGCCGATCGACGTAAGGACCGCCGGCATGAACCTGGCCACTATGCCGCAGGATGTCATCGAGGGGATTGTGGCCGAGGCGATGGCCCAGTTCAAGGCCAAGGGACTGGACTCAAAGGTGTCCGAGGTCCATTTCTACGCCGCTGGTCTGATTGTGCCGGAAGGTGAGAAGGTGCCTCCGCAGGCGAAGGGACTGGATCACGTGCTCAGGTCGTTGTTCCCGGAGGCGAAGATTGAATATGCTTCGGATCTTCTGGACGCGGCGCGTGCCGTGTGCGGCCACAAGCCCGGAGTGGCGGCCATCATGGGCACAGGCTCCAACAGCTGTCTTTTCGACGGGGAGAAAGTGGTGAAGAACGTCCGCTCTGCCGGATTCATCCTCGGAGACGAGGGCGGCGGCGCGAGGCTTGGCAGGCTATTCATGGCCGATTTCCTCAAGGGACTCGTGCCTGAGCCGGTCGCGGGCGAGTTCGCCAGGGATTTCAAGGTTGACTACATGACCGTCGTGCAGAACGTCTACCGTGGCGAGGCTCCCTCAAAGTACCTCGGCTCATTCGCGCCGTGGATTCTTCAGAGGTACGACACCTGTGAATATGTCCGCGGCCTTGTCGAGCAGAATTTCAGGGACTTCATCGAGAGGGCATTGATGCAGTACGACATCGACAGGTACCCGGTGGGGGTCGTTGGCGGTTTCGGCTATGCCAACAGGAACATTCTCAGGAAGGTCGCCGAACCTTACGGGATCCGTTTCTCGACCATCATCGCCGCGCCGATAGAGGGTTTGGTAGAGTACCATTTAGGGAGAAGATAAATTATGGAAGACAACAGGACAACAGAACAGTCATCAAGGTATGACCATCTTGAGAGAATGTCCACGGTGGAGTTGCTGGATGCCATCAACACTGAGGACAGAACGGTTCCGGTCGCTGTGGCCGGAGCGATACCGCAGATTCAGAAACTTGTGGACGGCATCGTGGAGAGGGTTCCTCTCGGCGGTCGTGTGTTCTACCTCGGAGCCGGGACGAGTGGCCGTCTGGGCATCGTGGACGCTTCCGAGATCCCTCCGACCTACGGAGTCCACGACGTGTTCATCGGTTTCATGGCCGGTGGTGACAACGCCATCCGCGACGCTGTGGAAGGAGCGGAGGACGACGTCGAGGGAGGATGGAGAGACCTCCAGGCCTATTCCCCGACAGTGAATGATGTGGTGATCGGCATCGCCGCCTCAGGATCAACCCCTTATGTTGTCGGTGCCTTGAAGACGGCCCGCGCCAACGGCATGCTGACCGGCTGCATCACCTGCAACGAGAGCTCGCCGGTGGCCGCCGCGGCTGAGGTGCCGGTCGTGGTGGTCGTCGGTCCGGAGTTCGTGACCGGAAGCACCAGGATGAAGGCCGGAACAGCGCAGAAACTGGTTCTGAACATGATCTCCACTGTCTCGATGATCCGTCTCGGACACGTCCACGGCAGCAGGATGGTGGACATGCAGCTCACCAACAAGAAACTGGTCGACCGAGGCACGAGGATGATCATGGAGGAGACCGGAATCGAGGACTACGACCTCGCCCGCAAGCTCTTGCTTGAGTACGGACAGGTGCGCGCCGCCGTGAACGCCTACCAGAACGGAAAGTAGATGACAGTCCCGGAGTCATTCCCTTCAAAGCTTCTTGAGGACGCTGTGCAGGCCATAGGCTCCCTTCCGGGAGTGGGCCGGCGCAGCGCCTTGCGCCTTGCGTTGCACCTTCTCAGACAGCCATCCGAGAACGTCCACCATTTCGCGGACTCGATCGTCAGGATGCGTGACGAGGCGAGGTACTGCCGGGAGTGCTGGATGATTTCGGATGATGACGTGTGCTCGATCTGCTCCGACAACTCGCGCGACCGCAAGACCATCTGTGTTGTCGAGAGCGTCCGCGACGTGATGAGCATAGAGAACACCGGCCAGTACCACGGAGTCTATCACGTGCTGGGCGGAATCATCTCGCCGATCGCCGGTGTCGGCCCATCCGACATCACGGTCGCCGGCCTTGTGGAAAGGATTAGGAATATGACCGCTCAGGCGGATGCCAGGCCGGAGGAGACAGAGGTCATCCTGGCGCTGAGCGGAGACGTGGAGGGCGAGACCACATCGTTCTACATCTACCGCCAGATCGCCTCCTTCGGGGTGAAGGTCTCGTCGCTCGCGAGGGGGCTCGGCTTCGGCGATGACCTTGAATATGCCGATGAGCTGACCCTGGGCCGTTCCATCGTCAACCGTCAGGCTTTCAAGCCTTGAGAACATGTCCACGCTTCTATCAATAGCGGAGTCGCTGCTTCTGGCGGCCTCCCTCTGCGCCGATTGTTTCGCGGTCTCGACTTGCTCCAGCGTCACGCTCAGGAGTGTGTCGTGGAGGAGTGTCGTTCCTATCGCCATCGTGTTCGGTGTCGTGCAGACGACCCTGATGGCGCTGGGCTGGATGTTCGGCGACATATTCGTAGGTCATGTGCAGAGGATCGCGAGTCTGATCGGATTCCTCCTGCTGCTTTATGTGGGCGGGTCGATGATGCTCCAGGCCGTGAGGAACAAGGTGGACGCCCATGACCTGAACGGGCTGAGGAACGTCGTCATCGGAGCCGTCGCGACAAGCATCGACGCTTTCGCCGTCGGAGTGAGCCTGTCGATGGGATCCGTGCCGTCCGCCAAGATGGTGATGAACCTTTCCGCCGTCTTCTGCGTGACCATCCTCTCCGTGACAGGAGGAATGTTCGGGGGACAGAAGATCGGGCGGAGGTTCGGACGCCCCGCCGAGATCGTCGGCGGTGGCGTGCTGATGCTCATAGGACTTGGCGTCCTTCTGAAAGTGTGAGTTACAGAGTTACTTGAATGTCATGGACGCCGGCTCGCTGATGGTCGTTGTTTTCTTTTCTGAGTCATAAACGATGCAGACAAACATGCAATCTTTATATTGTTCTTTAAATTGTTTAAGGTATTCGCCTCCCAAGGCCATGCTCAATGTGTTTGTCAGGCCTCCGCTGACGCTGTACAGATCCTTTCCGCTCGAAATTGAAAGATCCTCATCGAATAATCCGGGTAATCCGGGAGTTGGTAGGAGTAGGTATTTTACCCCATCATCATTCACTCTATATTCACATAGTCCCCACTGGTAGGAAAGGGTCTTCGTGTAGGACTCCATTTCCACTGTAAAATGGAATTCCTGCCCTTCAGATACCGTGACACTTACCGGTTGTGTCTTGATCTTAGGGGCGTTGTCGCAGTAGTACATACCCTTCACCGTTGTGCGGTCGTCTCCCGGGGTCATCTGCCAGCTCCAACCGTAGAATGTGGCGTATTTGTTATACGTCTTGAAAACACCGTTTTCTCCAGGGTTGTAGGCAAAAAGAGAGTAATCTATGCCTGTGATCTCACCCAAGTCTATACTTTTCAACTTGTTGAAGAGGATGTTCAGTCTCTTCAGTGAAGTACAACCTTTCAGATTGACATCTTCGAGTTCGTTGTAGTCGAGAAACATCCACTCAAGTTTAGGGGAGTTGCCGAGATCCAGCTTTTTCAGAAAGTTTTTACTGAAATCTACTCTATTCAGGTTTTTATTTTCCGCGGGCAGCCTGACCTCCGTCAACTTCCCATCCGTGGCTTTTATAGTCTCAAGAGCGGGACAATTGCTTAAGTCCAGGGTGGTCAGCGTACAATCGCTCGCCCTGAAATCCTTCAGTCTCGCGCATGTGCTCAGATCCACCTCGGTGATGTTCTTGCAGCCGCTGATGTTGAGGAGTTCAAGGCTGGTCAGGAACTCCACGCCTTGTATGGAGCTGAGGGACGGCTCGTTTTTCGACAGACCCCAGACTTCTTTTATGTTCTTCACGTCGGCGTAGGTGACCTTCAGGGCATCCTTGATCAACTTTTCTTTTTGCAGGGCGCTTGCGAACAGCGGGTCAAAATAGACGGTGATGTCCTTGTCGTCAGTGAGATTGAGTTTCACTGTGACATTGCAGACCGCCTTGAGCCTGCCGTCGGGAGTCGCCGCCGAGATGGTGGTTTCTCCGCGCATGTGGGCTGTCATCAGTCCGGTTCCATCGACGCTGGCTATCTCCTTGTCCGCCGACGACCAGACGATGGAGGATACGATCTCATTGATGTTCTCCGCGTTAGCGGGAGCTACGGTGACACTCAGGTTCCGTGTATCTCCGTCATTGATCTCGATCTTGTCCGGATTGACACTGATTGTCTCCACCTTCACAGGAGGCGGAGGGGTAGGTTCATCTTTTTCTTCCTTCTTGCAGTTTACTAAAGCGGGAATTGCCAAAGCAAGAACAAGGATTGGTAAAACTCGTTTCATGGCGTTTGTCTTTAAAAATGATAAATTACTATAAGGTTTACATTAAGTGTTTCAACCAAAATCTCTTCCGGTTGATGTTTGTACTTTCCAAAGATAAGTACAAAATCCGGATTTTGCAACGTTTTGTGGGCGAAAGCAATTGCTGAGGGCATAAAAATCAGGATCCGTTCCGTCAAACGAACACTTTTTTTCCCGTTTTTGCGAAAATATTCCTAATTTTGCAGACTGACTTCTCCGTAAGTAAGCGTTAAGTAATGTGTTGGTAACGATTTGGCAAGGGTTTCGGGGAGTGTTTCGCCATCTGAGGCCGCCAAAGGATAAAACAGGAATAGTATGATCGCTATTTTCTACAGGAAGAACGGCAAACTGTTGGTTTCCCAGTCAGAGACGGAGCTTTCCAAGATGAATAGGGACGATGTCCTTTGGATCGACATCCTTTCCCCTTCGGGTGAGGAGAAGCACACGGTGGACGATTTCCTCGGGGAGGAGATCCAGAGCCGCGCGCAGGCCGAGGAGATCGAGAGCTCGTCCCGTTTCTCGGAGACCGAGGACGCGATCTTCGCCAACACCAACTTCCTGATGCCGGGACCGGAGGACTACTCGATGGAGGCTGTCTCCTTCACCTTCGTGGGCCATTGCCTCACCACACTCAGGGATGTTCCTCTGCGTAGCTTCACCGAGCTTCAGCGCAGGATCGTGGCCATGCCTCAGTACTATCCCAACGGCTACACGGTCTTCGCGAGCATCATGGAGCAGCGTGTCGATCTGGATGCCGACATGATCGAGCTGATGAGCAAGGAGGTCTCCCAGTACAGCAAGCGAATCAACCAGCAGGAGGACATCGACGAGGATTTCCTCCTGGACATCAATCAGCTGCAGGAGAACACGATGCTCGTCCGCGAGAACATCGTGGACAAGCAGCGCCTGATCTCGAACATGCTCCGCAGCGACAAGTATCCTAAGGAGCTGCACAGGCGCTTCTCGGTCTTGCTCCAGGACATCAACTCCCTGATCAACCACACGAACTTCGGTTTCGAGAGGCTGGAGTACCTCCAGGACACGGTTGTCGGTCTGATCAACCTGGACCAGAACAAGATCATGAAGATCTTCACCCTTGTGTCCGTGCTTCTGATGCCGCCTACGCTGGTGGCCAGTTTCTACGGGATGAACGTCCCGCTGCCGCTGATGGACAAGGGCGGGATGTGGCTTCTGCTCCTCGGGATCATGGTGCTGACGGTGGCTCTCGTCATCTATCTCTTCAAAAAAAACAAGTTGCTTTGATTTTTGTCTCATAATCATTGTAAATCAGATATTTTTGCCTAATTTTGCGAGCCTTTTGACCGCCCGCGCCTTCGCGGCGTGTCCGGTAGGGCGCAGAAATATTGTTAAACAACTAGTTATCTTTTAATTACCATTATGGCAGAAGAAACAAAGAAAGTGGCTGAGGAAGCCCAGGTAGAGGCTCCGGTACAGGAGGCTCCGCAGGCCGAGGCTCCAGCCAGGAAGAAAACAGCTCTCAATGCTTCGATAGCTCCTGACAAATTCGATTGGGACGCTTTCGAGGGTGGCGCCGAGATCTACGGCAGCGCCGACAAGAAGTCCATCGAGGACGCCTACGACCAGACTCTCTCCAAGATCGTGGAGAACGAGGTCGTTGAAGGAACCGTTACCGCCATCTCCAAGAGAGAGGTTATCGTCAACATAGGTTACAAGAGCGAGGGTGTCATCCAGGCTCCTGAGTTCCGTTACAATCCAGACCTCAAGGTCGGTGACAAGGTTGAGGTTTACGTTGAGTCCGCAGAGGACAAGAAAGGCCAGCTCATCCTTTCCCACAAGAAGGCACGCGCCCTCAAGTCTTGGGACAGAGTGAACGAGGCGTTCAACAACGACGAGATTGTCAAGGGCTTCGTGAAGACCCGCACAAAGGGCGGTATGATCGTCGATGTCTTCGGAATCGAGGCTTTCCTCCCGGGCTCACAGATCGACATCAAGCCTATCCGCGACTACGACGCTTACGTCAACCAGACAATGGACTTCAAGATCGTCAAGATCAACCAGGAGTTCCGCAATGTTGTGGTTTCCCACAAGGCTCTTCTCGAAGCCGAGCAGGAGCAGCGTAGGGCTGAGCTCATCAGCAAGCTCGAGAAGGGACAGATCCTCGAGGGTACCGTCAAGAACATCACCAACTACGGAGTCTTCGTTGACCTCGGCGGTGTTGACGGTCTCATCCACATCACTGACCTGTCCTGGGGCAGGATCGACAACCCTGAGGAGGTCGTTTCCCTTGACCAGAAGATCAAGGTCGTTGTCAAGGAGTTCGATCCTCAGCAGAAGAGAATCGCCCTTGGCTACAAGCAGCTTACCCCTCATCCTTGGGACAACCTCGACGCCAACATCAAGGAAGGCGACATTGTCAAGGGTAAGGTTGTCCTCATCGCCGACTACGGCGCTTTCGTAGAGATTGAGCCGGGTGTTGAGGGTCTCATCCATGTGTCCGAGATGTCTTGGTCTCCAAGACTCCACAGCGCTCAGGAGTTCCTCAAGGTAGGTGACGAGGTAGAGGCCAAGGTTCTCTCCATCGACCGTGAGAACAGGAAGATGTCCCTCGGTCTGAAGCAGCTCACCCCTAACCCTTGGGAGAGCATCCGTGACAAGTATCCTGTAGGATCAGTTCACAAGGCTGTCGTTCGCAACATCACCAACTTCGGTGTGTTCGCAGAGCCGGAGGATGGCGTTGAGGGACTCATCCACATCAGCGACCTTTCCTGGAACAAGATCAAGCATCCTTCAGAGCTCGTGGCTCCTGGTGATGTGATCGACGTTCAGATCCTTGACTTCGACGAGGCCAACCACAAGCTCAGCCTCGGTCACAAGCAGCTCACCCCTAACCCTTGGGACGCCATCGAGGAGAAATACCCTGTAGGCTCCGTTGTCGAGGGTACGGTTGCCTCCCTTACCGACAAGGGCGCCAACATCAAGCTTGAGGGTGACGACGAGGGCTTCGCGTTCAGCCGCGACCTCATCAAGGAGGACGGCAAGCAGGCCATCGTGGGCGAGACACTTCCGTTCAAGGTCATCGAGCTCAGGAGAAGCACCCGCAGGATCCTTCTCTCACACGTAAGGACATACGCTGAGGCCAAGGCCGAGAAGGTGGCCGTTGAGGCTGACAACACCAAGAAGGCGGTCAAGAAGATCAACTCCAACCTGGAGAAGACCACCCTCGGTGACATCAGCGAGCTCGCTGCCCTCAAGGACAAGCTCGAGAAAGGTGAATAATTTATGGATTTCACATTGACGGTGTTGGGCACGGCTTCGGCCAAGCCCATCCCCGGAAGGAATCAGAGCGCTCAGGTACTTTCCGTACATGGGCGCTCATTTTTAATAGATTGCGGAGAGGGGACACAGACCCGTCTCCAGGAGTGCGGTGTCTCGCCGATGAAGATTGACGCGATCTTCATCTCCCACATCCACGGCGACCATGTCTTCGGACTCTTCGGCCTGCTCTCCACGATGGGGATGCTCTCCCGGATGGCCCCGCTGAACATCTACGCCCCGGTGGGGTTCGGCCCGATACTCAAATTCTTCCTCTCCTACTACGGCGACGGCATCCCTTTCGAGATCCGTCACGTTCCCATGACGATGAAGTCGCCTCAGGAGGTCTATCATTCGAGATCGCTGGAGATCTACGCTTTCCCGCTCAACCACAAGATCGACACCTTCGGCTGGCTTTTCCGGGAAAAGGAGCCTCAGATGAATGTGAAGAAGTGGAAGATTGATGAATATTCCCTATCGCTCACCGAGATCGGGACGGTGAAAAGAGGCGAGGATGTTGTCCGTGAGCTTCCGGACGGCACCAAGGAGGTGCTGCCGTTCGAGGAACTTGGCTACAAGCCGTACAATCCCCGGTCTTTCGCCTATTGCAGCGACACCGCTCCGTTTCCGGAGCTGGCCTCATGGGTAAAAGGGGTAGACCTTCTCTACCATGAGACCACCTATCCTGCCGAGCTTGCCGACGAGGCCGCCCGGCGGCATCACTCCACGACGCTCCAGGCCGCGTCCTGCGCTTTGAAGGCGGGTGTGGGCAGACTCGTCATCGGCCACTATTCGTCCCGGCGCTATGACATCGGCCTCTACGAGTCTGAGTGCAGGACGTTGTTTCCCGAGACCTACGCGGCGCGCGACAAGGCCGTCTTCGACATTCCGCTGGTGAGGTTTGACTAAAGATTTCCTCCTGACAGCATCTTTTTTGTCCGCAGGTGGAGGGAAAACAGCGGATTTTTGTGTATGTTTACACTTTGTAGAATTGTTACGGGATGAAAAAGGTTATCATATTCATAAGTCTTCTTCTGCTTCAGTTGGCCGCTGCCGCCCAAGGCACGCCGCAGGAGCGCTACATTCAGAAGTGGGCTCCGACGGCGGTCCGGGAGATGTACCGCAGCGGGGTGCCGGCCAGCATAACGCTCGCCCAGGGCATACTGGAGTCCCGCTACGGGCTTTCGTCGCTGGCGACCGAGGGCAACAACCATTTCGGTATCAAGTGCCACAAGGATTGGAAAGGCAAGTCGATGCGCTACGATGACGACGCGAAAGGGGAGTGCTTCCGGGTCTATGACTCCGCTGAGGAGTCGTTCCAGGATCATTCGGACTTCCTGCGCTACCGGGACCGCTACAAGTTCCTCTTCGACCTCAAGACGACCGACTACAAGGGATGGGCCTACGGCTTGAAGAAGGCCGGCTACGCCACCGATCCCAACTATCCGGCCAAGCTCATAAAGTACATCGAGGACTACAGACTTTATGACTATGACACCATGACCACAGAGGACTCCGAGCGTCTTGCCAAGGCTCCTGACAACAAGGCTGTCGCCTCGTCCTGCGGTTCGAAGGTCTCCTCGGACGGGAAGCCGTCGTCGGCCAGCGTGGAGAAGGCCCGCAAGGATGCGCGGAAGAGCCGCAAGGCCAGGAAGAGGCGCCAGAAGGCCGAGCCTGCTCCGGATGTGATACCGGCCTCGCCTCTGTCGTTGGAGGAGCCTAAGCGGATTGACAAGACGGGACTTGAGGTGTTCAGGTTCTCGTTGACCAGGGAGGCATATTCCCGCAACGGTGTTCCGTTCATCACTTCGGTGGAAGGGGAGACCTATTCGAGCATCGCGCAGTCGTACCATCTTTATTTGAATGAGTTGCTGAGGTTCAATGATTTGTCTCGTCCTGAGGAACTTCTGCCTGGCACGGTGGTCTATCTTCAGGCGAAGAAGAAGCAGTCCGAGAAGGGGCTTGACAAGTACATCGTGGGCGAGGATGAGGAGTCACTGCGCGACATCTGCCAGCGTTTCGCCGTGAGGATGTCGAGCGTGGTCAAGATGAACGGATTCTCAGCGGATTATAAACCTCGCGAGGGTGACACGATCGTCCTTCGCGGCAAGAGATCGAGAAAGTGATGAGGAAGTGGAAACTGGTGGCTCTGGTCGCCGCTCTGGTGCTGGTTGTTGTTCTTGCCGCCGTCGGTGGCCGTTGGTTCGCCGACAACCGCAAGCCGAATTTTTCCGGGAAGGCCGATCTGTACGTCCGCCCCGGGATGACTGTCGATGAGGTGGTCGCCCAGATCCCGGACAGCATTGTCGCCGACCGCCACGGTCTTGCGAGGGTGATCCGCAAGGGCTTGACTGACAGTGATCTTGAGCCTGGCCACTACGTTGTGGAGAAGAACAAGCCGAGCATCTATCTGGTCAGGATGCTGAGGAATGGCTGGCAGTCGCCGGTCAATCTGGTGCTGTCCGGCACGATGAGGCTTAAAGGCAGGATCGCCCGTAAGATCAGCAACCAGATGATGCTGGATTCCGCTTCGGTGGCTGATGCCTTGAACGACTCCGCCCTTCTGGCAGGCTACGGCTTCACCCCGCAGGATGTCTTCTCGCTGATCATGCCAGACACCTATCAGGTCTACTGGACCGCCTCGATGAAGGACATCCTGGACAAGCAGAAGGCTGCCTACGACGCTTTCTGGTCGAAGGAGAACCTCGCCAAGGCTGAGGCTCTGGGTCTGACTCCCAGACAGGTCTCCGTGGTGGCCTCGATCGTGAAGTGCGAGTCCAACTATGCCCCGGAGTATCCGTCCATCGCAGGTGTCTACCTCAACCGCCTCCGTCAGGGCATAAGGCTCCAGGCCGATCCGACCGTAGCTTTCTGCTATGATTTCACGCTAAACAGGATCCTGTTCAAGCATCTGGAGTACGATTCGCCCTACAACACCTATCTCCACGAAGGCCTCCCTCCCGGCCCTATCTGCGTTCCGGACAAGGCCAGCCTTGAGGCCGTCCTGAATCCAGACCGCCACGGCTACCTCTTCTTCTGCGCCAGCGCCGCCATGGACGGCACCCACAAGTTCGCCGTAACCCTCTCCGAGCACAACCGCAACGCCCGCGAGTTCCAGCGCGCCCTCGACGCCCGCCGTCCCCGGTAGTAGCCGGCTGGCTGGAGCTTCCAAGCTCCACGGTAGGCCAGCAGTACATCACGGACGCATGCGCCGTCGGCGTGTGGATGGATCATCGGGACTATTCAAGCGATGAGGAATATGACCAGTTCACCGTCTCCGTGAAGCAGATCGAGGAGTGGACCGGCTTGGACTTCTTCGTCAACCTACCGTTGACCCTCCAGTCCAAAGCCGAGACCAACACCAGCTGGACAACATTCTCCAGCTTCAGGTAACGATTTCAGGTAACGATTTCAGGTAACGATTCCCCGGATCGACCAATAACCCCGGGGGTGAGCAAGGAACACTTTACTCACCCCCGGGGTTCTCTTTTTGAGTTTTCAGAATAAAAGTGTATATTTGTGCGTATAAGTGTAAGTATAATATAAGATAGCCGTTGTATGCCTATTTAACTTATATTAGAATATAAATTAAAATGGAGGATTATGATTGACTATTACGAGTATTCTGTACCGGAGTTGGTAAAACTTCTTGGCACCAGATTCAAGGACTACCGTCTGCGCGGCAACATGACGCAGAAAGAGGTGTCGGAGCAATCGGGTATTACGATCACAACCATTCACAAGTTTGAGAATGGGGCATCCGGCAATGTCTCGCTGGGGACTTTCCTTTTGCTGCTTAAGGCAATAGGTCAGATTGATGCCCTTGACGAGTTGATGCCGGAGTTGCCGGCATCCGCGTATCTCATGAGGGAGGAGAAGAAAGTTCAACGAATAAGACATAAGAAACCATGATAGCGGGTTCGTTGAAGGTAATGCTTTGGGACAAGGAAATAGGTCGTTTGTCCTGGGATGCAAGGAGAGGGGTCTCGTATTTCGAGTACAATCCCGCTCTTCTTGGGGGTGAACTCGATCCGTTCCCCCTTGTGGCTTCTGTCAAGTCGCCTGCAAGCCGTCGTCCAATCATCGGCGACAAGGAAGCGAGGCTTTACCGTAAGTTGCCACCTTTTCTTGCAGACTCTTTGCCGGATGCCTGGGGAGACCAGGTGTTTGAGTGCTGGCGCATACAGAACGGCATACGCAATCAGGAGATCACTCCACTTGAAATCCTGTCGTTCATCGGCAGGCGTGGCATGGGTGCCTTGGAGTTTGTACCTGAATCATCCGGCATTGGAAAGGCAGAAAGGCTGAACATGAAGGCATTGACGGATTTGGCACAGAGAATTTTCACTGAGCGTGAGAATGTCAGGCTGATGCCGGAAGAATCGCTGACAATGCGTTCGTTGATGGCTGTCGGCACTTCAGCCGGTGGTCGCCAACCTAAAGCGATCATTGCGGTCAATCCGGAGACTGGGGAAATCAGAAGCGGACAGATTGCCGGTCACCGAGGCTTTGACTATTACATTCTGAAGTTTGGCGATGCCGAGCGTTCGTCAGCCGAATTGGAGATGGCTTACTATAAGATGGCTAATGCTGCTGGTATAGGCATGGCACCTTGCCGGATTGTAGAGGTTGAAGGTCGGAAACACTTCATCACGCTTCGCTTTGACCGTGACAAGGAACGCAAACTGCACATGCAGACTTTGGCAGCCCTATATCCGGAAGCGGACAGCTATGAGAAACTTCTTATGGTATGTCGTAAGATGCGTCTGCCTGAAAGCACCCAGGAGGAGGTCTTCCGCAGGATGGTTTTCAATATTCTCGCCAACAATACCGATGACCACAACAAGAACTTTTCGTTCCTGATGGACGAGTCTGGATGTTGGAGGTTGTCTCCGGCCTATGATGTGACCTACATTTTCAATGTTGGTGGCTTCCTTCCGGAGAAGACGCACTGCCTGATGATGCAAGGTAAACTTCAAGGTCAAACCAAGGAAGACGCTCTGACTCTGGCCAGGAATAATGGGATCCGGCGGGCGGAAAGCGTCATAGATGAAGTCGCTGCTTCGATACGGCAATTCAGGAGCTTTGCGGAGGAATGTGAAGTCGGCCAGCGATGGATCGGTGCGGTAGAAACCACCCTCAATAATCATCTGGCCGAGTGGGGACTGTGTGACCGGCGCAGGAATGTATCGTTCAGGATTGGCGAGACCCTTTTTGAGGATGTGCGTGTGGAGAGAACGTACAGAGGAAACTATCACCTTCTGTGCAAAGTGGATGGGAAAGGCCGCAAATTCGTGATTACTAATAAGAAAAATGAATATGCCTGGATTGATAAGACGGGCATAGACAATTTAACCAACGAGCAGTTGTACTCGTTGGTTGAGACGTTCTTTCCGTAAATTATGCCTGCTTTATGCGCAATGCGCTGAGGGACAGGTCGGAACGGTCTATCCCTCAGCGTGGATTAGATCTCGCTGCCGGTGAACTGGCCGATGAAGTAGATGGCTCCGGAGTCGGACTCGCTTATCAGGTAGACGAACGGCCTGTCGGCGTGGAACTCTACCTGTCGAGGCTCCGGCTCGTAGGCTGACATCGTCATGATGGCGGCGGTCGCGGCTGCGGCCTTGGTGCCCTCCTCGCTGACCTCGATCTTCGCCTTCTGGAACATCTTGGAAACGAACATATTCCCGTCAGCGAGTTTGCTGAAGTCGGCGCCTGGCTTGAACATTGTCGGCGCGCCGAGGCCGGCGATCACCTCGTTCAGCGGCTGCTCAACCTCGGTGGTGAACTTCGGCAGTTTCAGATCCACCTTGCAGTTCTCCATCTTGCGGCCAAGGTTCGCGATCTCCTTGGCGTTGACAACCCTCATCATGTCGTCGATCGACTTGCCTTCGTTCGGAAGGAGAACGGTCATCGCGAAGGAGCCGTTGCCGTAGGGGAGTCTGACGGCGGAATAGGTGCCGTTGGCGGTGTAGGAATATTCATCATTCCTGTGCATCATCTTGACTTTCTTGATGTCGCGGGTGTAGCCTCTGAACGCCTCCACCTTCGTGTCTTTCGTCTGGAACCTCTCGGCCCACGGGCCGTTGAAGTAGATGGCGTTCATCAGGTAGGCCACGGCGCCCGGATCCACGTTGTCGATGATCCTCGGGATCATCCCTCCTGTGTGCTTTGAGCACCAGCCGTTGATGGTGTTCACTGTCTTCGGTGAGGTGAAGTCCAGATTCCGCACCTCGGTGCCGAACAGGTCGCCCACCGTCTTCCCGAACTCATTGTTGATCCTGTTGTCCTTGTTGACCGCCACGTAGTCCGCCACGTTCACGGTGACGGAAGGGTCGATGACACCGGCCTGCTTGACCAAAAGGCCGTAAATCTCGTTGATCTCCTCCATCGACGCGCCTGTCCATCCGAGCGTGTTCAGGATTTCCTGTCTTGTGTCGCCGTCCGCCCCGTTCGCCAGAATTGTCATAAGTCCGGTCACGCTGAGCGGGGAGATCACCCGTGAGTCCATCCCGTTGGTCTTATTGAACAGATTGATGGCGAAGGTGTTGTTCTTTGCCAGAAGATCCCTCTGCGCGTCAGAAAGGATCAGATAGTCATTGTCAATCGCTTCCATATCACCTTTGCTTGCCACTCCCGTGTCGCTTTGTCCGCCCTTCTTCGCGGTGCCGCACGACACCATCATAATCACCGCCATGCCCGAAAGCACGACCCTTTTTGCATTCTTGTTCATCTCTCTCTCTCACTTTTCCCTGTCAGGCAGGCAATTGCCTTCCGTGAATATATTCATTAAAAGCGGCGATTGCCCGCCGCGCTAACTAACTTCCCTCCTAAATCCAGCAAGAACCGTTCCTTGCATCACCTTCCCACAATATTCTTTATGAATATAAAGCCAAGTGAATTATCAGATGAAACGATGGAAGTCCTCGATTTGTTCGATGATGAAATTCAATTCTTTGATATTTCTTTTGATGAGACTGTAAAATCGTATGCAATATCGGTTTGGGTTTATCGTGATGGTGAATGGGCTGAAGATGGAATGACTGTCGGAAATATTGACCATCTGACTGGGAGAATAGCCGTTAGACTAACCGAAACCAGCTGTGATTTATATACCATTGATGAGAGCGGTCATGTTAAGTACAGTTTCCCAACTTTGGAAACTCAATTTGATGAATCCATGGGGATTGGCGGAACAATAATTGATCGGGAAACACCGATTGAGCTAAATAAGGAGATACCGATTTGGTTCAAAATTGGGACAATAACCAATAGCATGAAAGCTATGGATATAACTGATGACTTTAGAAATGCAGAGTGCGATGCAGGAATAGCCATTACACTCACAGCATCTGATAAAATAGTTGAGTGATTAAAATAAATTCAAAAACCAAATACAGAAAATGTCCGATAGTAAAACAAATGTCAGAACAACTCTTGACTATTACAGATAAATTCAACTTCAAGTGCTTGCAGCAACTCGTATATCTGTTCTTCGGCTTCTTCCATATCCGACACAATATCCTTGATATGATAAGGTGCGCCATTTCTGCCGTGTCCGTCATCGCCAATCCATAAATAGGCTTCATAATCCGGGTCAAAGTCCTCGTAATATCGCTTCATACCGGCAATAAGCGTGTTGATGTCTTCATACTGCATATCGGCATTGAAATTGAAGTCCTGCCCGTATTTGGTATAGCGTTGAAACTCAAATTGTATGCTTGTCTTGTTCTCGTCTTCAACGCTTATGCTCCAGCCTTTTTCTTGGGCAATGTCCGTTACTTTCCGTATCTGTTCTTGGGTAGTCATACTCATTGTTTTTTGTGGGGAGACCTCTCCAATCTCCCCACTGGTTGATTTAATCCGTTATCTCAAAATAATATTCCTGTTCCTCGTTCGACCATTCAGCGGTCATTGCATCCGCTTCCCTCCACAGTTTGTCATAGAGAATGGCTCTTTGGTTGTCTCTCTCGTGCCACTGCCATATCTTGTGATTGAGGACATGGCAAAGTTCCGTCCAATACTTGTAGTTGTCTTTCCATTCGGACTTGGCTCGCCTGTATGTGTCGGCTATGGCATTGTTCCCGAACTTGTCAGCAATGGAGAAGTCCTGCCAAAAGGTAGTTATCGGCTCGTAACCGTTCATCTCTGTTATGTTCCATCTTGGAATAGTGATTTGCAATGCTTCCATACTTATTATTGTTTATGGTTTTCGTAATACTCTTCGGGCAAATGATAGAGGTCGTTCTCCGCCAAATGGTCTATGGCTTCCGCTGCCAGACGGCACGCCCACTCGTTGCGCTGGTCATATCTTCCCTTGTGCCAGTTCTCCGCCAACTGCTCCATAAAGTAGAACATCAGTTTGGCTTTCTCGTTTACCAAATAGCGGTGGTCGTCAGCCAATGCCTTGCCTACCTTTCGGGGTGAAGCCATTTTTTCCGTTCACATAGTTTGAAAACTCGTCCGCAAAGCGTTTGTCGTTCTCCGATAGTTGATTGTTGTACTCCATTTCTAATGAATTTTGATGTTAAACATTTTTTCTTTTCCCTCTGGTCGGTCCTTTTTCGTCTGAACCGCCTTGGATTTTATGGATGCGTTAAACGGCTGTCGGTACAGCTTCATACGGACGGCTTTTGTCGTTTTTCCAAATCTTTCATTAACTCATAGAGTTTTTTCAATTCTGTTGCGTTACCCTCTATCGCATACGCAGTGCTGCACCAATTTGGCATAATCGTAAATTTTAATCTGTTAAACTTGTTTTTGTTTCCCTTTGCTTGGAAGCCTTCCGACTTCGCCACCGGGATATGTTTTATGTGCGTTAAAGACTGCGTTACAAGGGAGATAAGACAAGAAAACAAACTGGGAGTTAATGAAAAACCCAATTTCTGCTTACTGGAAATTGAGGAAAGTTGTCGTTCAGTCCGGTGATTTGTTAGCCTTAGCGGTACTTGGCATTCTCCCACAGCAGTACCTTTGCACCATAAAACAATCCGCGCGGCGTGGTGTTCGGTTCAAAGGAAATCTTTCCAAAAGATAAAAAAGGTCACATTATCAATATAAAGTCGGCAATAATCTTGGTTTATTGCCGACTTTATATTATCTTTGCAACGCAATGTGAAGTGATGATTATAATATAAAACAGTGTATGTTGGATTATGCACAAAATCACTAGCAGTTTGAAATTAATCAGAAGGTATTGAGACAACATACATGTACCAAGCAGCCTTTGATTTATACACCATTAATATTCAAAAAATACTTCGTTACGCAAAACGTAGAGGAGCATATAAAAGCACATTTTCTATGCAAGAAAGTCCCTACGCTTTCCTTATGTCAAACCATTCCTATTTGGAGAACAATAGGAGTTGCTAATTATTTATATGAAGAAAGTTAAATTTATACATGTCGTTTATTTGTTATGTATTTGTTGCTTGTCTTTAGGCTTGTTAGGTTCATGCAAATATGATGACTCGGATTTAGTGGAACGAGTGGATAATTTGGAAGGTCGTTTGGCGAAATTGGAAGAACAATGTAAGCAGATTAATGCCAATATTAACTCCTTGCAGATCATTGTTAATGCATTAAAAGAGGCCAATCATATTACTTCTATTTCGAATTTGGTGGAAAATGGAGTGGAAATCGGCTATAAGATTGAGTTTGCCAAGAGAGATCCTATTCATATCTATCACGGAAAAGCCGGAGCCGATGGTGCTAGAGGGGAAGACGGATATACTCCTTTGATGGGTGTGAAAAAGGACAAAGACGGGATTTATTATTGGACATTGGACGGCAATTGGCTGACAGACAATGATGGAAATAAAGTCCGGGCTCAAGGTTTAGATGGTAAAGATGGTTACAACGGAAAGGACGGTAAAGATGGTTACAATGGAAAGGACGGTAAAGATGGTTACAATGGGAAAAATGGCGTGACTCCTAAATTGCGGATTAAAGACGGCAATTGGGAAGTTTCCTACAATAATGGTGTGAGCTGGGAAACACTGGGTTCTGCCACCGGTGGAGTTGTGCCATGTCCGATTAAGAGTGTAGAAGTAAAAGGTCGGTATGTCCTCTTTACGCTGAATTCGGGAGATGAAATCAAAATTCCTTTATATAACGCGATTACGATTAAGTTTGAGGAGACAACAATAGGAATGGGAGCAAGTAGCCAGATAGACTTGCTTTATACATTGACGGGTGGTGACAATGTAAAGGTTTCTGCTATCGGCGAAGGTGTTCGCACCAGTGTTGACGAATCTGCTAAAAAGTTGACGATTACGACAGATGTGAATTTCACAGGAGGAAAAGTGTTGGTTCACGCAACGGATGGCAATAATGTCGCTACTGTGGAACTGACAATTGTGAAGGAGGTACTTGTTTATATTGAATATGGAGCGACGGAAGAGTTATCTTATGATGGAGCCTTTTCGGGTATTGATGTAGAATTCATAAAAGAAAAGAGTACATTCTCTGATTCTGATAAGAAAGGCAAATGGGCATTCAAAGGAAGTATACAGGGGGTTGGGTCCAGTGCATTTAATGGTAAAAAATCTTTGCTGAGTATTATTCTTCCAGAGGGAATTACCTTTATTGGTAATAGTGCCTTTTTAAATAGCGGTCTTGAAGCCATCACTCTTCCTGAGAGTCTGATGGAAATTGGCCAATCCGTTTTTTTAGGAACTCAGTTGAAAGAGATTACAATTCCGGCGAATGTGGAATCTTTGGGAAGTTCTGCTTTTGAGAGTAGTGATGCAGGAACTATGCCATTAGAAAAGGTGATTTTTAACGGAAGTAAGATTAAGGAAATTGAACCGTACACTTTCAAGAACTGTGTAAATCTTAAGGAGATTACGTTGCCGGAGAGTTTGATGATAATAGATTATAATGCTTTCTTTGGTTGTTCCTCATTAACCAAAGTGGTGATTCCGGATAATGTTGTTGAAATTGGAAAAAAAGCCTTTTTGGGATGTACATCTTTGACAGAAGCAACGATAGGCAGAATCGTGATATCCATAGGCGAAAAATGTTTTGATGGTTGTGAGAAATTAGCTACGGTCATTTGTAAGGGAGAAAGTCCGGCGAGATTAGGTGTAGGAGCCTTTATGAAAGATGAAGAGCGCTCAGGAACAAAGTATATTAAAAGTATTAAAGTTCCTACAACAGCAGTTTCTATATATAAGAACGCAGCAGGGTGGAAAGACTTTAGTGATAGAATCAGTGGTTACTAGCAGTAGGTAAAATCTAATCGGTCATTGGAAGCAGGTGAAAATCTGGTTTTAATGACCGTTTTGGGTTTATGATACATTGCCCATTAGTCCCAGCCGAGCCTCTTTACAATGCTTGAATCGGCTGGGCTTTTTGTTTATAGACAGATGGAAAAATAAATTCAGAAAAGAATACAAAACTTTACGAAATCTCTGGAATAACCTCGAAAAATGGGATAAATGACGCTAAACGACTTAATATCAGAGTCGTTACGGCGTCATTTAACAAGCACTTTATATTGGTGTAAAAAGCAACTTTTTCTTCAGCACTTTTAAGAAGTTTTCATTTCAGCTGATT
>OLWT01000628.1_pt1 | contig 21583 bp, 17 predicted proteins | sample 1674001 | NCBI WGS metagenome assembly OLWT01 (sample SAMEA103958137, study PRJEB25191) | human gut metagenome | biome: human-associated habitat [ENVO:00009003]; feature: intestine environment [ENVO:2100002]; material: feces | place: Germany | collected 2013/2015 | reverse complement strand
CAGCCGATCAGCTTCCGGTCTACAAGGCAATCGTTGTTGTAGTCATCGTTGTCCTTCAGAGCCCGGTATTCAAGAAATTTATTGCAGTGCAGAAAGAAAAAAGAACATCAAAGGCTGCAGTGAAAGGAGGAGCTAACTAATGAAAGCAAAAGTATCCGGAACAAAAAAGAAAATTAACGGAACGACATTCCTCCTTATGATTACAATTTTACTGTTTGTTGTAATGTACGCAGCGGGTATGATCGTATTTAACGACAAAGGTTTTGCAAAACCGCAGATGTTCCTGAATCTGTTCATTTCCAATGCAGGTCTTCTGGTTATCGCGATGGGCGAAACGATCGTTATGATCACAGCTGGAATCGATATCTCAGTTGGTTCTGTTACAGCACTTGTATGTATGGTTGCTGCAAACCAGATGGAAAATCACGGTGCAAGCGCTTATACCGCACTTCTTATGGCACTGGTGATCGGACTTCTCTTTGGTCTGGTTCAGGGATTCCTGGTATCTTATCTGGAGATCCAGCCATTCATTGTTACACTGGCAGGTATGTTCTTTGGACGTGGTATGACATCAATCATCAGTACTGATATGATTTCTATCAAAAATAAGACATTCCTTGCATGGGCTAATTATAAGATTTATCTCCCAATCGGATCATACAGCCGTCGTGGAAAATTCATCCCGGCATACATATATCCGACTGTTATCATCGCAATACTGATCTTTATTGTCATTGCGATCATCATGAAATATACAAAATTCGGTCGTGAAGTATATGCCATCGGTGGAAATGCACAGAGTGCTATGATGATGGGATTAAATGTAAAGAAAACAAAATTCAAAGCATACGTTCTGGACGGACTGCTTGCAGGATGCGGCGGATTCCTCTTCTGCTTAAACAGCTGTTCCGGATTCGTAGAGCAGGCCAAAGGTCTTGAAATGGATGCGATCTCAGCTTCCGTTATCGGTGGTACACTGTTAAGCGGTGGTGTAGGAACACCATTTGGTACAGTCTTTGGTGTATTGATCAAAGGAACGATCTCAAGTCTTATCACCACACAGGGAACACTTTCCAGCTGGTGGGTACGTATCGCACTTTCCGCATTACTGTGCTTCTTCATTGTATTACAGTCAATCATCGGAAGTATGAAGAAAAAGAATTAGAGATCATACATAAAACTGACAAACCTCAATATGATATATATAAATTAAATCTATGTACAAAAAAGGATTCTGCATTGCAGAATCCTTTTTGTATTGCGTGCGTTATCTTGTATGACGTCTGTAACTTGCAGGTGTCTCTTCGTATTTCTCCTGAAATAATTTGTAGAAATATCCCTTGTTATGATATCCTACCGAATCGGCAATCTCTTCGATACTCTTGTCAGTCGACACAAGCAGATGTTCCGCACGTTCCAGCCGAATCTGCTGGACATAAGCGGAATAGGTAAGTCCGGTCTTTCGTTTGATCAGGCGGTTGAAGTAATCCTCCTGATAGTGGAATTCATCCACCAGATCCTGGATGGTGATATCTCTGAAATGTGCCCGGATATAGTCCGAAATCTCTTCGAATACGATCCAGTTCATCGTCTGCTTCTGCTCTTTGGAAAGAGAAAAATCATACTGTGTACTTAAGATCCGGAAGATCCGGAATAACAGACCTTTTGTAATATATCTGGAACCACTGTCCGGCGAATAAGATTCTTTCAAAAGCAACAAAAGACTGTCGTCCAGAGATTCGCTTGCCCCGTCGGATGGTCGGAAATGCAGAAATTGCTGGACATCCTTTTGCTTTAACAATGCAGACTGCAGGAAGGAAAGAATCTTCTGCGGGGTACTGTTCTCATTCATGATCTCCGTAAACATATCGTTGGCAATTCCGATAAAAAGTACGACCCCAGACTGGTCTGTCAGGCAGTCCTGGTGCAGACAGTTTTTGTCGATCAGGCAGAGATCACCTTTCTGAAAGACTACATCTTTATTCAATATCCGTTGGTGAAATTCTCCTTCCACAACATAGGAAAGTTCCAGATAATCATGCGTGTGAAGCTGCGTATATTTCCCTTCCGAATAGGAATAATGATAGCAGAAATTCTCCGGAGACGGCATCATCGTTGCATACAGGTTACCGGGAGAATCGAAGTTCCAGCATAATAAGAAGCTGCGGTCCTGACCGAGTAACGGATACGTCTTGACTTCCTGAACGGATTTGGAATATTCCGGACAGACAAGTCTTGCGCCTAATTTATGGTTTTCCGGAAGAAGCCGTGTATCGGGTCCTGTGATCCGGCGGCAAAAATCGGATAAATTCATATAAAATACCTCCTTGGATTCTCCTTAGATTATATCATAACGGAGGTCGGAATAGGTAACTATTTTCCCAAAAGTGCAGAGTTAAGAAATTGAGAAAACAAGTCCATATTTTTATAATAGAGACATAATGAAGCTGTAAATGAAACAGAAAATTTGAGCGAAAAGGAGTAATTAAACATGTTAAAAACAAAGAATTATCAGTTTTGGTTCTGCACAGGATCACAGGATCTTTATGGAGATGAGTGTCTTGCACACGTAGCAGAGCATTCAAAGATTATCGTAGATGCATTGAACAAATCAGGAAACCTTCCATATGAAGTAGTATGGAAACCAACCATGATCACAAACGAAGTAATCAGAAAGACATTCAACGAAGCTAACACAGACGAGAACTGTGCCGGTGTTATCACATGGATGCATACATTCTCTCCTGCAAAATCATGGATCTTAGGATTACAGGAATACAGAAAACCATTACTTCACTTACATACACAGTTCAACCGTGAAATCCCATACGACACAATCGACATGGACTTCATGAACGAGAACCAGGCAGCACATGGTGACAGAGAGTACGGACACATCTTCAGCCGTCTGAACATGGAACGCAAAGTTGTTGCAGGATACTGGGAAGACGAAGACGTTCAGAAACAGATCGGATCATGGATGCGTACAGCAGTAGGTGTTGTAGAAAGCAGCCACGTCAGAGTTATGCGTGTAGCTGACAACATGAGAAACGTAGCCGTAACAGAAGGCGACAAAGTAGAAGCTCAGATCAAATTCGGATGGGAAGTAGATGCTTATCCTGTAAATGAAGTTGTAGAAGCTGTTAATGCAGTATCTCAGGCTGATATCGACACATTAGTAGAAGAATACTATGACAAATATGACATCCTTCTTGAAGGAAGAGATGAGAAAGAATTCCGTGAGCATGTAGCAGTACAGGCTGGAATCGAACTTGGATTTGAAAGATTCCTGGATGAGAATAACTATCAGGCAGTTGTAACACACTTCGGAGATCTTGGCGGACTGAAACAGCTTCCAGGACTTGCAATGCAGAGACTGATGGAAAAAGGATACGGATTCGGAGCAGAAGGTGACTGGAAGACAGCTGCTATGGTTCGTGTTATGAAGATCATGACTCAGGGAATGAAGGACGCTAAGGGAACTTCATTCATGGAAGATTACACATATAACCTTGTATCAGGTAAAGAAGGCGTTCTGGAAGCTCACATGCTGGAAGTTTGCCCGACAATCGCAGATGGCAAGATCAGCATCAAAGAGCAGCCACTTAGCATGGGTAACAGAGAAGATCCTGCAAGACTTGTATTCACATCTAAGACAGGTCCGGCTATCGCAACATCTCTGATCGACCTTGGTGACAGATTCCGTCTGATCATCAACGATGTAGACTGCAAGAAGACAGAGAAACCAATGCCAAAACTTCCAGTAGCAACAGCATTCTGGACACCACAGCCGAACTTAAAGGTTGGAACAGAAGCATGGATCCTGGCAGGAGGAGCTCACCACACAGCATTCTCTTATGATTTAACAGCAGAGCAGATGGGTGACTGGGCAGCATGCATGGGAATCGAAGCTGTATACATTGATAAGGATACAACAATCAGACAGTTCAAGAATGAACTCCTGTGGAACAGCGTTGCATACCGCAAATAATCAAATAAAGAATTACGGGTAAAAGATTATATTTGCAGGGGATATCGAAATAGATATTTCCCTGCAAAAATAGTATAATGGAGATATTAAGAAAACTTAAAATATAATGTTTAGGAGGAAGCGTACAATGAGCAATGTAAAAGAGATCATTGAAAGCGGAAAAGCATATCTTGGAATCGAATTCGGTTCTACAAGAATTAAAGCAGTACTGATCGATGAGGAGCACAATCCGATCGCATCCGGAAGCCATACATGGGAGAACCGTTATGAGAACGGACTGTGGACCTACTCTCTGGACGATATCTGGGCAGGTCTTCAGGACAGCTACCGCGATATGGCAGAAAATGTACAGAAAGAATACGGAGTAACGATCAAGAAACTGGGAGCGATCGGATTCAGTGCCATGATGCACGGATATATGGCATTTGACAAAGAAGGAAAGCTTCTTGCACCATTCCAGACATGGAGAAACAGCAATACAGGAAAAGCTTCCGAAGTGCTGGTAGATCTGTTCCAGTATAATATTCCGCTGAGATGGAGTATCGCACATCTGTATCAGTGCATTCTGGATAAAGAAGATCATGTAAAAGATATCGCATTCACGACAACACTTGCAGGATATATCCACTGGCAGATGACAGGTGAGAAGGTTCTTGGTGTAGGAGATGCATCCGGAATGTTCCCAATCGACATGAATACAAAAGACTATGATGAAGAAATGATTCAGAAGTTCGATAAACTCATCGAAGGTGAGAACTATCCATGGAAAATAAAAGAGATTCTTCCTAAAGTTCTGGTAGCAGGAGACGCAGCCGGTATCCTGACAGAAGAAGGAGCAAAGAAACTTGACCCTACAGGTAATCTGGAAGCCGGAATCCCGCTTTGTCCTCCGGAAGGAGATGCAGGAACAGGTATGGTAGCTACAAACAGCGTAGCACAGCGTACAAGCAACATTTCCGCTGGTACTTCATTCTTCTCTATGGTTGTCCTTGAGAAACCTCTGAAAGACTTACATACAGAGATCGACATGGTTACAACACCTGACGGAAGTCTGGTTGCCATGGTACATTCCAATAACGGAACAACAGATCTGAATGCATGGGTAAATCTGTTTAAAGAATTCGCTGATTCTATCGGAGCAGACGTAGACATGAATCAGATGTATGGAACACTTTACAATAAAGCACTGGAAGGCGATGCTGACTGTGGTGGAATCCTTTCTTATGGTAACTACGCAGGCGAGCCTATCACAAATGTAGAAAAAGGACGCCCAATGGTAGTCAGAACACCAGAGACAAAATTCAATCTGGCTAACTTCATGAGATCTCACCTGTACACAGCACTTGGTGTTATCAAAGTCGGAATGGATATCTTAACAAAAGACGAAGGTGTTGAGATTGATACCGTTCTTGGACATGGCGGACTCTTCAAGACAAAAGGTGTCGGACAGAAGATCCTTGCAGATGCGATCAACACACCTGTAGTAGTTATGGAGACAGCAGGCGAAGGCGGACCATGGGGAATGGCTATCCTTGCTGAGTACATGGTAAAACGTGAAGAAGGCGAGAAGCTGGAAGACTACCTGAAGAATAAAGTATTCGGAAGCGATGCCGGAAGCAGAATCGATCCGGATCCGGAAGGCGTAGCTGGATACGAAGCATTTATGGAGACATACAAGAAAGGTCTTGACGTAGAGCGCAGAGCTTGTGCAGATCTGTAAGAAATATTATATGAAAGCAGAGGGGGCATAGGTTATGTCCCCGTATCTGCATATTCTTATATACAAGGGGAAAATGTTGATAACAGCTTTTCCGCAGTAACAGAAATATAAAGGAGATAGAAAGAGATGCTGGAAGAATTAAAAAAAGAAGTATATGAAGCAAACATGCTTCTTCCAAAATATGGCCTGGTAACATTCACATGGGGAAATGTAAGCGGAATCGACCGTGAAAAAGGTCTTTTCGTAATCAAACCAAGTGGAGTAGATTATGACAAATTAACACCGGAAGATATGGTAGTTGTAGACCTTCAGGGTAATAAAGTAGAGGGAGACTTAAATCCATCTTCTGATACAGCAACACATGTAGAGCTGTATAACAGATTCCCGAACATTGGTGGTGTTGTACATACACATTCTCCTTGGGCAACAAGCTGGGCTCAGGCAGGAAGAGGAATCCCTTGCTACGGAACTACACATGCAGATTACCTGTACGGAACAGTACCATGTGTAAGAAATCTTACAAAAGAAGAAATCGATGAAGCTTATGAGAAAAATACAGGTGTCCTGATCGCAGACAGATTCGATGAAGATGATCTGGACTATGTTGCAACACCTGCAGTACTCTGCAAGAACCATGGACCATTCACATGGGGCAAAGATGCTCACGAAGCAGTTCACAACGCAGTAGTATTAGAGGAAGTTGCCAAGATGGCAGCAAGATGCGAAATGATCAACCCAGACGTTAAACCTGCACCACAGGAATTACAGGATAAGCATTACTATAGAAAACATGGAGCAAATGCTTATTATGGACAGCCGGGGAAATAAATTTGGTTGACATTTAATTCATTAGGCTGGTGGATATCCGGACCGGGAGACCAATCGTGTTAAAAAATTAAATAAAAAAAGGACTGCATTATTTGGGAGGAGTGCAGTCCTGAGGAAAAAGTTATGAAAAAGATTTAAAGTGTTGTTTTTTCGAACAATTTATAGTATAGAGTGCAATTGTGATGAAAGTGTGATGAAAAGACGAACAAATTGTTAATAATTGTGAAGTGACTACAAGAGACACTGCCAGTGATGACAGTGTCTCTTGTAGTCATTTGGTTCTATACTGTTGTGAACAGGTCGATAGACTGTCCTGTCATAACTGCCGGTGAATCTGCCAGCAGGTAGATGATTGCTTTTGCAACATCTTTTGAGCTTCCCATCGGGCAGCCGTCCTGTCCTACAGAGTGGTTGTAGACTCTCTGCCCCGGTGTGTCCACGATTCCAGGAGATACGGCATTGCATTTGATTCCGTATTCTTTGGTCTGGATAGCAGTTGTCTTGGTCATGGTTACGATACCGCCTTTTGCAACAGCGTATGCACCCATCTGAGATGCAATACGACCCATTCTTGAAGATACATTTACGATATCTCCTTTTCCTTGTTTTATCATTACAGGTACAACATTTTTAGTTACAAGGAATGGGATTCTTAAGTTTGTCTTGATGATCTGATCCCACTGTTCTTCTGACCATTCCCAGATCTTAATTGCCTGATGTTCGATATTTTTGTAGATCTCTTTTGGGTATCCGCCTGCATTGTTAACGAGAATATCAATTCTTCCGTATTTATCAACAACAGTTTTGACCATGTCGGCAACCTGTTCTCCGTCTGTAAGGTCTCTGGAAAGTGAGATTGCTGTTCCGCCGGCATCTTCGATCATTTTTACTGTTTCATCAAGATCAGACTGTGTTCTTGCTACTGTTACGACAGTGGCACCTTCAGCAGCGATAGCAAGTGCTGCGTCACGTCCGATTCCTTTTCCTGATCCTGTTACAATTGCGATTTTTCCTTCTAATTTACCCATGATATATATCCTCCAAAATTACATTCATTATTTTCTGATTACGAAGTGCCATATAAGGCCGGTTCGTAGAATTGTTGTTATTTATACAAGCCTTGCTGTTTCAGCAAAGAACTGAATGTCTGTAGCTTCGATGTAGCTGTCACCGATTTCATGAAGTAGTATGACGTTGAGATTACCGTTCAGATTCTTCTTATCTAAGGCAATCGCTTCGGTTAATGTCCCAAGAGTGAGACCACATTCAAAAGGAAGTCCGTAGGTCTTTAAAACCTTCTGGATACGTTCTGCAGTTCCTTTTGGTGTTAATCCTTTTTCTTCGGCAATTCTGGTGATCTGATACATGCCGATGGCAACGGCTTCGCCATGACTTTCCCGCTGATAATGGAAATGTTGTTCAATGGTGTGAGCCAGTGTATGTCCGAAATTCAGTAACATACGCTCACCTGTGTCAAACTGATCATTTTCTACAACCATTCGTTTGATATCTACACAGCGTGTAATGATGGCAGGCAGTTCTTCTTTTAAATCTTCAAAAGAACTGTGTGATTCCAAGGTACTAAATAAATCCGCATCTTTGATGCAGCCGTATTTGATAACCTCTCCCATACCATCATTGATAAATCGTTCCTTCAGCGTGTTAAGTACCAGTGGATCGATCAGCACCAGTGAAGGCTGATAGAATGCGCCGACTAGATTCTTGCCTTCCGGAAGGTCTACTGCGACTTTTCCACCGACAGAAGAATCAACCTGCGCCAACAGTGAAGTTGGGATCTGTACCAGTCTTACACCTCTTAGATAACTGGAAGCGGCAAATCCTGCAAGATCACCGATGACACCGCCGCCAAGAGCGATGACCAGATCACTACGGGAAATCTTTGCCTCCAGCATTGCCTTGTAGACAGTCGGAAGTGTCTGGAAATCCTTGGTTGATTCACCGTGAGGAAGTACCAGATGGTGACATTCGTAAGTGGAGTCCAATGTATGGATCAGCCGGTCACCATATAACGGAAATACATTGTCATCGGAAATGATCATAATGCGTTTTCCGTGGTAGATCTTTCGGATGTAATCTCCGGCCTGGGATAATATGTTATTTTCAATATAGATAGGATAACTGTCTTTTTCCAGATTAACTGTAAGTTTCATAATATATACTCCTGTAAGGTTTTTGTCTGAACCGCCATGCGTTCGTAAGGAACTGCCAGTGGTAGGTTATCTGCATTAGATCGTCTTGCCGACAACACCTGCAATCTGTGAAACCTTTTTGATCAATTCGTCGTATTTCTTAGGTTTTAATGACTGAGCTCCGTCGCAGAGTGCGGATTCCGGATCATTGTGTACTTCTATCATCAGTCCGTCGGCTCCTGCTGCTACAGCGGCCATTGCCATAGAATCTACTAACCACCATTTACCGCCCGCATGACTTGGGTCAACGATGATCGGAAGATGTGTCAGTTTACGAAGTACCGGGATACTCTGAAGATCCAGAGTATTTCTTGTATAGCTTTCGAAAGTACGGATTCCGCGTTCGCAGAGGATGACATTTTCATTACCGGATGCCATGATGTATTCTGCTGACATGATCCATTCTTCGTAAGTTGCGTTCAGACCTCTTTTTAAAAGGATTGGACGGTCAAGTTGTCCTAATTCTTTTAACAGATCGAAGTTCTGCATGTTACGTGCACCGATCTGGATAAGATCTACTTTCTCGTTAAAGATATCGAGGTATTTGTCTGACATCAGTTCGGTTACGATCGGAAGTCCTGTTGCTTCTTTTACAGCTGTTAAGATGTCGAGTCCTTCCAGTCCGAGCCCCTGGAATGAATAAGGACTTGTTCTTGGCTTGAATGCACCTCCGCGGAGTAAGTTGGCTCCGGAAGCTTTTGCAGCCTGGGCGATTTCAAGTACCTGTTCGTAAGATTCTACGGAACAAGGACCGGCGATCATTGCCAGGTTGTCGCCGCCAACTTTTACACCGGATACATCGATGATGGAATCTTCCGGATGGAATGCACGGTTGGCTAATTTGTATGGCTCCTGTACATGCATAACTTTATCGACTGCAGAATCAATTTCGAATAATTTGGAATCGACTTTGGCTGTGTCACCGATACAACCGATAACTGTCATCTCTTCGCCCTGTACAACGTGTGTGTTAAGTCCTCTCTTTTTGACCATGTTCTCGACACGAGAAACATCATCTTTTGTAGTGCGTGGTTTTAATACGATAATCATAATAAATATCCTCCAACATGTATGATAATTGTGCCTGTGTGATATTTCTTTTCCCGTGTGAGTCTAGTATAGTCGCACTGTAAAATATTCGCACTGCAAAACTTTAATTACTTAAAGCGTAAAACTAATGATATATTAACGCAATGGGATTTGATTGTCAACACTTTTATTCGATAAATTCTTTCATTTTTAAAAAAGTGTGTTAGACTAAAATTGTATAGTAAAAAAGGAGTGGGAAAATGGTAAGTGTTTGGGCAGCAGATATTACACCATTACTAATAGAAGAGACGTATCAGGCATATTATGATAAAGTGCCTGAGTGGAGAAAAGATAAAGCGGATAAACTTAAAAATGTGGATGACAAAGCAAGGAGTGTCGGTGCCTGGATATTGTGGGAAAAGATGAAGAAGGTTCTGAGACTTCCGGAATCGGCAGTTTTCAATCTGTCACATTCGGGAAAATATGTATTGTGTGCCTGTAGTGACCGTGGAGATGTTCAGACAGGCTGTGATGTGGAGATGAAGGGAAAGCTGCGGATGCCGGTGGCAGAACGGTATTTTTGCCGGGAAGAATGTGAGATCATCCGCAATGGGAAGGATGAAAAAGAACAGGCGGAGTGGTTTTACCGCTTCTGGGTATTAAAAGAAAGCTTTATGAAAGCAACCAGAAGAGGAATGGGCCTGGACATGCGCACATATGAATTTGCCTGGGGACAGGACGGCATACCATATCTGAAAAAGCAGCCTGAGGAATATCCGGAGAAATATCTGTGCAGGGAGTACGAACTGGAGCAGGGGGACGCAAGGGTCGCGGTAATTACGACAGATAATGAGATCGAGGGGAGATTACACGAAGTCAGACTTGCTTAATAAAGGGGTGTATGAACATGAAACAGTTAATGACAAAATGGGCAGACAATATAAATGAAAAGAATGTACTAGGGGAGTACCCAAGACCGCTCATGCGCAGAAAAAGCTATGTAAATCTGAACGGAATATGGAAATATGCAATAAGAGAAACAAAAGGATTTCCAAAGAAAATGGATGGGGATATCCTGGTTCCGTTTTCGCCGGAAGCTGTATTGTCGGGGGTAAACAGACAGTTAAAACCAGAAGAATATCTATGGTATAAGAGAAGGCTTCCGGATGAAGTAAAGCCGGAGAAGGGAAGCAGATGGATCCTTCATTTTGGAGCGGTAGATCAGTGTGCGGTCGTATATATAAATGGAAAGAAACAGGGAAAGCATGTGGGAGGCTATCTTCCATTTTCATATGATATTACGGAAGCATTAAAAGAAGAAAAGAATCTGTTGACCGTAAAAGTAAGAGATTATTCGGAGACTTGTTATTATAGCAGAGGAAAACAGAAACTTAAAAACGGAGGGATGTTCTATACGGCACAGAGTGGAATCTGGCAGACCGTATGGATTGAAAAAGTTCCAGAGTGTTATATCGGACATCTTAAGATCACACCTCTTTATGACCAGTCTTCTATAATGATCCAGATGGAAGAAGAACATGGCATAAAAGATATTGATTACGAAGTTACGATAACGGCAAGAAAGATGTGGCCGGTGAAAGCATCCGGAAAGACGGGAAAGCCGTGTGTGATCATGATACCACATATGAGAAGCTGGAGTCCGGAAGATCCATTTCTGTATGATCTTCATGTGAGGATGGGAGAGGATTCGGTAGAAAGTTACTTTGCCATGCGTAAGGTAGAAGTTAAAAATGACAAAGAGGGAATGCCGAGGATATTTTTGAACAATGAGCCGTATTTTGAAAAAGGAGTACTGGATCAGGGATATTGGCCGGATGGTCTATACACACCGCCGTGTGATGAAGCGATGATCTATGATATCCAGAAGATGAAGGACCTGGGGTTCAATATGATCCGCAAGCATATTAAGATAGAACCGCAGAGATGGTATTATCACTGCGACCGTATCGGTATGCTGGTCTGGCAGGATATGGTGAACGGAGGACGGGATTATAAGAGCTGGTATGTAACGTATATGGCGACAGCCATGGAGGGAATGCATATCCGGGCAAAAGATACCAGGATTCATCTGATGGGACGTCAGGATCCGGCCGGGCAGAGACAGTTTGAAAAAGAGATGAAGGAGACGGTTCGATTGCTTTATGATCATCCATCCATTGTTACATGGGTTATTTTTAATGAAGGATGGGGACAGTTTCAGACGAAGAAGATGACAGATATAGTAAGGGCAGAAGATCCTTACAGGCTGACAGATTCTGCGAGTGGCTGGTTTGATCAGGGGTGCGGGGATATACGAAGCATCCATGATTATTTCTTCCCTTTGCATGTAACACCGGAAAAGAGGGTAACGGCACTTACTGAGTTTGGCGGGTATTCGCTGCAGATCCCGAAGCATAGTATGTACGAGAAAAAGGTCTACGGTTATAAAAAGTTCAAGAGAAAAAGAGAACTTACGGCGGGCTATGAGAAATTGATAAAAAAGCTCATTATTCCGAATATCAGCCGTGGATTAAGTGCAACTGTTTACACACAATTATCGGATATAGAAGAAGAGGTAAATGGAATCATTTCTTATGATAGAAAAATAGTCAAAATGGATGAAAAGACCGTTAAAAAACTGAATGAAAAACTTCATTTTTAGCCTTTATTTTCGGGGAAATGTAACGTAAGCAGAGTTGACGTGTTTTCTGTGATTTGTTAGAATATAAAAGGGAAAAATAAAGATTTATCAAGATAGAAAAATGTTTACAAAACCATAAAAAAGCACACGAGGAGAGTATGGGAGAGTAAGAATAATAAGGAGGAAAAGAATGTTGGAATTAACGTTTGGAGAACAGGTCAAGATCATTCTGAGTCGTAAAGGGATGACGATCAAAGAACTTGCAGAGAAGATAGAAAAACAGACAGGAAAGAAGATGTCGCGTCAGAATCTGACCCAGCGTCTTGGCAGAGATAATTTCCAGGAGCAGGATATGCGAATGATCGCAAAGATTCTTGAGTGTCCGTTTTATCTGGATATATTAGAAGAACATGAGGAGCATGAAGAGAAGCCTTCAAAGGCCCAGAAAATTACAGAGCCTGAAAAGAAGAAAACATCTGCCAAAGCAGAAGAAAGAGATATTACGATAGGTGAGCTTGTAGATATTCATAAAGAATTAGATGCAATAGAAAAGAAGAAAAAGAAGAAGTCTAAAAAGGTTGTAGAGCCAGATCCGGAATATGTTCAGGAAACAATATTTGATTTTGTAAGAGAGAAAGAAGCGACAGCAGAACCTGCCACAGAAATAGAAGAGCAGGAAGAAGAGATACAGGAGCCGGTGGAAGAAACCGGAAGTTCGGAAGCTGTGACACCGGAAGCAGAAGAGTCGGTGACTGTAAGTGAAGAAGAACCTGCAGCGGGTGTAGAGGAGCATGCTGAGAAACCTGTATATGAAGACGAGCCGGTGTATGAGTCAGAATCGGAATATGCAGAAGAACCAGTGTATGAGTCAGAATCGGAATATGCAGAAGAACCAGTGTATGAAGCAGAGCCAGAATATGCAGAAGAACCGGTGTATGAAGCAGAGCCAGAATACGCAGAAGAATCGGCGTATGAAGCAGAGCCAGAGTATGCAGAAGAACCAGTGTATGAAGCAGAGCCAGAATATGCAGAAGAACCAGCCTATGAAAGTGAGCTGGAATATACAGAGGAGCCGGCTTATGAGTCGGAACCGAAATATACAGAGGAGCCAGCTCATGAGTCAGAACCGGAAGTAGAAGAGCCAGAGGAACCGGAAAAACCGGAGCCGAAGAAAGTTGAACCGGAGAAGAAAGCGCATGGATGGAGAGCGCTCTTCGGAATACGTAAAAAGCATGAAGAAGAATCAGCGCATGAAGAACCGGCAAAAGAAGAAAAGCCGGAAATCCAGTATCATGAGTTTGATTATTCGGGAGACGGTGAGTCAGAGAAACTTGCAGAAGAATTTATGCCGGAGGAACCGGAACAGGAGGAAACATATGCAGCAGCTGATGAGACCTCCGGTTATGAGAATAACGGATATCAGAGCCGGTATGCGCAGGAAAATGAAGAAGACTTATTCACATCTGATGAAGAGGATCTCAGTAAAGGTGAACTTAATCCTTACACAGGACATGAATATGAATCAAACAGCGTAAGAATGCATCCGAAGAGAATCGGCTATGTACAGGTATATGACAGAGGAAAACATCAGTGGACAGATATGACGGAGTGGGCATTCCTTGGATATCAGGAACGTAAAAAGGCACTTCTCGGAAAAGATTATGAGCCGCCGATCTATCTGGATTAGTGTTGAATGAACATAGAAAGAAAATGTTATGAATAAGGTGTTCAGCCGGATCTCCGGCTGGACACTTTTTGTACAAGGGGATGCAAGAGAAGCTGCCGCTTACAGGAACTTCCGGTGGCAAATTTTGTAGATTAAAATATGAAGGAGGAGCAGAAAATGGAATGGACAAGGCTTTTATCAACAAAACGTCAAAGACAGAACAGATACAAGAGTCAAAAATATGGTGATGCAGACCTTAGAAGTGAATTCGAAAAAGATTATCACAGAATCATCGGCAGTGCGTCATTTAGGAGACTTCAGGATAAGACACAGGTATTTCCACTGGATAAAAGTGATTTTATCCGTACGAGACTGACCCATTCCATGGAAGTCTCTTCGCTGGCAAAATCTCTGGGTCAGAATATAGGAGAAAGCATATTGGTACACAAGAAAGATTCCAGTTTCACTTTACAGATGAAAGAGGATATCTGCAATATTCTTCAGTGTGCAGGACTGATTCATGATATCGGCAATCCACCGTTTGGTCATTATGGAGAAGCGGCGATCAGGGAATGGTTTGAAAGAAATCTTCCGCTTCTGACATATCATGGAACGTCACTTGAGGAGTTGCTCGAACCTCAGATGAGGGAGGATTTTTATCATTTTGAAGGAAATGCACAGGCACTTAGGCTGGTCAGCAAATTACATTTTCTGGTAGATGAAAATGGAATGAATCTGACGTATGCGCTTTTGAATACAATTATAAAATATCCGGTAGCATCTACAAAGATCCATCCGGAATCAGGAGATATCAGAGAGAAGAAGATGGGCTATTATTATGCAGACCGGGAACTGTTCGAGGATATTGTATCAGAGACGGGTGCGGGAAATCACAGACATCCACTTACCTTTATACTTGAGGCAGCAGATGATATTGCATATAAGACCGCAGATATTGAAGATGCATTTGTAAAAAGATTTCTTACATATCATAGTCTCAGAGATGAACTCAGAAAACTACAGAACAGGGAGAAAAAGTATGCAGACCCAGAAGAGAAAGATCAGAACTGGTTCTGCCCGGCAGATAAACTGGTAGAATTATACGACCGTGCAAAGAAGAACGGGGTAGATGATCCCGGTGATTATGCAGTGAAGAACTGGATCGTAAAAGCACAGGGATTTTTGATTGGCTGCGCAACTTCCGGATTTACTTCTCATTATGAAGAGATTATGGAAGGCACGTATAAAAAAGATCTGTTTGCAGGTACTTTGGCTGAAGGATTGGTAAAACTGCTTGGAGAGATAGCGTGCAAATGTGTATTTAAAACAGAGACGATCTATCGTATGGAAGTGAAAGAGGCAGTGATGCTGGATAATCTGCTGGACAGGTTTGTCGGTGCAGCAATAAAATATGATGATCCAACGCAGAAACTGAACTCAATAGAAGAAAGACTGATTTCATTTATTTCCAATAATTATAAAAAAGCATATCGTTATCATGCAGAAGAAAAATCAGAGGTTTATCGTCTTTATCTGAGACTTCTGCTAGTTACGGATTATATCTGTGGTATGACAGACAGCTATGCGAAGAGGCTGTATCAGGAATTGAATGCGATTATGGCATAAAAGAAAATATTTCAGAATAGATTGTGATAAATAGCCGGAAACAGGAGAGGATATTTTGAGACGGTTTATTCGATATCTGTATGAATACGAACAAGAGAAAAAGATGCGGAATGTAGGCTTCGTAAAAGTAGAACAGGATGTGGATCAGTGCGTGATCCATGTGCACGGAAAAGGATTCCGGATGGAAGAAAATGCGCAGGGACTTAGGGTGTATCTGTTCTGGAATACGGAAGATAAATGTATTGGAATCCCGCAGGGAGTGACAGAGGTTCCCGGCCCGGCGGTGAACTGGCGGCTATGCTATACACCGGAGGATGTCGGTAAGAAAGAAAATTATGATCTTGTCAACGGAATTATATTAAAGGACGTAAATGGACACTGGTATGCGGCAGTCTGGAATGACGATGTAGTAAACGTCTGCAGGATGGAAATGTGGAAGATGGAAGAAGATTCCGTGCAGGGTGAAGAACCTGAATGTAAGAAGGGATTAGCGCAGGGCGAAGAACCGGAATGTAAGAAGGGATTAGCGCAGGACGAAGAACCGGAATGTAAGAAGGAAACCTTGCAGGATGAAGAATCAGAGAGTGGGAAACTTGAAGATGATTTGGAAAAAGAGGCCTGCCTGGGGGGTAAAGTCCGCAAGATCCAGCGTAAAGATATGGTGTGTCTTCCGAGGTGTGAATGGAGACATGCAAATAATAGTTTTTTGATCCACGGGTATTATAATTATCACCATCTGATATTGACAGTCCGTGATGACCGGTTAAAATTAGGAGTACCGGGAGTGTATCATCCGCAGGAAGAAAAAGCCGCAGAAAGCTTTGGATTTCCGGAATTCATTCCTGCAGAAGAGCTGGATCTTAAGCTTACAGATGAAGAGAAGAATGACAGAGAGAAGTTCGGATACTGGTGCAGGGATATAAGAGGATCACATGACTGTGTAGAACCACAGAAGAGATAGAAAACAGGAAAATAGACGGAGAATGAATATGCAAAGCACAGATGAAAAATATATGAAAGAAGCGATCAAACAGGCAAAGAAAGCATATGCGATCGGTGAGGTGCCGATCGGATGTGTGATCGTATATCAGGATAAGATCATTGGGAGAGGATATAACCGCAGAACAATTGATAATAATACCCTGGCGCATGCAGAACTGATCGCGATTAAAAAAGCAAGCAAGAAGATGAATGACTGGAGACTGGAGGATTGTACGATGTATGTAACTCTGGAACCATGCCAGATGTGTTCCGGTGCGATCGTACAGTCCCGGATGACACGGGTAGTAGTCGGATGTATGAATCCGAAAGCCGGCTGTGCGGGCTCTATCTTAAATCTTCTGGATATGCCTGAATTTAATCATCAGGTAGAATTGACGACAGGAGTGATGGAAGAAGAATGCAGTCAGATGATGAAATCATTTTTTAAAGAATTGAGAGAAGCAAGGAAGAAGAAAAAGCAGCTGGAAAAAGAACAGACCGGGGAAATATAAAAGACAGGTGATCATATGAATGAAAAGACAGTAGGAATGCTTGCAAAGTTTACAGGTGTGTCTGTACATACAATAAAATATTATGAGAAGATTGGTCTTCTGAGTTCTACGAGAAGAGAACATTCGAATTACAGGTCTTACGATATAAGGGCATGCACGGATATTTACGAATGTATGAAGTATAAGAATCTTGGGTTCGCATTGAAAGAGGTCGGGAATCTGATAAAGGAAGCAGATTCAGAAGCGATAGATAATCTGTTGAAAAAAAGATTAGAGGAAATAGATGCTTCACTGTCAGAATTGCAGGAATTAAAAAAACGTGTGACGGATTATCTTGCAGAGACGGAAGAGATAGAAAAGAAACAGGGAAACTGGTATATAGAAGAAATGCCGGATTTCTGGATCAGATTTCAGACGAATAACCTGGAATATGGCAAAAATGCACAACTTGAATCGGACGGGATTAATTTCATGGATTATGCACCGGAAAGCAAATCGGTACTTAAGATAAGCAGAGAAAGTCTGAATGGAACGGAAAACCAGTTCTCCTGGGGACAGGCAGTACGGGCAGAGTATATAGAAGATATCGAAAAAAATGAAAATGTCTGGAGCAGGCAAAAAGGATATATCAGGATAAAAGGCGGAAGAGCATTTGTCCTGTATCTGAAAATTACCGGACCGTATGCATCGGAAGGAGTGCTGCAGAAGAAAATCCGAAAGATATACCGAAAGTTTCAACAAGATGCAAAGATACCGGGAGATGCTTACTGTGTAAGGATTAAGATCACACATGATGAAGAAGGAAATGATTGGAATTATTTGAAAATATATATATTACTGAAACCTGAGAGTTAATCTCAGGTTTTTGCACTTTAGTGAGGTAAAATGCCATTGAAGAGGTGAAATTAGAAAGAAAAGAATAGAAAAAATTAATAGAAAATGATTAAAAAGACTGAAAATTATAAAATGTATTAATAAGAGTACACTTGACCTGATACCTGTATCCAGTTATAAAATTAACAATATAGAAAAACGGGTCAGGAGGAAACGGATAATGACAAGTGAAGAAATCAAAAATATGAGTTTTGAAGATTTCCGGACACAGATTGAGGGGATGGAAGAGGTTCAGAAACTCACAGCAGACGGAACGGAGAGATATGGTATATATAAGCATGATGTATGCTATGTAAACAGAGACGGGATTGAGCGTACGCTCCAGATGATCGTACCAGAGACGAATGCCAAAGCACCAAAGATATATCCGGCAATTTTGTATGTTCAGGGATCGGCATGGAGAAAACAGGACAACTATAAACGGCTTGGAGCAATGGCAGATCTTGCAAGACGTGGATTTGTGACAGCGATTCTTCAATACAGAGAAAGCGATCTTGCTACATTTCCTGCTCCTGTAGAAGATGCAAAGACAGGTGTACGTTTCTTAAGAAAACATGCAGAGGAATATCGTATTGATCCGTCCCAGGTCTTTATAATGGGAGATTCAAGCGGCGGCAATACAGCGTTTATTGCGGGGGTTACGGCAGATCAGGAGCTGATGGACACAGATGTATATGGAGAATATTCCTGCAAGGTAAATGCAATCGTAGATTTCTACGGAGTTACATGCGTACAGATAAAAGAAGATTTCCCAACTACATTGAACCAGGGAGAACCGGACAGTCCGGAAGGAATGCTGATCGGTAAGAAGAATGTATATGAATATCCGGAACTTTCCAATGCAGTTACCTGTATGAATTATGTAAAAAAAGAGACAGAGATACCACCGGTCCTGATGATGCACGGACTTGCCGATGATCTGGTAGCACCGGAGCAGAGTATCCGCCTGTATAAGAAATTAAGAGAAGAAGACAAAGAAGTAGAATTCTATCTGGTAGAGAATGCAAAACACGGAGATCCGGCATTCTGGACAGAGAAGAATATGGATATTGTGGAAAAATTCCTGAAAGCACACATGAATTAAGGAGGTGCAGACTATGAATGCTACTGTAATGGCTATTATTCTGGTATTGATCGTTGTGGCAACGGTTGTCACGAAGAAAGTACCATTTAACTTTGTATTATTTATTGTACCGATCATTTGCTCGTTACTTTTGGGCTTTAGCTTACAGGAGACAAGTGACTTTGTACTGGAGCAGTTCAGTTCGATCATGAAATCTGCGGGATTCATGTTATTGTTTGCATTTCTGTATTTTCAGATGCTTACAGAAGCAGGAGTATTTGATACTATCATATCAGCAGTGACGAACAAGCTTGGCGATAAGATGAATGTCATCGTAATTATGATCCTGACATCCGTAATTGCAGCATTTGCAATTCTGACAGGAAATTTTACACCGGCGTACCTGATCACATTCCCGATCCTGGTACCACTTTATAAGAAATATGATTTTGACCGTGAGGCAGCATTTATCATAGCACAGACTGCAATGTCTGCGATGTGCTTCATTCCGTGGGGGATTGGAATGGCATATACGGCATCTTCTGCAGGATTATCTGCCAATGAACTGTCAAAGGCATCGGTTCCATGGGCATTATGTTTTATCCCGGCCATCGTTCTGCAGTGGGTATACTTTGGGATCAAGCATAAGAAACGTGTGGGAACATTTGGCGTAGTTGTAGAAAATGTAGAAGAGGAGACAAAAGAAGTAGAAGAGAATCCATACAGACGGCCAAAGCTTTTCTGGATTAATTTTATCTTATTCATTGTATTCATGGTCGGTCTTGGTGTATTCAGTCTGCCTCCATATCTGGTATTTATGGCAGCAACGGTCGTAACGGCAATGATCAACTATCCAAAGAATTTTGGTGAGATATTTGGTAAAGTCGGACCGATGTATCTGAACATTATCGTAATGCTGCTTGCAATCTCTGTATATCAGGCAGTATTCAATAATACGGGAATGGTAGGAGCTGTCTCAGACGGACTGATTAAGATCTGTCCGAAGTTCATGCTGGAATATATACATATCATCTTACTGCTGTTATGTGTGATTATCATTTACTTTATTCCATTCCAGATCTTCAATGCAATGTATCCGGTGTTCATCTCTATCGGGGCAGGATTTGGAATTCCGGCAGTGACGATCATTGCACCGTTCGTATGTAACCTGTCACTGGCAACGAGTTCAACACCGACAAACTCATCAACTTATCTTGGATGTGCATTGACAGAGACAGATGTACAGCACTTCTGTAAGAAGGCAGTTCCGGTACAGACAGTAACAAATGCAATTGTGATATTGCTGGCGTTAATATTTGGCATAGTATAAAAAACGGAGACAGAGGAATTTTGGAAATTCTTCTGTCTCTATTTTTATAGAAAACCGGCCATGGCAGGTTCTGTATATAAAAAATACCCACATGCGAAAAATCACAGTGGATAAGATGAATACTATATTATTATTTATGTGCATTGCGCTTCGAACGAGCCTTCACAGACGTTACCTTGGTAGTTAACTCAGCCCAGGCACCCTTACGGCACCCGAGAGGTTCCACTTAGTGCTGCTTCATTCCTGACCTGACACGGTTCATGGAGTCCCGTCGCGTAAGACCCAAACATCAACGTCACTTTCCAAGGGCAGCTCTGCAAAAACAAGCCCTCTGCGCAATATCACCCCTGCTATAGCGGATTGCAGGTGCAAGGTACCGCTAACACCCCGGCTGCACAGCTCAACATTTTAACGTGTTCCGGGCAAAAAGTCAATGGAAATGTTGTAAAAAAGGCGATACCAATTTATAATACCTAGATATATGAGAATTTATCTGATTGGGTGTATGCCTGAAGGGAAAAATTCTGATCTGGAGGAAAGAATAATGAAGATATTACTGGCAGCAGTCAATGCAAAATATATACATTCCAATCTGGCGGTCTACAGCCTGAAAGCCTATGCCGAGGATCCGGCGGTGGAGATCGGAGAATATACGATCAACCAGCAAAAGGACGATATCCTGATGGACATCTATAAGAGACAACCGGATATTCTCTGCCTTTCCTGCTATATCTGGAATTTGGACTATATAGAAGAAATTGTGCTGGAAATCGGAAAGCTGCGTCCGGATATGCCAATCTGGCTTGGCGGGCCGGAGGTTTCCTATGATGCAAAAGAAGTATTAAGACGGCTTCCATGTGTCAAAGGAGTGATGAAAGGCGAAGGAGAGAAAACTTTCAAAGAAATCTGCCGGATATACCGAAATGAATTCGAAAAAAGAGAAAATGTATGTGGATATCAGGATAAAAATGTGGATAATTCCTGGAAGAAATCGGAGAGTGTGGATAACCAGTTAAAAAATGTTATAGGCATTACTTTCCGGACAGAAGAAAATGAAATCATCGATAAACCATGGCGGCCGATCATGGATTT
>OLWT01000601.1_pt1 | contig 22061 bp, 21 predicted proteins | sample 1674001 | NCBI WGS metagenome assembly OLWT01 (sample SAMEA103958137, study PRJEB25191) | human gut metagenome | biome: human-associated habitat [ENVO:00009003]; feature: intestine environment [ENVO:2100002]; material: feces | place: Germany | collected 2013/2015 | reverse complement strand
TCCGCGAGATGGCAGAGAACTTCGGTCTGGTAAGGAAAAGCATGAGGCCGAAGCTTGGGCGCAAGTCGTTCTTCACGCCTGAAGGAAAAGTGGCCCTGATGTTCCTGAAGATGTACACTGGACTCAGCTGTCCGAAACTGCTGGAACAGCTGAACGGCAACATCCACTACCAGATATTCTGCGACGTGATAATAGATCCGACACGCCCATTGACAAACTACAAGTTGTTGGACGACATAATGATGGAACTTGCAGGGAAGTTGAAGATACAACAACTTCAGGGCATACTCGCCGACAAGTGGAGACCGTACATGGAGAATCTGGACACGATGTGCACAGATGCTACGTGCTATGAGAGCGAGATGCGTTATCCGACTGACGCGAAGCTGCTGTGGGAAGGGATTGAGAAGAGCTATGCGACGATGTGCGAGTTGAGCAGCAGACTGGGAATCCATCGTCCCCGAACAAAGTACCTTGACGTGCAGAAGGCGAACCTGACATACAGGAAACAGCGCAAGCACAGCAGGAGCCAGACAAGGAAGATTACACGCAGGCTGCTTGACCTGCTCGGCAAGATACTGAAGGAGATACGTGAGATTGAGAGGGGCCATGAGAATGCAGAGAACTTGTTGACTGTCAGAGAGAAAAGTGATCTGGAAATCATCACGAGGATGTACCGCCAGCAGAAGAACCACTTCCGGAACAATGACAGCAGGGAAAGCATCCCCAACAGGATAGTGAGTCTCAGCAAGCCACATTTGAGACCGATAGTGAGAGGCAAGGAGGTGAAGAGCGTCGAGTTCGGAGCGAAGGTCAACAACATATTGGTCGACGGGATATCGTTCATTGAGAAGCTGTCATTCAATGCGTTCAATGAAGGGACCCGCCTGGTGCACTGCCTGAAGATGCACAAGAGACTGTTTGGGGTCGAAGCGAAAAAGGTCGGAGGAGACACCGGCTACGCGGGAACTGAAAACAGGGACTACTGCAAGGCGAACGGAATACAGACATCTTTCGTAAAAAGAGGCCGACCGTTCGGTGAGAAGAAAAAGGAGAAAGACCTTGTCCGAAAGGAACTTGCCAGAGTGAGGGCGACTGCGATGGAAGGCTCGTTCGGGACACAGAAGGAGCACTACGATCTCCGGAGGGTCAAGGCCAGGACGAAGCGGACGGAAATCCTTTACATCTTCTTCGGCATCCACACGGCAAATGTGGTTCAGTTGGCGGACAGGATAGAACAAAGGGCGCGTTTGGCGGCTGCCTGACACTGAAATATGCGGTCAATGCGGAGCTCTTGTGGGGGAACTGTATCCTCGCCATGAAAAACAGACAAAAAATCCGGCCGAAACGACCGGAAACAGATATAAAATTGAAATTTTGATGAGTCGTACGCAGAAGTTGAAGGGATTGGTCGCTGCTTCGCTCAGATTGAAAACATTAAACGACAATCCCTATTTAACTTATTGGAAAGGGCGTTCTCAAATAGAACGAGCTAAAGAAGAACTAGCATAATATGAAAAGAATACTTCTTTTTACGGATAGCCTAGGTGCAGGCGGAGCACAACGGCAGTTAGTGGGATTGGCACTTCTCCTTCAACAAAAAGGATACAATATTAAAGTATGCACTTATCATCATCTTGACTTTTACAAGTCTTTCCTTGACGAGAATAAAATAGAGAATGAACTGATTCCAGGAGCTGCCAACGAAAAAAAACGGATTCTGGCAGTTATCACATACTTAAAAAAAGAGTGTCCTGATTGTGTAATTGCCTATCAGGAAACCCCATCGTTAATATCTTGTGTTGCGAAATCACTTGGTTGTAAATTCCGCCTTATCGTTAGCGAACGTAACACTACTCAAAGTGTAGGTGTGAAGGAGCGGATTAGATTCTTTTTTTATCGATGGGCTGATTATATTGTTCCAAATAGTTATGCACAAGAAAACTTTTTGTCTTCGCATTATCCATGGATGAAGACGAAGCTGTACGCGATCAGCAATTTTGTCGATCTGGATAGATTCAATTTCACCATGAAAGTAAAGCGAGAAATCCCATTAATCGTCATCGCTGCCAGCATTTGGCAGCCAAAAAACGCACTTGGGCTTATTCAAGCTGTTAAGCTATTGAAAGATAAAAATCGTAAGTTCAACATCGAATGGTATGGTATTACAGATGCTTCTTCTGATTATCTATCAGAATGCAATGGTTTGATTGCACAAATGGGACTGGAAAACTATATTCGACTTCTGCCGAAGTCAAAACAGATTCAAGAGCAATATAGGAATTGTGACTTTTTCTGTTTACCGTCCTTTTATGAGGGAACTCCAAACGTAATTTGTGAAGCGATGTCCTGTGGCCGACCTGTAATTTGTAGTGACGTTTGTGATAACCCAATCTATGTTGCAGAAGGTGAAAATGGTTTCTTATTCGACCCAACGAATCCTTCATCTATTGCCGATGCTATTGAACGAGCCTTGAATGTAACTAGTGATGAGTATAAGTTTCTCTGCAAGAATTCACGAAGAAAAGCGGAACTCCTACTCAATGAAAATGAATTTGTAGATAAGTACATCAAGATTATTAATAATAAATGAAAGTTCTATTTTGTTCCCCATACTCTGACGCGCCTGAAGCGATAAAAGGCGGAATCAACACGTGGGGGCGTTATATTGTGGATTATTACAAACAGTTTGGGAAAAATCAAGTGGAATTGATACCGGTTTCACTTGATAGATCTGTCTTTGCGGCAACATCAAAAACTCTAATTAGGCGAGTTTTCAATGGCTGCCATGATCAGATGAAACCTGTTCGTCGTGCCATCCGGTTAATGGACTCTGAAAAGCCATCAGTAGTTCATATATGCACAAGTGGAGGATTAGGTTCCATACGAGATTTATTACTCGTACGTGCTGCAAAAAATAGAGGTATTAAATCAGTTGTTCACTTGCATTTTGGCCGCATTCCTACACTCGCACAACAACGCAACTGGGAGTGGAGAATTCTCTCTAAAGTACTCCATAGGTGCGACGTGCCCGTGGTAATGAATCGTCCGTCGGAAAAGACGCTCAACGAAAACGGATTCGAAAACGTGACCTACCTGCCCAATCCACTGGGATTAGGTATAATGAACTTAATTCAACAAACAGAGAACAAGTATGAACGCATACCGCGCCGCTTGCTTTATTGTGGTCATGTGCTTAAGACAAAAGGTATGGTGGAGTTGGTTGAAGGTTGTGGCCGCATTCCTGATATTGAACTGCGAATTGTAGGCAAGTACCTTCCCGAATTTAAAGAGGAAATGCTAATCTTAGCCAAGAACTCGAGTTATGATATCTCTTGGGTGAACTTTGTCGGAGAAGTGTCTCATGAAGATGTAATCCGAGAATTCTTTCAAGCAGATATGTTCGTATTTCCTTCTTATTCAGAAGGGTTTCCTAATGTGATACTGGAAGCTATGGCATGTGGATGCCCGATTGTATCATCAAATGTGGGTGCCATACCAGAGATGCTTGATATTGAGGGATCCCCATGCGGTATCTGCTTCGAGCCCAAGAATTCTGATGACGTATATAACGCTGTCAGTTTACTTATTGATAATGAAAAACTAAAGCAAGAATTTGCGATTAGATCAAAATCGCGTGTAAACAATATGTATACTATGCCTAGAGTTTGGGAGCAATTGATAAATATCTGGAAACAATGAGTATGATACGACGTATTAAAAATAATCTCTTCGTGCGCAATTGCTGGATGATTGTAACACGCGCCAAAAACTGGTTCAGAGGCAAGAAGCAATTTGCGAAATGTGCTGATAATGTGATAATTACCCCCCCCTATACTTTTAATAATGCCAAAAACATTTGTTTTGGGCAGAATGTATGCCTAGGGCCAAAAGCGAACATTTCGACTCCGAATGCCAAGTTTATTTGCAAGGGGCATTGTGCCATAGCCGAAGGGTTGACAGTCCACACTGGTAATCATGCACGCATAATCGGTTTGTATGTAACAGATATCACTGAAGCCAATAAACCCAAAGGATATGACAGAGATGTCATAGTGGAGGAAGATGTATGGATTGGCTGCAATGTGACACTTCTTTCCGGTGTTACAATAGGACGTGGAACTACTGTGGCGGCTGGTGCTGTAGTTGCTAAATCAATGCCTCCATATTGCATCTGTGGTGGCGTCCCAGCGAAGTTCATAAAATTCTATTGGACAATTGATCAGATTTTAGAACACGAATCAAAGCTATATTCTGAAAAAGAAAGGTTTACACGCGAACAATTAGAGATTCTATTTGCAAAATTTAATAATAGTTAGGAGCTCTTGGTAACTGCTCTCTATTTAATACCTGAAAGTGAAAGATATACAAATCGTTGATAGTTTACACAAAAGAATTTCACAATGCAATTTGGAATGAAGTATTTCCGAAGGCTTACAATACCAGAATATGAATATTATGAGACGAAAGCAGAAAATAAAGATGGAACTGTCGTCGCTTTCGCTCAAATTGGAGACAACATACGACAGTCCCCAGGACTAAAAGTGTTATGAACATACTTTTTCTAACAATGTCAACGGGTTTTACAGACATCGAGACCAGCGGAATTTATACTGATTTAATGAGAAAATTCCGTAATGAGGGACACGATGTCTATATCATATACCCAAATGAACGGAGAACGGGTAAGCATACAGAGCTAAACGTAACGGGAAAAATACATTGTCTCGGCGTCCGTACACTTAATGTGACCAAGACAAATATCATTGAGAAGGGTATTGGTCAATTATTGCTGGAGAGGCTATTTAAAAGTGCTCTAAAGAAATATTTTGGTTCTGTAAGATTTGATATTATCCTTTATAGTACTCCTCCTATAACATTCAATAAAGTGATTAAGTATGCAAAGGCGATTTCAGGAGATCGGTCATTGACCTATTTGCTACTAAAGGATATTTTCCCTCAAAATGCTGTTGATCTCGGTATGATGAGGACAACTGGCTTACGAGGAGTACTCTATAAGGTATTTCGAAATAAAGAGAAAGAACTTTATAGTATCTCTGATTGGATAGGATGCATGAGTCCCGCTAATGTAAGGTATATCATTGAACACAATCCTGAAATTGATTCAACTAAGGTAGAACTTGCACCAAATAGTATTGAGATTATCCCTTCAGATATCAATCTTAAGGGCTCCTGTCGTATAATTCTAGAGAAATATGGATTACCGGCAGATAAACCAATATTTATCTATGGCGGAAATTTGGGCCTCCCACAGGGAATTCCTTATTTGATTGAATGCTTAGAGGCGAATTCCAATAGAAAAGATTGTCATTTTTTAGTTGTTGGATCCGGGACTTATTATCAGACATTAGAAGATTGGTATAAATTGCGGACTCCAGATTCGGTGACAGTTTTGAATGGTTTGCCTAAGGTAGAATACGATCAACTAGTAAGAGCCTGTCAAGTGGGACTTATTTTCCTAGACTATCGCTTTACTATTCCTAATTTTCCGAGCAGATTACTCTCTTATCTGGAGAACAAAATGCCTGTGATTTGTGCTACTGATCCAAATTGTGATATGGGCACAATAGCCGAAGATAATCACTTTGGGTACCATGTCCCTAGTAACTCAGTCGATGCGTTCACTGCTTCAGTTGATAAGATGCTAGCTTCAGATATGAAACGTATGGGAGAAAAGGGATTCGAGTTTCTAAAAGCCAATTATTCAGTTGATAATACATACAATTCGATAATAAAACATTTATGAATAAACAATGTGATGTGATTCTCACCTACTGTTGGAATCGTGTAGGTTATACAATACTTAAGTCACTTCATCAGAAGGGGCTGAAAGTATGGGCGGCGGATACGAGCAAAAGAAACATATGCTCCATGTCTAAATTCTGTACGGGTAGTTTTACTTATCCGGATCCTTTTACAGAGGAAGATGCTTTTATACAGGTTTTGAAGGATAAGGTGGCTGAACTTAGGCCGCGTGTTTTGATGCCAACTCATGATGAGAGTGTGGTGATCATGCGTCATCGTGACGAATTCCCTGTAGATTTGATTATTCCTTACGAAGGGGAAGAGAAGTTGTTATTGCTTGCAAATAAAGCTAAAAGTACAGAAATAGCTCGTAAAGCAGGCGTACCTGTGCCTGAAGTTTATAAGTCCATAGATGAAGTTAAAAGCTATCCGGTTGTATTCAAAACTGTCATTGGCAATTCTGCTAAAGGTGTGTTTTTCCCAAAGGATAGAGAAGAGTTGGTGAAACTTATGGATAAACATAAGGATGAGGAAACCCTTTTGGAAGAATGGATTGGCGGTACAGATTATAGTGTGGATTGTGTCCGATGGGATGGCTTCTGCAAGACTTCAGTATATCATGCATTGGTAACTAAAACAGATGGAGGTGGAACCACGACTCAACGTGAGATAGTGTATATGCCTCAGTTGGAAGCGGCTGCTCTGAAATTGATGGATGCTGTAGATTTTCATGGTGTGTGCGGTTTGGATTTTCGTTATGATGCGGAAAACAATAAGATTGCATATATTGAGACCAATGCACGCTTTACGGGCGGTTTGGCTACACCAGTTGCAGCCGGATTTGATATCCCATGGATAGTCTATAAATTGGCAACGGAAGGCAAATATACTGAACCCATCAATGTTCGTATAGGCACTAGAACGAAGTGGATATTGGGGGACATTATTACGCTTGTTGGCCGTATTCTTAAGTTTAAATGGAATATATCTGAGTTAAGACGAGTTTTCTCTTTTAGCGGGTTTGATGCATATGATGATTTCTGCAAAGATGATAAAAGGGCTATTCTTGGGGAGTTCAGTTACTACTTCGGAAAATTATTAAAGAACGGGAAACTAAATCCATAGAATTATGGGCAGACTTATATATAGTTTTGTACGGTGGATTCAAATAATGATGCTGAAGAAGCGTGGTTGGGTACTTTCGGATAATGTGATGATCTCAATCCATGGAGTGAGAAAGATAGGGGGGGGGTAAGATATATTGTGCTGATAATGTGAATATTAACGCAGAGTGTATGCTTGTGGCTTCCTCGGATATTACCATTGGAAAGAACAGTACACTGGCGTATCGCACATTACTCACAACGAATGCAAATCCGAATGCTCCATATAATGAGTTGTGTAAAATATATCCTCCAATTCATAAGGAGATACGAATCGGCGATAATGTCTGGGTAGGTGCTGGAGTAATAGTTCTTCCTGGATGTCGAATCGGTAATAACAGTGTGATTGCAGCAGGCTCTGTTGTTTGCTCTGATATTCCGGACAATTGCATGGCAGCAGGTGTTCCTGCAAAAGTGAAAAAGCGACTGATAGTGTAGATAAGGCTGAAACTGTATTGCAGTCTTTCTTTACGTTTGAAGGGTAAAAGACTCTGTTAGTTCTGGGAAGTTGCAAGAGACTGTTTGGAGTCGATAAGAAAACGATCGGATGGGGTAAGTGCTACGTAGAAACCGAAGATTGGGACTACAGCGAGAGAATGGAATACAGACATTGTTTGTGGAGAAGGAGCGTTTGTCCGGTGAGAAGAAGCATTTTGTCCGAAAAGAACTCCCCCCAACCACCGACGAAAGTGAAAAATTGGGGGAATCGCAAAATTAATCTGCATACCGAAAGCACGAAATTTTCTGAAATAGCGCCAAACATTGCGTTTCCGGAGTTCAATTTTTACGAGCTCTACTATTCGACGTTCGAAAAGAGCGAATTAGGCAGGATAAAGAAGTTGCTTCCTCTCCGCGAGATGGCAGAGAACTTCGGTCTGGTAAGGAAAAGCATGAGGCCGAAGCTGGGACGCAAGTCGTTCTTCACTCCTGAAGGGAAAGTGGCCCTGATGTTCCTGATGTACATGGGACTTAGCTGTCCGAAACTGCTGAAACAGCTGAACGCCAACATCCACTACCAGATATTCTGCGACGTGATAATAGATCCGATACGGACATTGACGAACTACAAGCTGTTGGACGACATAATGATGGAACTTGCCAGATTGATAGAGACTGTAATGAAAGGCTCGTTCGGGACACAGAAAGAACACTACAATCTCTGAAGGGGCAAGGCCAGAACGAAGCAGACGAAAATCCATTACATCTTCTTCGGCATCCACATGGTAAACAGGTGCCATTGGCTGACAGGCTAGAATAAATGGCGCGTTTGGCGGCTGCCAGACACGAAAACTTGCAGTCAATGCGTAGCTCATGCGGGGGAATTGCATCCTCGCCATGATAAACAGACAAAAAATCCGGCCGAAACGACCGGAAACAGATATAAAATTGAAATTTTGATGAGTCGGACGCAGAAATTGAAGGGACTGGTCGCTGCTTCGCTCATATTGAAAACATTAAACGACAATCCCTAATTTAATTATGGAGAATACTTTTATTCGGAAATTTGAGATTATCGGCCTTTTTGGTTACAAAGATGTAAGTATAACATTTAATCATTCTACATTGATCGTTATTGGTGAAAATGGATTTGGTAAAACAAGCATCTTAAATGCACTAAATTTCTTGATTTCCCATGAATACAAACGACTTTTGGAAATTAAATTCAAAGCACTTTCTCTTATCATTGATGATGAAGAATTTGTCTATGATAGAAGTCTAATTGAGCAATATGCCTCTTATATTGAGCGAAAAGACAACGAAGATCATTCAATTATTGATTTCGTAAGGAGAAACATTGATGATAAGGTTTTTTTTACTGCAGTTGACTTAATAAATGAAGGGAAGCGAAAAGAATTCTACAATTATATAAATAATGATGATTTTATGAAAACAATTCCAGGAAATGTATTATATCAAGAACTTTTTACCTGGAATGAACAGACAAAGGTGTTTAAGGCATTCAATAACATGGAGAAGTTAATTGATAGCTATGGATATACAGTTCTATTTTTTCCAACTTACCGAAGAGTAGAAGTAGATTATCAAAGTCTTTTTCCTCAAGAGGAACGACGTAGATTAATGCGTTATGAAGAAGATAGAAATATTGAACATCAGGATATGAATATCCGCTTTGGTATGAGAGATGTTGCTAGACGAATTGAGACTATCACTGATATTATTAGAAAATCATCATTGGAAGGTTTTACAAATGTGTCAGGCGATGTGATTCATCAAATGCTGGATAAAAATTCCGGAACTAAACATGAATTGAATTGCACTGAGGAAGAGTTGAGAATTGTCCTTGACAGAACAGGGCATCGATTAAATGAAACAGATAAGGCAGTAATACTTAATCAATTTAAAAATCATGATCAAGCCCTATTAAGTAATGATTTTTTATTGTTTTATTTACAACAACTGCTAATGATATATAGAAGTCAAGAAAAATATGATTCAGCAATAAATAAGTATTGTGAAATATGTAATAAATATCTAAATGACAAGAAGTTTGTTTATGATGCAAGTCATGTTTCTCTTGCAATCTATCGATGTATTAACGATAATCCAATTATAGATGAAAATCATTCTGTAAGGTTAAATCAATTAAGTTCAGGAGAAAAACAAATAGTATCAATATTTTCTCAGATTTATTTAGAATTTGATAAGAAGTATGTTGTTTTGTTTGACGAGCCTGAATTGTCATTGTCTATATATTGGCAGGAGAATTTATTACCTGATATAATAGCATCGGAAAACTGTAAATTTTTAATGGCAGTAACCCATTCTCCATTTATATTCGGTGATAAGCTGAAAAAATATACTGTTGGTATGCATGAATTTATAAAGAGATAATGGCAGATTACAATTATACCCCAGATGCTTTAGAAAAAAAATCAGTAGAAGCTGCTGCAATATATACTAAATTCACATTGCTTGTATCTAGGTATGGAGAAGATGCAGTGTATTGTTTTGTAGAAGGCTATGATATGCCTTACTATAGATCTATTGTAAAAAATGTGTGTAGAAAAGAACCTATCGAGATAAAATGTAAGGGTAAAGGCTCTGTTATAGCAACTAATAGTTATATTGAATCTAAAGAAGACTGCAAAAAGTACTTGAAAAGATATTTTATTGACCGTGACTTTGATAATAACGATGAAGTCCCGGAAACAATATTTATAACTGATGGATATTCTATAGAAAACTATTATCTTTCAAATGAATGCGTTAGCAGTATACTTGAAACTGAGTTTAAGATCACAAACGTAGATAATCATAGTAAGTGTATGAATTTATTCAATCAAGAACATCAAAAGTTTTTTGAAGGCACACTATTACTAAATGCATGGTATTGTAGCCTGTATCATAACTCTGAGTGGAATAGGACTGATGTGTCACTTGGTTCTAGCTTCCCAAGCGATTGGCTAAATTTAAACATCGGAAACATTACCTTCAATTACAATTTGGATGATATAGAATCTAAATTTGATAAAGCACCTAAAATAGAACATGATATTATTTTAAAGAGGATGAATGAACTAAAAGGCTTAGGGCCACTTCGCGCAAGAGGAAAGTATGAAATACAATTTTTATTCGCTTTTTTAAGTTTTATTAAAAATGAACCCCATAAAAATCGAAAATATTCTGTTGCACCTTGTTCTTTACCATTTCATCGAGATACTATGATTTCCACATTTTCACAATATGCTGAGGTGCCGGATACATTGTACTACTACATTGAAAAAGGGGAACGAATAGAGTAATACACATCAACCATATTTACATTGTCCGTTTCATATCAAACTATAGGCATAAAGTATTTAGGTAGGGACTGTCGTGAAATGCCTAAAAAGTTTTAGACTTTTCTAACGAGCTGATTGATAAAGTGATAGAAATTTCATAACCTTGAAAAAGGGAAAAGAATTCCCCCCAACCACCGGCTAAAGTGAAAAATTGGGGAATCGCAAAATCAATCTGCATGTCGAAAGTACTAAATTTTTCTGAGATAGCGCCAGACATTGCGTTTCCGGTGTTCAATTTTTACGAGCTCTACTATTCAACTTTCGAGAAGAGCGAATTGGGCAGGATAAAGAAGCTGCTCCCTCTCCGCGAGATGGCAGAGAACTTCTGTCTGGTTAAGAAAAGCAGGAGGCCGAAGCGACTGGAAACAGATATAAAATTGAAATTTTGATGAATCGGACGCAGAAATTGAAGAAATTGGTCGCTGCTTTGCTTAGATTGAAAAGATTAAACGACAATCCCTAGATTATGATATTTGCCAGTTTTTTTGATTCCTAAGCGTGATTTTTTCACGTGATATTTTCACGCTTGACTTTTTTTATTATATTTGCATTGTTATTGGCTGTTGCCTCGTGTGGATTACTGTTTGATTATTAATTCAATACAATTATATGATACTGCGTGTTATATTGAAGAATTTCCTGTCTTTCAATGATGAGGTTCAGTTTGACATGTTTCCTAATATGAAGAGGACATCATTGTCCGGCCATATTTCGATGCTTAATGGAAAACTGCCTGTATTGAAAATGGCTGCCATATACGGAGCCAATGGCGCTGGGAAATCCAATTTGTTGAAGGGTATCAATTTCCTGAAAGCAATGGCATTGGACAAAAGTTTTCTTGACAAGGAGACTTTTAACAAGTACGTCTTTGCTCTTAAGGAGCATGCAGGATCAGAGCCTATGGAGCTGACTATAGAATTCGTGACAAAAACTGGTATTCCATATATATACTCGGTAGATATCATGAATACCGGGATTGTCTTCGAGACATTACAGATCTCAGGTTTGGGTTCAGAGGAAAACCGCAATATTTTCACACGCAAAGAGGGAAAAATCGTATACGCAGTAACGCCTTCTGAAGAAGTGGGCAATATCGTTCAGGGATGGATAGAGAAAAATCCGTTTTCCAGTCTTTTGACCATAAACAATGACATGCCGGTATTGACCGATGAAAACATCAGCATTGCACAAAAATGGTTTGAAGACGAACTTACAATAATCGGTCTGCATTCTTTCAATCCCGCATTGATTGGAATTTTCAAAAACAACAAAGACATCAATCAATTTGCTTCGGACCTGTTTAAGGTGCTTGGACTTGGTATTGACAGCGTAAATGTCGAGACTGAGAATTTTGAAGATTGGATGAGTACTCATGACATCAGTAGTCTGCCAGTGGAGAAACTTAAAGAAATGCGTTCCGGGGTACTGTCGGAGGTCGTTGATTTCAGAAATACTAGATCCATCAGTGTGGAAAATGGCGTGCAGAAGATAAGTCAGATGCTATTCCGGCAATTTGGAAAAGACGGATTCTCAAAAGACATGGATATCCAGGCACAGTCTGACGGCACTGTAAGATTATTGTCGCTTGTTCCGGCATTGTATGATGCGATGAAATCTGCCAAGACTGTAGTCATTGATGAACTTGACCATAGCATACATCCACATTTGGTCAGGGAACTTGTCCGTTTTTTTTCCGCGCAGAACACAAATGGACAGCTCATTTTCACAACGCATCAGACATGTCTGCTAAACCAGGATTTTTTGCGTACCGATGAAGCTTGGATGGTGGAAAAAAAAGATGGCGGAAGCCACATGTATTCATTAAACGACTTCAAGATTCACAACACGATCAACATTGAGAACGGATACATGGAAGGCCGTTATGGCGCTATCCCATTTATTGGTCAATTGAATATGTAAGATGTTATGGATTTATCTAAACTGACCTATTCAAAAAACGACTCAAGATTAACTCCGGAATCACCAGTACTTCAACCTATAGCCAAAAATGAAGAGGATGGTCTGGTGCATGAATCGTCAGGCGTGGCCCCGGCATACCAAAAGTCTGAAGGAGTCCTATCCACTAGTCTTATATTCGTACTCTCTGGAGGAGAGAAAAAGGAAAAGGATTTTCTTCGGGAACTGATTTTAAAACGCGAACTACGCTCTTTGAGAGTTGTATTTATGTCTGAGAAAGGACAAGGGCTGCAACCATATCAGATGCAAGAGAAGTGGGAGCAAATACAATTGACAGGTGATATTAAAATAGAATCACAATTGTTCCATTTAGATGCCATGGATAAGGTGTTTCTCCTTTCGGATGTAGATGAATTCCATGATCAGTTGGTTAAAATTTTTAAAGGCATTCAAAATGAGACACAAGGTAAATGGATAATCAGCAATCCTTGCTTTGAGATTTGGCTATATTATTGCTATTTGAATAATCCCGAAAAAGATTTGGAATGCCTGAAAGCAGAACCTGCCGCTACTAGGAGCAAAAAAATGAAAGCAATGGGTAACGCTCTAGTCAATGGCGGGCTGAATCCTTGTTTGGCATTTGAGAATATGTTGGATGGAATAGAACATAGTATTGCCCATTATGCTGAAGACGACTGCATGGTGCCTGTATTATATGCAACGCAGATGCATGAAATGGCACAATATCTTGTCGACGCGATGACCCGAAATGCCGACGAATATGCTAAATTTGTGAGAAATAAAGAAGAGTGGAGAGAGTGCATGAAGAGGTATACAAAATAAGCAGCGGCTTGTTATAATAATATTGCGAATGACTTATGGTTTTAAAATGGATTTTTGATAGAGTGGTGGCCTTGTTGGGCTTGCTCGTTTTGTGGCCGGTATTGGTGGTCGTGGCAATTATGGTGAAAGTGAAGATGTCTGGAGGGCCTGCGTTCTTCGTGCAGAAACGTGTGGGCAAGGATGGCAAGCTCTTTAATTGTCATAAGTTTAGGACGATGACGGTCAAGCATAATGGTTCGACGGTTTCTGTCGCAGGTGATTCGAGGATTACTCCTTTCGGAGCTGTTCTGCGTCATTATAAACTGGATGAACTTCCTGGATTGTGGGATGTATTGATAGGCAACATGTCTTTCGTGGGCCCTCGCCCGGACGTTCCTGGTTATGCTGACAAACTCGTCGGTGATGACAGGGATGTGCTGAAGCTTCGTCCAGGCATTACAGGTCCGGCGACATTGAAATATCGACTCGAAGATGAGATGATTTCAGAGTATGTGGCGAAGAAGCAGGCTGAAGGAGATTCCCGGTCAATGCAGGAGATTGCTACAGAGTACAATGATACTGTAATTTATCCTGATAAGGTGCGGCTTAACTGCTACTATTACAGGCACTATTCGTTTGTTAAGGATATTGAGATGATCTTTGCGACTGTGCTGCACTTTAGGGTGAAGTTTGCGGGAGAAGAGGTGTAAATATGTCGAAAATTGTATCATGTCTAAAATTTTAGGAGTATTTTTGTGGGGAATTGATTTTGAGAATTCTAAAGTAAATTAATACTATGGCAGAGGAAAGAAAAACAATTTACCTTTGTCTGGCGCATATGTCAGAAGAGGGCTGGGAACAGAAATATGTCAAAGAAGCGTTTGACACAAATTGGGTGGTGCCGATGGGCCCTAATGTGAATGCTTTCGAGAAGGATTTGGAGGCGTTCGTGAATAGCAAAACAAATGAAACTGAGCCGCTTGACAGGAATGTGGTATGCTTGTCTGCCGGCACTGCTGCAGTTCATCTCGCTCTCTTGGCTTGCGGAGTGGGCCCCGGTGACGAGGTTTGTGTACAGTCTTTCACATTCTGCGCATCTTCTCATCCGATAACCTATCTCGGCGCAAAACCAGTGTTTATCGGTTCGGAGCCGGAGACGTGGAATATGGATCCTGCGCTTCTTGAGAAGGCAATCATTGACCGAAAAGAAAAAACGGGCAAATATCCGAAGGCGATTGTCCCGGTGGCTCTCTATGGTATGCCGTACAAGATTGACGAGATCATGGCTATTGCCGACAAATACGGCATTCCGATTGTCGAGGATGCCGCTGAGGGCATGGGTTCGCGCTTCAACGGACAGGTTCTCGGAACTTTCGGCAAGTACGGCGTGCTGTCCTTCAACGGCAACAAGATGATCACGACTTCCGGCGGCGGCGCTCTTGTTTGCCGCAATGCCGAGGATGCCAATGAGGTAATGTGGTATGCCACTCAGGCTCGTGACGCCTATCCTTACTACCAGCATACTGCCATCGGCTACAACTATCGTATGTCCAATGTTTGCGCAGGTATCGGTCGCGGCCAGATGACTGTTCTCGATTCGCATATCAAGCATCATCAGCATGTGCAGAAGCTTTATGAGGAACTGCTGGCCGATGTGCCTGGCGTTCATATCCATAAGCAGCCTGCGGATCCGCGCTATGATGCGAATTTCTGGCTCTGCGCAGCAACATTGGACCCTTCTGTTCATGTTCAAGGTCAGGAAAATGCCTACAAGGAGGTCATCAAGACCGCAGTGGGCGGCGCTGCAGGTGTGATTCACGCCGTAGATTGTGCGACGACCGATTGTCAGCCGAACGATAATGTGGAGGCTCTCCGCGTCTTCATGCTCGCCAAGAAAATCGAGTGCCGTCCGGTCTGGAAGCCAATGCACAAGCAACCGGTCTACGCAGGTGACACAGCCTACACCAACGACGTGGAAACCGCTCTCTTCAAAATAGGCTTCTGTCTCCCTGCCGGCCCATACGTAACCGACGATGATGTCCGCTACATTGTAGATTGCATCAAAGAGGCGATTCGGTAAGGGAATTTCCGCGAACTGCTCCCTCTGAACACCAAAATGTCAATGGAGGACGCAGTGTACGTGATAGAGAATTTCGCGGAGATTGTGAAGGGGATGTAGTTGAGAGATGAATTAGTCGCTCGAATTTTGGTGTAATCAGTGGGATTATACAGGATTCGAGCGACTTTTGGTATTTGGGAGCAATGGGGCAGGAGTTCTGCCAGATTACGCTGGTCGCGCTGGTAGTATGGGTTCTTTCTCAGGATATCCTCCATCAATGTTCGGGGCTACATTGGCAGTCTTGCATGTGCTTATGCAAATATACAATTGCTGTACGATAAGCAGATGCATCATTGACATGACGGGAGGAGTCTTGGAAGAAGAGGGAAGGATGTTGTCTATGGCAACTCGGGGAGATCTGGCCAATGAGGGTTCCAAAGTTTGAGAAAGTCGTAGATGAGTTTTGCTGATTTCAAGAGTTGATAAATCTCCTGACCGTGGTTAGCATAGATGTGAAAGGCTTTGGCTGTGAGTCTTTTGAAGGAGGCCGTGAAGCGATGAAAAATTTTATTGTTTACATTAAGCATAATTATAGAATCTTGCCGGTTTCAGTTCCTCATTGTTGATTGCACTGCGGGCAAAATTCTTTTTCTAATCGCGCGGCTGTCAAAAGTATACAGAATCAATCAAAGCATAGGTTTATCTATTTATCTTCGTAAACCTGTTTTCAATAATTATGAGGAACAGGCTTTATTGAACAAGTTGGCAGGCCTAATATCCAGGAAGCAATTGATGAACAGCGCATTGCAACATCAGCAGCGTGCCCACTCCCCTATTTTTTCATGAGAGTTGGCATGGGCCGATTCAGGCCCTTAACACCATAATCACCTATCTTTCAGGAGATTACAATCCTAAACAAGTACGTCAACATCTGCCAACTTGTTCAGGATTTCATTGAAAAGAATTTGTAGATGACAGACAAGTGCCGGCTTGACAATTCACGAAATTATTGCAGACGGACAGGATAGAACAGAGGGCGCGTTTGGCGGCCGCCTGACAACACTTTTATTGTACCCACGTAAACCGTCTTATGGCCATTGTGCAGTTCATACTTGTAAGTATCCTTCTTTGCCATTGGTTTTGGTTGCTTAACGCCTGTTCCTTTTCAGGCACTGTGAGAACTTGTCCAAGGTACTCTGGTTAGACAAGGGATTCGGACTATCCCTTCATTATTCTCTACGGCAAATACGCTGTCAGAAGATAAGAAAACAACAAATTAGCAGAGTTTATATTGATATTTCGTGAAAACAGAACTGATAATTGAAATAAAATCGTTGGTTTCAAAAATTTGTTGTATCTTTGAACCGTCGTTTAATATTGAACAATTATGATAGCGGAATTCAAAATCAGGAATTTCTATTCGTTGAGGGATGAGCAGACGCTGAGTTTTATTCCGACGAATGATGATACTTCTCGTGATATCTATACCGAAGAGGTTGCTGACGGTGTCTCGCTTTTGAAGATAGGCTTCATCTATGGGTCTAATGCTTCAGGTAAGACAAACATCTTGAAAGCACTCGATTTCTTTTCTCAGTTCATGGTCAATGATGGTTTGAACAAAGGCGACGAGATTGGAGTTGTGCCTTTCTTGCTTGATGATGTGTCGGACAAGGAACGGACGCAGTTTGAAATGTCTTTCTATCTGAACCGGGAGAAGTATAAGCTTAATCTAGTGTTGGATAACAAGGTCATTTATGAGGAAACCCTACAGGTTTATTCGTCTGTTCAGCCAACTTTGTTGTACAAGCGCACGTATAATCCTGAAAAAGATGCAACAGACATCGTTTTTGGCGGCAAAGTGGGATTGGTAAAGAAAAGCAGAGAGGCTATTGAGGGTAATACCTTTAATAAACGTACAGTTATTGCTGCATTTGGAAAGTCAAATGTTGAGAAATCAAGGTTGAATCTGGTATATGATTTCTTCTCCCAAAAGATTGCTCCTATTATGTATCCACAGAGCAGTCTGATGGGTTTTACCAAACGCCGTATAACTAGAGATAGAGATGGGCGGTTAAAAAGATTCATCCTTCATTTCTTGAAAGCATCTGACTTCAACATCTCAGATATTGCTATCCATGAAGAGGATGTGAGCATTACCCCTGAAATGGAACTGGTGATAAAAAACACTTCGGGAATGCCGGAAAAGGCAAAGGAAGAGATCCTGAAAAAAGGCACGTTGCATTCGGACGAGATGTTCTTTGTGCATCATACCAGTAACGGGGATAAAGAACTTGACGAGGAACTGGAGTCGCGAGGAACCAAGAGATACATGGGGCTTGCTACGATTCTTTATGACCTGTTGGTTCACGGAGTCATTCTTCCGATTGACGAGATAGAGACAAGTATTCACTATGAATTGCTGTCTTATTTTATAAAGGTATTTCTGGTGAATAGCAAGCGAGGCGGACAACTGATAGTCTCAACACATGACATCAACCTTCTTGATGAGGATTATATCCGCAGGGATGTGATATGGTTTACAGACAAGAACGATTGCGGAGAAACGCAACTGATAAGGCTTTCGACCCTTGGTCTGCACAAGACGCTGTCGGTTTATAATGCGTACAGGCAGGAAAAGCTTGTTAATCTGCCTTTCCTGGACAGTATTTATATGGATATGGATGAATACTATGAACATGAGACAGGTGAATAGAAGAGTACGTAAGAGCATCGCTATCATCGGTGAAGGCTTGACGGAGTATAGATATGTGGATGATATGCGCACAACTGAACGCTACAGGTTCAGTCTAGTGCCCGGTATCCCAAAGCATTCGGACATTGATGACATTGTAAATCTGGCAAAAGAACGAGTGAACGCAGGATATGATTATGTATTGTGCCTGATAGACATGGATGTGATTGAAAGTAGCCACGACAAGATGGCGCATTACCGTTCGTTGAAGAAGGATAATCCTAAGATTATCTTTGTGGAGTCGAGTCCCTGTACGGAATACTGGTTCCTGATGCATTATATGCCAGGCCCATCCAGTAAAGAATATGCCGATTATAATGCAGTGGCACAGGAACTTAAGAAGCACATTCCAGACTATGAAAAGACGGAGACGTTCTTCAACAAAACCCATATCTATCGTGAACTGAAGGAAAAGGGTGATTTACCGCAGGCTATTGAGCTATCTCGCGAATTGGATAAGTTGCACGCGACAGAGCCGGAGGTGTACAAGTCATACACGCAGATGTATAAGTTGTTTGATATAATCAGAGAGATTACGAAGTAGGAGGAGTAGCCGACCACGGACTTCAAAGAATGAACCGAGAGTTGACACCTTCAACTATCGGTTTATATGGTGGCTGGGTACGCCATGAGAAACAGACAAAAAAATCCGGTCGAAACGACCGAAGAGAGATATTAAATTGAAATTTTGATGAGTCAGATGCAGAAATTGAAGGGATTGGCCGCTGCCTCGCTCAGATTGAAAACATTAAACGACAATCCCAATATTAAAGTCTTATGATGGAAATCATCAAAATCGATTGGAAAAATTGTTTTGGAATAAAGCAATTAGAGCATGAGTTTAAGTTTGAGAAGGGTAAACCTATTCACCTGATTTATGCTCCGAACGGCTCAATGAAAACCTCATTTGCTAAGACCATGAAATTCTTGTCAGGTCAAAGTAAAGAAAAGCCATGCGACAAACTACGTCCATATGAAGAAAGTAAATGCGACGTATTCGTAGATGATAAAATAATATCTAAAGATGCCATATTTGTCGTAAACGGAGATGATGATATTGATAGTTCGGCTTCATTTGTAAATTTTTTAGCCAGTTCAGAACTCAAATCAAAGTATGATGCAATCTATAAGAGACTCACAAAAGAAAAAGATGCACTAATGACGAAGTTGAAAAGTGCATCTGCAAGTTCTGACTGCGAAAAGGAACTACTTGAGGCATTCTCGTCAAGCAATGATACAACAATCTTCAACATTCTAGAAAGCCTAAGTGATAAAGTTAAGATAGGTTTGCCATTGTATGAATTCAAATACAATGATGTGTTCGACCCAAAAGAGGCAGTAAAACACTTTTTGGAAGCAAACAAAGATAATCTAAAAGAATACATTGCCAATTATGAAAAACTATTATCAGAATCTTCACTATATCGTTCAACAGATGGCTTTTCATTTGGAACATATCAAGCATCCCAATTGCTCCAGAATGTTTCCGACGGTAATTTTTTTGGAGTAAAACATAAGATGGTGCTGCAGAACAATGTAGAAGTAACTTCGCATGAACAATTAAACCAGATTATGATCCAAGAACAAGAAAAAGTTCTTAATGATGTAAAGCTAAAAAAATCATTTGACAAAATAACTAAAGCAATTGATAAAAGCTCTGAACTTCGCTCTTTCAAGACTGTCATAGAATCTCATCCCGAGTGGATTGTTGATATGCTTGATTATGACGAATTTAAGAAAAAGGTATGGCTCGGATATTTAGCTAAAGACGATATAAAGCCATTGTTTGATTCATATATTCGAGCGTATAATGAAAATAAGATAGAGTTGCTTTCTGTCTTAGAAAAGGCGGGACAACAGCAAGAGAAGTGGGAAAGCATCGTTAATCTATATAAAGATCGCTTCCATGTTCCTTTTCAGGTATCCATCTCTAATCAAAAAGACATTATTCTTAAACAAGAAGCCGCAAAACTAGAATTCTCTTATGTAGAAGATGGAAAAGATCCCATAGTAAGTTCACAAAAGGTGTTAGAGACAATTCTTAGTAGAGGTGAAAGACGCGCCTTTGTTATTTTGCAGTTCTTGTTTGAGATGGAATCACGCAAAAACTCTGCAAGCGACTCCGTAGTCGTAATGGATGATATTGCCGATTCTTTTGATTACCAGAACAAATATGCAATAGTCGAGTATATTAAGGATTTAGCTGTACGAGGGAATAATAAGTTCTATATGCTTGTTATGACACATAATTATGACTTTTATCGGACAATCGCTTCTCGATTGAGTTCATCATTAAGTAAATTATGGATGGTTGAACGTAAATCAGATGGTAACATATCTGTCGAACAAGGGCAGTATAAAGGTGACGTTTTTGCAAATGCTTTTGTGGGTAAAGACCAAGATAACAAAATATTTATAAGTATGATTCCGTATGTCAGAAACCTTATTGAATATTCTAACGGAGAAACTGATAATAAGTACCTTTTATTGACGAGTTGTCTTCATCATAAAGATGATACATTAACTATTACAGAATCTCAAGTAATAGCTGTTATGAAGGACTACACTAGAGGGAAAGGCATGAAACGTATCGATTCAGGAAAGAAAATGTATGATATAATAATGGATACTGCTGAATCAGTGGCAAACGAGTCAAATCCAAATCTTGTGCTATTACAGAACAAGATAGTCCTATCTATCGCTATTCGCTTAATGGCGGAAAAATACTTGAAAGAAAAACTTCTTGCCTTAGGAGTTTCAAAAGAAGATTTGGACGTTAAGGGGACGCAGACTGGACGATGGACAGAAATCTATAAAAACCAATGCCCTAAAGACAATAATAGATCTATAATAGAAAGAGTTAATATGATGACTCCTGAGTTAATACATCTCAATAGTTTTATGTATGAGCCACTGATAGATATGTCCATTTATCATTTGACTAAATTATACAAGGATTGTAAAAAATTGTCTGTATAAGTTTTTTGCATAAAAACACTGATGTTAGTTTGAATGTAAGCTTTAGGAGAACCCCATTTTTTCTTCATAACGCCTTCAACTTGAAGTTCATAAAGTAGGGGTTGTCGTGAAATGCCCGATAATTACGTAACAAGTTGATTGATAAAGTGATAGAAATTTCATTACTTTGAAAAAGGTAAAAGAATCCCCCCTACTACCGTAATTGTTTGCTAATGATGAATAGAGCGACGATGATACAACTAGTGGATGCTCTTAACAAGGCGGTTGCGAATGGAGATAAAGAGAGTATGTTTCGTGGTGTCGACGAACTGGAGCGGTATTTTAACGAGACTGGCTTGGATGCTTGGATGTTTTCAAAGATTTCGATGCGGCTTGGATTTCCGGACCTGCCCTCTTTTAAGTGAATCAACTAACGTTATATCAAGATAATATGAATTCATTTTTTGTTTACGGAATCATCTTTTTGATTCTTCTTCTCTTGGAATTGGCCTATTTCAAGGTGGCAGACAGATTCAATATCATTGACAAACCTAATCAGCGTTCGTCGCACTCCAGCATTGTCTTGCGTGGCGGTGGGATTATTTTTCTTTTGGCGCTGTGGATTTGGTTGGCTTTTGCTGCGGCAGGGTGGATACCTTCGTTGAATCTGGAAATTGGGGACTACATCTGGTTCCTGCTGGCAGTGACGTTGGTTGCCGGCGTGAGTTTCATTGACGATATTCATTCGTTGCCGGACAGCGTGCGGCTTGTGGCGCAATTCGGAGCTATGCTGATGATGTTTTATCAGCTGGACATCTTGC
>OLWT01000503.1_pt1 | contig 25004 bp, 19 predicted proteins | sample 1674001 | NCBI WGS metagenome assembly OLWT01 (sample SAMEA103958137, study PRJEB25191) | human gut metagenome | biome: human-associated habitat [ENVO:00009003]; feature: intestine environment [ENVO:2100002]; material: feces | place: Germany | collected 2013/2015 | reverse complement strand
CTGTTAAGAACGGCATTACCTTTGGAACCTGTCTTGCTATGGTTATTTCCTATACGTCATGGAACAGCGTTGGATGGGCGATTTTTCACGGATTGCTGAGCTGGCTGTATGTGATTTATTTTGTGGTCACGTACTGATGATTCTTCTGCAAAGCGTGAAAAGGAGTGTGAGCACTTGAGCATTGATTTCGGGACCGACATTTATGAAGAGCCCATCGTGGCCAAGACCTTCCTGAGCGAGGACGCGCAGGAGGGCTCGCTGCGCCCGAAAACGCTCCGCGAATACATCGGGCAGGAGAAGGCCAAGGGCAATCTGTCCGTGTTTATCGAGGCGGCCCGCCGCCGCGGCGAATCACTGGATCACGTGCTGCTGCACGGCCCTCCGGGCTTGGGCAAGACCACGCTGGCGGGCATTATCGCCGCCGAGATGGGCGTCAATATCCGCATCACTTCCGGCCCGGCCATCGAAAAGCCCGGCGATCTGGCGGCGCTGCTGACCAACCTCAGTGAAAACGACATTCTGTTTGTGGACGAAATCCACCGTCTGAACCGCTCCGTGGAGGAGATCCTGTACCCCGCCATGGAGGACTACGCCATCGACATCATCATCGGCAAGGGCCCCTCCGCCAACTCCATCCGGCTGGACCTGCCGAAGTTTACCCTTATCGGAGCCACCACCCGGGCCGGGCAGCTGTCCGCTCCACTGCGGGACCGCTTCGGCGTCACCCTGCGGCTGGAGCTGTACACCCCGGAGGAGCTGGCCCTGATCGTCACCCGCAGCGCCGGGATCCTGAACGTCCCCATCCAGCCGGAGGGGGCCATGGAGATCGCCCGCCGCTCCCGGGGCACCCCCCGCATCGCCAACCGTATGCTGCGCCGGGTCCGGGACTTTGCCCAGGTCAAGGGCGACGGCACCATTACCCGGGAAATGGCGGACCACGCCCTTCAGGCTCTGGAGATCGACTATCTGGGCCTGGACCCGGTGGACCGCCGGATGCTCCGGGCCATCATCGAGAATTACGGCGGCGGCCCCGTGGGCCTGGATACCCTGGCCGCCACCATCGGCGAGGAGTCCGTGACCCTGGAGGACGTGTACGAGCCGTATCTGATGCAGCTGGGCTTCCTGACCCGGACCCCCCGGGGCCGCTGCGTTACCCGTAAGGCATACGAGCACCTGCACATGGACTTTATGGGCCAGGAACAGCTGGAATTATAACGAATAGGAGAATCGGAATATGGGAAAACTCTTTGGCACCGACGGCATCCGCGGCATAGCGGGGCAGACCCTGACGGCGGAGCTGGCATTTCATGTGGGACAGGCGGTGGCCGCCGTCCTGACGGAGGAGAAGGGCAGCCGTCCTCTCATCACCATCGGCAAGGACACCCGCATTTCCTCCGATATGCTGGAGGCGGCCCTGATGGCCGGTATCTGCTCCGTAGGCGGCGACGTGATGCCCCTGGGCACCATCCCCACCCCGGCGGTGGCCTTTCTGACGGTGCAGCAGCAGGCGGACGCCGGTATCGTCATCTCCGCCTCCCACAACCCCTATGCTTACAACGGCATCAAGGTCTTCAACGCCCAGGGCTACAAGCTCTCCGACGAGATGGAGGAGCGGGTGGAGGAACTGATCCTGAACCATGCGGAGCTTCCGGCCGCCGTGGACGGCGCCGTGGGCCGCCGCCACCACGGTATGCACGCCCTGCACAGCGCCTATGTGCAGCATCTGCTGGGCAGCATCGACTGCGACCTGACCGGCCTGCGGGTGCTGGTGGACTGCGCCAACGGCGCGGCCAGCGCCACTGCGCCGGACCTGTTCCGGGCGCTTCCGCTTCAGGCGGACTTCATCCATACGGAGCCTGACGGCGTCAACATCAACAACGGCTGCGGCTCTACCCACCTGGAGTCCCTGGCCCAGGGCGTCGTCTCCGGCGGGTACGATCTGGGCATCGCCTTCGACGGCGACGCCGACCGCTGCCTGCTGGTGGACGAGCAGGGGAATACCATCGACGGCGACAAGGTCATGGCCGTGTGCGCCTCCGAGCTCAAGCGCCAGGGGAAGCTCTCCGGCAACACCGTGGTGGCCACCGTTATGTCCAACCTTGGCCTGCATGAGTACTGCCAGGAAAACGGCCTGGACCTGGTGTGCACCGCCGTGGGCGACCGCCATGTGCTGGAGCGGATGCTGGCCGACGGCTTCGCCATCGGCGGTGAGCAGTCGGGCCACACCATCTTCCGGGCGTATGCCACCACCGGCGACGGCGAGCTGACGGCTCTGCAATTTTTGCAGACCCTCCGCCGCAGCGGCGTCCCCGCCTCCCAGCTGGCCGCCCGCTGCCCCCAGTATCCCCAGGAGCTCATCAACGTGGAGGTCCCCCACACTCCCGGGGTCAAGGAGCGCATCATGGCCGATGAATCCCTGCGGCAGGAGACCCGCCGCTGGGAGGAAAAGCTGGGCGGTCAGGGCCGCATTCTCATCCGTCCCTCCGGCACCGAGGCCCTGATCCGGGTGATGGTGGAGGCGAAAACCACGGAAATTGCCCATCAGGTGGCCTCCGTTTTGGCTGATTTCATAAAAAAACTGTGATTTTCATCACAGGATACACAAATTTCCCAAGAAGGCTTGACAAATTATTTAGTGAAAAGGTATAATGTCCATGGTTTTGGATACTGGACTTCGCTATGACCAATTAGAAAACCTGTCCGACGAGGAACTTTGTTCCTTGAGTCGTGCAGGGCAGCGTCAGGCGGAGGACGTTTTAGCCACCCGGTATCATTGGCTGGTCCGTTCCTGCGCCCGCCCGTATTTTCTCATCGGCGGTGACAGCGAGGACCTGATGCAGGAGGGGATGTTCGGCCTGATCAAGGCCATGCGGGAGTTTGATCCCCAGCGTTCCCCACTGTTCCGGCCCTTCGCCGGGCTCTGCATCCATCAGCAGGTGTGTTCCGCGCTCCGGCGAGATGCCAGCCAGAAGAACGCACCGCTTAACCAATCCGTCCCCTTGAATCCCTCGCTTCTGAACGCAAATTCCGTCTTCGCGCAGGTCGATCCCGAGCGTTTGCTGATCGACAGAGAAAAGGCTGCCAGTCTGCTGGAGAATACCCGCAAACAGTTGTCCGCTTTCGAGGAAAAGATTTTAGGGTTATTTTTGGACGGTCTTGCTTATGGCGAGATCGCGGAAACCGTTGGCAAGCCCATCAAATCGGTGGACAACGCCGTGCAGCGGATTCGCCGCAAAGTGGCGCGGCAGCTTTCATCCGGCGATATCAGCAACAGCTGAACGCAATATATTTCATCTCAAAGAGAGGGTAAAATCATGTACGAAGACAAGACTTTGGTTTGCAAGGAGTGCGGTAAGGAGTTCGTGTTCACCGCCGGTGAGCAGGAGTTCTATGCTGAGCGTGGCTTCCAGAACGAGCCCCAGCGCTGCAAGGCCTGCCGCGACGCTCGCAAGAACGCCGCCCGCGGCCCCCGGGAGTTCTTCACCGCCACCTGCGCTGCCTGCGGCGGCGAGGCCCGCGTGCCCTTCGAGCCCAAGAGCGACCGTCCTGTTTATTGCAGCGACTGCTTCGCCAAGATGCGCGAGAACGGCTAATCGCTGATTCAGTAAATTGTAAAAGCGGCTGTCCACCGAGGTGGACAGCCGCTTTTTACTTCAAGTCGGGTATCAGCCCTCCCGCACATAGTCATAGGCCGTGCGCAGGGTGCCGCTGGAGGCGTAGATATTCCCGCATTTCCGGAAGCCGTAGCCTTCAATGGCGGCCTGCATGGCGCGGTTATCCGCGTGGGTGTCCACCCGCACATAGTCGGAAAGGCCGGTGCAAAAGTCGAAACAGGCCCGGGACACCCCGCGGACTGTACCGTTTGAGGCCAGGCGGTGGATGGTGCCGTAGGGCCGGTCCGCGTGCCACTGTCCGTTCAGCAGCACCTGATAGGTGGGCTCGTCGCCGATGATGAAGGAAAAGGTCCCCACAACGGTTCCGTTCTCCGTGAGCACATAGCTGTCGCCCCGGGCAATGTCCGGCAGCAGCTCGGGAAGCCCCGGATAGTCGCCGCCCCACTGGGTGGGGTTGCCGTGGGCGGCCATGTACGCCTTGGCGGCCCGGAAGATCTCCAGAATGGCGGGGACGTCATCGGTCGTGCTCTTTCGGATCTCCATGGCGTTATTGCTCCGTGCTCTTGTTGGCGAAAATGACGCCCAGGGTGATCAGCACCGCCCCCAGGATGCTCATCCAGCTGATTTTCTCGTCCAGCAGCAGCCAGCCCACCACCACGGTGACAAAGGGGGAGGCGTACAGGTAGTTGTTGGTGACTACCACGCCCAGGCGCTTGAAGGCGATGTTCCAGATGGCGAAGCACACGGCGTTGCCGAATACGCCCAGAAACAGCCAGGAGATCAGGATATTGGGCTGGGTGAACAGGGGCGTCAGACTGGGCAGACCGTCCGTCAGCAGCACCAGAGGCAGGGAGGTCAGGAAGGCCCACAGGAACACCCGGCGGGTCACCAGGAAGTTGTCATACCGCTCGGTATACCGCTTCACCAGGATGGAGTATACCGCCCACATCAGGGCGGCGGCCAGGGCCAGCAGGTCCCCCAGAGGGCTCAGGTGGAAGGACAGGGTGCCGTTGAGCACCACCAGCACCACACCGGCAATGGCCACCACCGCGCCGATGTATACCAGCTTTCCCAGCTTTTCGCCCTTCCGGGAGAACAGCTGGGCCAGAATCACCGTCAGAATCGGGGACATGGATACCAGAATGCTGACATTAGCGGCAGAGGTGTGGGCCGAGGCAGTATTTTGCAGGAAAAAGTAAAAGCTGCCGCCGGTGATGCCGATGAGGATGAACATCAGCTCGTCCTTCCAGGGGAGCTTCATGGTTTTGGGCCGCAGGGCCCACAGGGTCAGGTATGCAAGCCCCATCCGCAGGGGGATGATTTGGGTGGGGGTGTAGGCCGTCAGCATGACCTTGGTCAGCACGAAGCAGCTGCCCCAGACCAGGATGGTGAACAGGGCATAAATATGCCCCAGGGTTTTCTTTTTCATGGTTCTTCTCTCCTCTTTCTATCCTCGCGTTTGGTTTGCGGACCCGCAAAATGCCCGGCACTGCCGGGCATTTTGCTTGGGTTTAGATTACCTGTGTCAATCCTGGGGCAGGGTGGGGGTCTCGCCGTTCAGGACCTGCTGGATCAGGCCCTTGGCGGTGTTGATCTGTGTGGCGTCGGGCCACATGACCCACAGCTCCTCGCCTCCGGCGGAGTAGCACGGCTCTATGCCGCCCTCGCCGCTGACAGAGTAGCTGGTGATGTTCCAGTGGACGTTGTCCCGCAGCTGCATCTGCACCAGGCTGCTGATGTCCTCATAGGTCAGGCTGGTGATGAAGGAGGTGGACACGGCGTCCAGCACCTTCTGATAGCCCTTTAGGATGGCAGGGGAGGAGGCCTTGTCCACGATGGCACGGATCACGGCCATCTGATTTTTGCCCCGCTGGTTGTCGCCGTCGTCAAAGGCGTGGCGCTCCCGGGCGAAGCACAGGGCCTGCTCGCCGTTGAGGTGGTTGATGCCCTTGGTGAAGGTGTAGCCCGCCATGTGGACGCCGTCGCCGTTTTCGTTGGGCACCTCCATGCCCACGGTGGTGAACTCATAGTCGGAGTTTACGTCCACGCCGTCCAGGGCGTCCACGATCTTCTTCAGTCCGGCGAAGTTCACCCGGGCGTAGTAGTCCGCCTTCACGCCGTAGAGATTCCCCAGAACGGCGGCGGACTCGTCGATGCCGTACATACCGGCGTGGGTCAGCTTGTCCCGCTGGCCGTTGCGGGCCAGGGGCACATAGTAGTCCCGGGGGGTGTTGATCAGCAGGATCTGGTGGGTCCGGGGATGGATCACCGCCAGAATGTTCACGTCGCTGAGGCTCTGGATATTGATGTCCGAGCTGCGGGCGTCGATGCCGCTGCAATAGACGACGAAGGGCTGGGAGGTGATGGACGCGTTGGGCTTGATGGGCTCCAGCTCCTTGGTGGTGCTGAACTCATAGATGATGCGGGTGTCCTGGGTAAAGGTGCTGTAATCGTCCAGTGAATCCAGGGCGGTGAGATAGCCGGAATTGAGGATGATGGCCCCTGCGTTTCCGTCGTACAGGGCATCCGCCAGGGAGGTCAGGTCTGCGTAGGTGCTGGTATCCACACGGCCGCCCAGGCCGTCCTTGATGTCCTCCAGCAGGGCGCTGGTGTTGTCGGCGCTGATGTCGGCGTCCTCGCTGAGGATGCCGAAGGTGTAGCCCACGGTATCGCCGATGCTGCGGGCGGGATCATCCGCCATGACCACCACATAGGAGGTAGTTTTTTGCAGGTTCTTGCCCGCAATGGCCAGCAGGGCACTTTTGCCGGAGGCAGCAGCCACGGAGCCGTACAGCATCAGGCCGGACAGCAGCACCGCCAGCAGGCCGCACAGCACCTTGCCGGTTTTGACCCGGCGGATGGGCAGCTGGATGATCACATGGCCCGCGTTGATCAGAAGCAGCACGATCTCGATGAGAATCAGATAGAGGTCCGTCAGCAGCTTGGTGGACATCAGCTGCACCAGCAGCACCAGGCTGCAGATCATCAGCAGGCCCATGGCCGCCAGACCGAACCAGTCGGCGCTGGTGCGGTAGAGCCGGCGCCGTCTGCGGCGGGGCTGTTCTTGTTCGTTCATAAGCGTTTCGTCCTTTCTGTGTTACGGGTTCACAACAGGCGTTTCACCCCGGAGAACCTGCTGGATCAGGTCCTGGGCAGTGGCGACCATCCGTTCATTGGGCAGGACCACGGCGTACCGGGCGTCATTTCCCAGACTGTAGCAATAGTCGGCGCTGTTTTCACCGGCAAGGCCGTATGTAGTGATGTTCCAGCCGGACATATCCTGCAGCTGCATCTTCACCAGGGAGATGATGTCCTCCTTGGGCATATTGGTGGCGATGGAGTCGGAGGCGGCGGCCAGGACGTCCTGATAGCTCTTGAGAATGGCCGGGGAGGCGGCCTTATTGACGATGCCCTGGATCACCAGCATCTGGTTGCGGCCCCGCTGCATATCGCCGTCGTCAAAGGCGTCCCGCTCCCGGGCGAAGGCCAGGGCCTGGCGGCCGTCCAGGTGGTTCAGCCCCTGCTGGAAGGAGTAGGCGGCGAAGTGGAAGTTGCCGCTGCCGTCTTCGTCGGGCACCTCCATGCCCACAGTGTTGAAGGCCACGTCCGAGTTCACGTCGATGCCGCCCAGGGCGTCGATAACGCCCACCAGCCCCGCAAAGTGGACCCGGGCGTAATAATCTACATCCACGTTATACAGCTGCTCCAGGCCCTTGATGGACTCCTCGATGCCGTACAGGCCGAAGTGGGTGAGCTTATCCTTCTGGCCCTTGGAGGGGAGGGTCAGGTAATAGTCCCGGGGGGTGCTGACCAACAGAATCTGGTGGGTGGAGGGGTTCACAACAGCCAGAATATTGGTATCGCTGCGGCTGTTCAGGGGAATATAATCCACCCGCTCATCGGTGCCGCTGCAATACACCACGAAGGGCTCCCGGGAAATGTTGGCGTTGGGGGCAATGGGCTCTGCATCCGGGTTGTCAATGGAGAACCGGTAAATGACTTTGGTGTCCTTGGAGAAATTCTGATACCCCTCCGTGCCCTTCAGAACGGAGAAATAGCTGTTGTTGAGGATGATGGCGTCCACCTGCTTATTCAGCAGAGCATCGGCCAGCTGGGGCAGGGTGCCGAAGGTTTCGGTCTGCACCTGGCCCATGCCGTCCTCGATGTGGGACAGCAGGGCGTCGGTGTTCTCCCGGTCCAGGGCCTCCAGGATGCCATAGGTATAGCCGAAGGTGTCGTTGACGGTTTCGGCCTTGTCATCCGCCCGGACCACCACGGAAACGGTGGTCTTGGCGGAGCCGCCGGAGGTGATGTTGGACAGGAACTTCATAAAGGAGCCGGCGGCGGTGGAGGTGAAGATCATGGCGGCGGAGAGCACCAGGGCCACCACGGAACAGATCAGCTTCCCGGCCACGCTGCGGCGCACCGGCAGCTGCACAAAGGCGTGCAGTCCGTTGAGAAGCACCAGCACCAGGATGAACACGACGGTCAGCGCCGTGGTCAGTACACCGGCGTCCAGCACCCGCACCAGCAGGATCACGCTGCACACCAGCATACACACCAGGGCCAGCAGTCCCAGCCAATCTGCCGGGCCCCGGCTTCCGCCCCGGGAACCGTAATACGATGAATAGGCATTTCTGCGACGATAACTCATGGGTTTTCTCCTTGTTTTTTCTCTATATCTTTTTGCGTGTGCCGCTCAGGGAACCTGGGGCGTTTCGCCGGACATGACCTGGCGGATGAGCTCTTTTGCGGTGTTGACGGTGTCCATATTGGGCCGCATGACCCAGGCGGCGTCGCCCAGGGCGTAGCAGTACGAGGTGTCGCCGGAGCCAGAGACGGCGTAGCTGGTGACGTGCCAGCCGGACATATCCTGCAGCTGCATCTGCACCAGGGAGGCGATGTCGTCATAGCTCAGACTGGTGATGAACGCATCGGACAGGGAGGACAGCAGCGTCTGATAATTTTTCAGCACGGCAGGGGAGGAGGCCTTGCTGATAATGGCCTGAATCACGGCCATCTGGTTTTTGCCCCGCTGGTTGTCGCCGTCGGCGAAGGCGTACCGCTCCCGGGAGAAGCACAGGGCCGCCTCACCGTTCAGATGATTGACACCCTCGGTGAAGTTATAGCCACCCATGGAGAAGGTCTTGGTGGAATATACGTCCACGCCGCCCAGAGCGTCCACGATCTTGGTGAGACCGGCGAAGTTCACCCGCATATAGAAGGACGTGTGGGTGCCGTAGAGATTGTCCAGGGTCTGCATGGACTCGCCGGTGCCGTAGATCCCGGCGTGGGTCAGCTTGTCCAGCTGGCCGTTGTGGGCCAGGGGCAGATAGTAGTCCCGGGGGGTGTTCACCAATAGGATCTGCCGGGTGGTGGGGTTCACCACCGCCAGAATGTTCACATCGCTGCGGCTGGTGATGTTGATGTTGCTGCTGCGGGCGTCGATGCCGCTGCAATAGACCACGAAGGGGTCCTTGGTCACGTCCACCTGGGCGTTGGTATCCGCCGGGGCGGGCTCCACGGTCTTGGTGGTGGTGTATTCATACAGAATCCGGGTGCGGTCGGAGAAGTCGGCATAGCCCTCCTGCTCCTCCAGCAGGGGGATATACCCCTTGTTCAGCAGGATGGCCCCCACCTGGTCGTCGTACAGAGCGTCGGTCAGCAGGGCAGGGGAGGCGTAGGCCGTGTGCTCTGCCGCTCCCAGCTTCTCCTGCAGCTGCTGCAGCAGGGACTGGGTGTTCTCGGTATCCCGGTCCTCCAGAATGCCGAACCGGTAGCCCTTGACGTCGTCCAGACTCTGGGCCGGGTCATCGGCGTTGACGATGACGCAGGTGATGTCCGTCTCCACGGACTTGTCCGCCACATCGGTGATGGCGTGCTGCACGGAACCAAGAGCCACCGCGCCATAGAGCATGGCGGCGGCCAGCACCAGGGCCACGATGCCGCAGGCGATCTTTCCGCCGGTTTTCTCCCGGTGGGGCAGCTGGACCCAGCCGTGCAGACCGCTGAGCACCAGAAGCGCCCCAACTGCCAGCAGCAGCTGGCCGGTGGGCAGGAACTTGGTGGATATCAGCCGCACCACCAGCACCGCGCTGCAGATCACCAGCACGGCGAAGGCGATCAAGCCGAACCAATCCGCCCCGCTGCGGCGGGGGGAGGAGGTCTTTTCGGTTGTCATAGCGTGTCTCCTTTGCAATGGGATAAGTCGCCGGTGCGCCGCTTCGCAAAGCACACCTATTATAACAGTCTCCTATTATATATCCTGCGGCCGCAAATTTCCATCCCAAATTGTAACAATTTTATGAATTTCCCCATATTTACCGGCCTGCTCCCCGGTTTCATACGGTAAAACGGTTGAAGCGGCGGAAAAAATGTGGTATGATGAACTACACTGTCGGACCCGGCGCGGAACACCGGGTCCGGAATATGAGGAGGAAAACAGATATGAAGGCAGCTCTTGTTATCATGGCGGCCGGGCTTGGCTCCCGCTATGGCGGAAATAAACAGGTGGACGGCGTAGGCCCCGGCGGCGAAATTCTGATGGAATACTCCATCCACGACGCCATCCGGGCGGGCTTCACCAAGATCGTGTTCATTATCAAAAACGATATGCAGGACCTGATGCGCAGCCTCTGCGGCAACCGGATTGCCGGGCTGACGGCCCGGGACGGGGAGCCGGTGGAGGTATGCTACGCCGTGCAGGACTATTCCAGCCTGCCGGCCTTCTATACCGTGCCCGCCGGGCGTACCAAGCCCTTCGGCACCACCCACGCCGTGCTGTGCGCCCGGCCCTATGTGCAGGAGCCCTTCTGCGTCATCAACGCCGACGACTATTACGGCGTGGACGCCTACCGGGCCATCTATGAGGAGCTGGGCCGTCTGCCGCAGCAGGGGAAGGCCACCATGGTGGGCTATCTGCTGCGCAACACCGTCAGCGCCCACGGTACCGTGTCCCGGGGCGTGTGCCAGGTGGAAAACGGCCACCTGGCCGGGATTCACGAGGCTCTGAAGATCCAGCTGTTCCCCGACGGCAGCATTGCCGACGTGGCCGACGGCCAGCGCCGTGAGCTGGCGGCGGATACGCCGGTGTCCATGAACTTCTGGGGCTTCATGCCGTCGATTTTTGACCAGATGGAGACTTATCTGGAGGACTTCCTCCGCGCCCTGCCGCCGGAGGAGCTGAAGGCCGAGTGCCTGCTGCCCAACATGGTAGGGGACCTGCTGAAGAAGGGGCAGCTGTCCGTGTCCGTGCTGCACTCGGCGGACCGCTGGTTCGGCATGACCTATCACGAGGACCGCCAGGCCGTGGCCCAGGAGCTGGCCCGGCTCCACGAAAACGGTACATATCCCGCTACGCTGCGGAACTGAAAAGGAGAATCACTTCACATGCAAAGCAGCAGAAAACAGCCGTCCCGGCGACTGGAAAAGCGAGAAAACAGCCGCCGTTGGCTGCTGATCCCGGCCCTGTGCGCCGCCGTCATTCTGGCGGTGGTGCTGATCGTGGAGCTGAATAAGCAGCCCCAGGTGCTGCCGGACAGCTCCAACACCACTCCCGTTTCCCATGACCAGCCCACGACTCCGGACCCCGAACCGGAGCCGGACCCAGAGCCTATACCGGAGCTTCTGACTCTGGTGAACCCCTGGAATCAGGTGCCGGAGGACTGGACGGTGGACTTGGTGACCCTGCCCAACGGACTGGAGATCGACAAGCGCTGCTATGACGCGCTGATGGACATGATCGACGGATGCTACGACGCCGGTCTGACGCCGGTGATCTGCTCTGCCTACCGGACTCAGGACTTCCAGCAGACCCTGTATGACAACAAGGTGTCCGAGTGGATGGAGCAGGGCTATAGCCGGGAGGAGGCCCGGGAGAAGGCCGGGCATCAGGTGGCGGTCCCCGGCACCAGCGAGCACCAGCTGGGGCTGGCGGTGGACATTGTGGACGTCAATTATCAGCTGCTGGACACCAACCAGGAGAACACCGCCGTGCAGAAGTGGCTGCTGGAAAACAGCTGGCGCTATGGCTTCATCCTGCGCTATCCTACGGACCAGACGGATGTCACTGGAATCGTGTATGAGCCGTGGCATTATCGGTATGTCGGTAAGGAGTACGCCCAGGATATCTACAAGAAGGGTCTCTGCCTGGAGCAGTATCTGGAGCAATGGGGAAAGTGAGACACTGGCTCATGCGGCAAGAGTGGAAAAAACAATGGACAAACACCTATGATCGCTTCAGGTACCAGATACAATAATAACGGCGGCCCGGGTGGCTTGTGCGCTGACTGCAAACGCAGTCGGTACACGCTACCCGGGCCGGAATTGTTTTCAAATAGGTGCAGTACTGACTCATACTGAGCGCGCACGCACAGCGTGCGTAAACACACTGTGACTAAAACCCGCAAACTCTGCACCGGGGCCGCACAGGGGACCCCGGAAGCGCAATCTTTGATCCGGATGCCCATTCAGCCCAAATGCGCTCTACGCCTACTCTCGATTGAACAAAATTTACATTTTGTTCAATCATGATTGCACCCAAAAAATGCCCCCCCTTCCTGCCTGGTCCCGTGAATGACAAAAGCACCGGGAGTATCTTCTCTCCGGTGCTCCTGCCCCTTGCTATTTTTTCGCGCCTGTGGTATCGTATCAGACGCCGGGCCGTTGTCCGGCTATGCCATTCAATAAGGAGACTCCCATGAAAATCGCTTCCTGGTGCCGGGCCAACGCCATGCCCCTGATTGCTGTGCTGACAGCGGCGGTCACGGCCTGTTTTGTGCCGCCGGACGCGGCCTATGCCGGATATTTCGACTGGAAGACCCTATCCTGCCTGTTCTGCGTGCTGGCGGTGGTGTGCGCCCTGCGCAGTGTGGGCCTGTTCCCGGTGATCGCCCGGCAGCTGCTGCAGCTGTTCGGAACCGCCCGCAGCGTGGGCACGGCCCTGGTGCTCATCACGCTGGTGGGCTCCATGCTGCTGACCAACGACACGGCCCTGCTGACCTTTCTGCCTCTGAGCTGGATGGTCCTGCAGGAGGCAGGACAGGAAAAGCTGACCGCCTATGTCTTTATCCTGCAAAACTGCGCCGCCAACTTAGGCGGTATGTTGACCCCCTTCGGGAATCCCCAGAACCTGTACCTGTTCGACCACTATCACATTCCTGTCGGTGAGTTTCTGTCCATTATGCTGCTGCCGTTTGCCCTGTCCACGGGGCTGATCCTGCTGTGCTGCCTTCTGATTCCCCGGCAGGTGCTGGCGGTGCCCCAGCGGGAGCTGACGCTGGACAAGCCCCGGGCCATCGCATACGGACTGCTGTTCTGTCTGGCCGTGGGGATGGTCCTGCGGGCGGTCCCCTACCCGGTGGGCCTGGCGGTCATCGCGGCGGCGCTGACCGTTATGGACCCTCGGGCGCTGAAAAGCGTAGACTGGGGGCTGCTGGTGACCTTTGCCGCGTTTTTCGTGTTCTCCGGCAACATGGCCCGGATTCAGCCGGTGCGGGAGCTGTTCGGCCGACTGCTGGCCCATGGCGTCCTGCCGGTATCGGCGCTGACGTGCCAGGTGATCAGCAACGTCCCCGCCGCCATTCTGCTGAGCCAGTTCACGGACCGCTTTCGGGAGCTGCTGATCGGCGTCAACATCGGCGGCGCCGGAACGCTGATTGCGTCCCTGGCCAGCCTCATCACCTTCCGGGAATACACCCGCCGCTGCCCGGAGCAGACCGGCCGGTTCCTGGGCCTGTTTACCCTGGTCAGCTTCGGCTTCCTGGCAATTCTGCTGGCGGCGCTGAGCCTGTAGGGGTTTACAGCCGGGTCGGATTGCGGTATGATTAAGCCATAGAAAGCGAGGTGCGAAGCCATGGACTACCGGGAGGATTCCCCGGAAATTCTGCTGGATTTCCTGTCGTATCATGAGACCATCAAGGCCCACTCCCAGCGGACAGTGGACGAATATTATCTGGACCTGCGGAATTTTTTCCGCTATCTGAAGTGGACCCGGGATCCGGCGCTGCAGGAGCAGCCCATGGAGTCCGTGGACGTCCGGGACGTGGACCTGACCTTCGTGGGCTCCGTGACCCTGACGGAAATCTACGCCTACATGTCCTACCTCAGCCGGGACCGGGTGCTTCACCCCAACAGCGACCGGTCCGCCAAGGGACTGAACCCCACCTCCCGGGCCAGGAAGCTGGCCACCATCCGCTCCTTTTATGGGTATCTGTGCAACAAGGTCCACAAACTGGACCGCAACCCGGTGAAGGACATCGACGCGCCCAAGCTGAAAAAGACCCTGCCCCGCTATCTGACGCTGGATGAGAGCATTTCCCTGCTGGAATCCGTGGACGGGCCCAACCGGGAGCGGGATCTGTGCATCCTGACGCTGTTTCTCAACTGCGGACTGCGTATTTCGGAGCTCATCGGGCTGAACCTGTCGGACGTTCACGAGGACGCCCTGCGGGTCCTGGGCAAGGGCAACAAGGTGCGCATGGTGTACCTGAACCAGGCGTGTCTGGACACGCTGCGGGACTATCTGGCGGTGCGGCGGCCCATTACCGGGCCGGACCGGGACGCGCTGTTTCTGTCGGCCCGCAGCCAACGGATCAGCCGCTCCATGGTCAACGCCCTGGTGAAAAAGCACCTGTCCCAGGCGGGGCTGGACAGCACCCAGTATTCCTCCCACAAGCTGCGCCACACCGCCGCCACCCTGATGCTGCAAAACGGCGTGGACGTGCGGGCGGTGCAGGAGGTCCTGGGCCACGAGCACCTGAATACCACGGAAATATACACCCATATCGACAACGAGGCCCTGCGGGTGGCTGCAAAGGCAAATCCCTTGTCACAGGTGAAGACCAAAGGGAAAATCAAGGATGACGACAACTGAGAGGGTCCGTGTGGACCCTCTCCCCTTTTTGCGGCAATTTCCGGGGAGAACCGGGAATTTTTCCGGCCAGGCCATTGACATTCTGCCCGGAATGCTATACCCTAACGAGAGGTAATTATTTTATATGGAGGTTTCTCATGAATACGGCAGAGCTTTCCAGCATGAGCAAGCAGGTCCGGCGGGATATCATCAACATGACCGCCAACGCCGGCAGCGGCCACCCCGGTGGTTCCCTGTCTGCGGCAGACCTGATGACTTGCCTGTTTTTCAACCACATGCATGTGGATCCCAAGCACCCGGACGACCCAGATCGGGACCGTTTCGTGCTGAGCAAGGGCCACGCGGCCCCCTGCTACTATGCCGTCCTGGCGGAGATGGGCTTCATCAGCCGGGATGAGTTCAAGAATTTCCGCCAGCTCCACAGCATTCTCCAGGGTCACCCCGACAGCAAGAAGGTCCCCGGCGTGGACGCCGCCACCGGCTCCCTGGGCCAGGGCTGTTCCATCGCCGTGGGCATGGCTCTGGGTGCCAAGGTGCAGCATAAGGACTGCAAGGTCTATACCCTGCTGGGCGACGGCGAGTGCCAGGAGGGCCAGATTTGGGAGTCCTTCATGGCAGCGGCCCACTATCATCTGGATAACCTGACCATCATCATCGACAACAACGGCCTGCAGATCGACGGCACCAACGATGAGGTCATGTCCCTGGGCGACCTGCCCGCCAAGCTCCGGGCCTTCGGCCTGGACCTGCATGAGATCGACGGCCACGACATGGACACCATTGAGGCGGCCCTCAGCGCCCCCGCCGTCCCCGGCAAGCCCAAGTGCATCCTGGCCCACACCGTCAAGGGCAAGGGTGTCTCCTTCATGGAGAACCAGGTGGGCTGGCACGGCAAGGCCCCCAACGAGGAGCAGCGCCAGCAGGCTTTGAAGGAATTGGAGGACTGAGACCATGAGTGAAAAAATCGCAACCCGTGAAGCCTACGGCAAGGCTCTGGTAGAGCTGGGCGCCGCCAATGAGCAGGTGGTGGTGCTGGACGCCGACCTGGCCGGCGCCACTATGACCAAGCATTTCAAGGCCGCCTATCCCCAGCGCTTCTTCGACTGCGGCATTGCCGAGGCGGACATGATGAACATCGCCGCAGGCCTGTCTACCATGGGGCTGGTTCCCTTCTGCTCTACGTTTGCTATGTTCGGCGCAGGACGGGCCTATGAACAGATCCGCAACTCCATCGCCTATCCCAAGTTCAACGTGAAGATCTGCTGCTCCCACGCCGGCGTGTCCGTGGGCGAGGACGGCGGCAGCCACCAGGCCATCGAGGACATCGGTCTTATGCGCCTGATCCCCGGCATGACCGTCATCGTTCCCGCCGATGCCAAGGAGGCCCGGAAGGCCACCCTGGCCCTGGCGGAGTTCCGGGGTCCGGCCTATATGCGTCTGGCCCGTCTGGCCACCCCCGTGTTCGAGGAGGATTATCCCTTTGAGATCGGCAAGGCCAACGTCCTGCGGGAGGGCACCGACGCCGCCGTGTTTGCCTGCGGCCTGATGGTCAGCGAGACGTTGGCGGCCGCCAGGCTGCTGGAGGCCCAGGGCATCCGCATCGCGGTCATCAACGTCCACACCATCAAGCCCATTGACGCCGCCTGCGTCACCCAGTGGGCCGAAAAGTGCGGCAATGTGGTCACCGTGGAGGAGCACAGCGTCATCGGCGGCCTGGGCGACGCCGTGGCCGACGTGCTCATGGGCAAGGTCAGCTGCAAGTTCCGCAAGATCGGCGTCAACGATCAGTTCGGCCAGTCCGGCAAGGCTGCCGACGTTCTGCGGGAGTATGGACTCACCGCCGACCAGATCGCCGACCGCATCCGGGAGACTCTGTAACCTCATTCGATGCAAAAATCGGGAGAAATCGTCTGATTTCTCCCGATTTTTCTGTCCTGATATGATTATTGGGGAATGACCTGCACGATTCCCCGGGCGCAGTCCACGGACACGAAGGTGCCGTCCTTCAGGCGGCGGGTGGCGTCCGAGGCCGCCACGATGACGGGCTTATTCAGCAGCAGTCCCACGGTGGCCGTGTGACAGTCGGCGCTGGCCTCCTCACTGACGATGGCCGCAGCCTGCCGCAGCCAGGGCAGTACCTCGTTGTTGGTATAGGGCACCACCAGCACGTCGCCGGGGTGGAACTTCTCCGGAATATCCTCCAGTGTCCGGCAGATACACAGCGGACCGGAGGCGATCTGGCTGCCCACGCCGATGGCGTTGACCAGGGAGCCGCCCACCTGGGCGATGCGGATCATATTGGTGGTGCCGGAAATTCCCACCGGCACGCCTGCGGTGACCACCACCAGATCCCCGTGCTTCACCAGCCCCGCCTCCTGGGCGGACTGAATGGCCAGGTCTACCAGCTGATCGGTGCTGCTGGCCCGGGGCATGGTAATGGGCACCAGCCCCCAGTACAGGGCCATCTGGCGCTGGACCTGGGGGTCCAGCAGAAGGGCCACCACCGTGGCGGCGGGGCGGAAACGGCTGACCATCTGGGCAGTGATGCCCCGCTGGCTGACGGTGAGGATGGCGTCGGCACCGATATCCTCCGCCGTGGTGCAGGCGGCGTGGGCCGTGGCGGCGGTGATGGACAGGCGGGTGCGCTTGGGCGTCTTGGTGGGACAGACCCGGTCGATGTTGCTCTCGGTTTTCCGGGCGATGGCGTCCATGGTCTGAACGGCCTCCACCGGGTACTTCCCTGCCGCCGTCTCGCCGGAGAGCATAATGGCGCTGGTGCCGTCATAGATGGCGTTGGCCACGTCGGTAATCTCCGCCCGGGTGGGCCGGGGATTTTCGATCATGGAATCCAGCATCTGGGTGGCGGTGATCACGGGCTTCCCGGCGGCCACGCACTGGGCAATGATGCTCTTCTGGATAGCGGGAATCTCCGTGAAGTCGATCTCCACGCCCATGTCCCCCCGGGCCACCATGATGCCGTCAGCCACGGACAGGATGTCCGCCAGATTGCTGACGCCCTCCTGGTTCTCGATTTTGGCGATGATCCGGATCCTGGAGTGATTCTTATCCAGAATGTGCCGGATCTCCCGGATATCGGCGGCAGACCGGACAAAGCTGGCGGCGATGAAATCGAACCCCTGCCGGATACCGAACAGGATATCCTCCCGGTCCCGCTGGTTCATATACGGCATGGACAGGGACACGCCGGGAACGTTGACGCCCTTCTTGTCCTTCATCACGCCGTCGTTCTCCACCCGGCACCGGATCTCCCGTTCGGTGGCCTCCAGCACCGTCAGCCGCACCAGTCCGTCGTCCAGCAGGATGGTGTTACCGGGCTTCACGTCCTGGGGCAGCTGGGCATAGGTGATGGAGCACCGGCTCTCGTCGCCGGGAACGTCGTCGGTGGTCAGGGTAAAGCTCTGGCCGGTTTTCAGCTGCACCGGCCCGTTCTGAAAGCTCCTCAGCCGCACCTCCGGCCCCTTGGTGTCCAGCATGGCGGCCACCGGCAGATGAAGCTCCTCCCGCAGGGCCACCAGCTGGTCCAGTCGGCGCTGATGCTCGTCATAGCTGCCGTGGGAGAAATTGAACCGGGCCACGTTCATGCCCGCCTGCAGCATCTGCCGCAGCACCCCCTCCCTGTCGGTGGCCGGACCCAGGGTGCATACGATTTTTGTCTTTCTCATGGTCTTTCCTCTCTGCTCTGTTGGGGTGGCAATCCTGAAAATGCGCCCCCCTGGGCACCAGTGGGGTCACAGGGGGGACGCAAATGGGGTCCTTATCTCTCAGAATGCCTTGCCGTCGCAGCCCAGAACGTCCACGATCTTGTGGGTCACCAGCTCCTTGATGGCCTGGCGTGCGGGCTTCAGATACTGACGGGGGTCAAAGTCTGCCGGATGCAGGGCAAAGTGCTCCCGGATGGAGGCGGTCATGGCCAGACGCAGGTCGGAGTCGATGTTGATCTTGCACACGGACAGAGACGCGGCCTTGCGCAGCTGATCCTCGGGCACGCCGATGGCGCCGGGCATATTGCCGCCGTACTGGTTCACCTTGGCCACCAGATCCTGGGGAACAGAAGAAGAACCGTGCAGCACAATGGGGAAGCCGGGCAGACGGCGGGAGACCTCCTCCAGCACGTCGAAGCGCAGCTGGGGCTTGGTGCCGGGCTTGAACTTATAAGCGCCGTGGCTGGTGCCGATGGCGATGGCCAGAGAGTCGCACCCGGTCTTGGACACGAACTCCTCCACCTCCTCGGGGTGGGTATAGGAGGAATCCTCGGCGGACACGTTGACCTCATCCTCGATGCCGGCCAGGGTGCCCAGCTCGGCCTCCACCACCACGCCGTGGTCATGGGCATACTCCACCACCTGACGGGTCAGGGCAATGTTCTCGGCAAAGGGCTTGGAGGAGGCGTCGATCATCACGGAAGTGAAGCCGTCCTCAATGCAGGACTTGCACAGCTCGAAGCTGTCGCCGTGGTCCAGGTGCAGGGCGATGGGCAGGCCAGTCTCGATGACGGCGGCCTCCACCAGCTTCTTCAGATAGGTGCGGTTGGCATAAGCCCGGGCGCCCTTGGACACCTGCAGGATCAGGGGGGCCTTCAGCTCGGCAGCGGCCTCGGTGATGCCCTGAATGATCTCCATGTTGTTCACGTTGAAGGCGCCGATGGCGTAACCGCCGTTATAGGCCTTCTCGAACATTTCCTTTGTTGTAACCAGTGGCATAATAAATCGCTCCTTTTGAAAATTTGGTCTTGACTTGTATGGAATGATTGGGATAAGATGTACATATGCATTGTACCACATTTTTTCTTTTTTGCAAGCCCCGATGGTTTACTTTATCAATCTTTTATGATAAAATATTCCGCACGGCAAGAAAATTCTACTGGGAGGTAGTCAATCATGAAAGAATTAAAAGGTGCCTGTATCATCGGTCAGTCCGGCGGGCCCACGTCTGTGATCAACGCCAGTGCCTACGGCGTCATCGACACGGCCCTGAAATCCGGCGTCATCACCCAGGTGCTGGGCGCGGAGCACGGCATCAAGGGCGTTCTCAGCGACCGTCTGTTCGACATGGGTCTGGAGGATCCCGAGGAGCTGCGTCTTCTGAAATACACCCCCTCCTCCGCCCTGGGCTCCTGCCGCTATAAGATCGCCGATCCCGAGGTGGACGACACCGATTATCGCCGGATCCTGGAGGTGTTCAAGAAGCACAATGTCCGCTACTTCTTCTATAACGGCGGCAACGACTCCATGGACACCTGCAACAAGATCAATCAGTATATGCAGTCCGTGGGCTACGAATGCCGGGTCATGGGCGTTCCCAAGACCATCGACAACGACCTGTTCGGCACGGATCACTGCCCCGGCTACGCCTCCGCCGCCAAGTACATCGCCACCTCCCTGATGGAGGTGAACCTGGACGCCCATGTGTACGACACCGGCATGATCGTGGTTATGGAGATCATGGGCCGCCACGCCGGCTGGCTGACGGCCGCCGCCGCCCTGGCCGGTGAATACGGCGCAGGCCCCGACCTGATCTACCTGCCCGAGGTGGACTTCAGCATGACCCAGTTTATTGAGGATGTCAAGCGTGTATACGCCGAAAAGGGCTCCTGCATCGTGGCCGTGTCCGAGGGCATCCACTATGAGGACGGCGGCTTCGTCTCCGAGGCCAAGGTGGCCGCCAACGACGGCTTCGGCCATGCCCAGCTGGGCGGTCTGGCCGCCATGCTGGCCCAGGTGCTGAAGGAGGAAACCGGCACCAAGGTCCGGGGCATCGAGCTGAACCTGCTGCAGCGCTGCGGCGCGCACCTGGCCTCCGAAACCGATATCGAGGAGTCCTACATGGCCGGCAAGGCCGCCGTGGAAAACGCCATCAACGGCATCAATGGCCGCATGATCGGCTTCGAGCGCGGCATCCGGGACGGCAAGTATGCCTGCAAGACCAAGCTCATCCCCCTGATGGAGGTGGCCAACACCGAAAAGAAGGTTCCCCGGGAGTGGATCAACGAGGCCGGCAACGGCGTGAACCACCAGTTTGTGGAGTACGCGCTGCCCCTGATCCAGGGCGAGCCGGACCTGCCCAAGGTGGACTCCCTGCCCCGCTTTGCCCATCTGAAGAAGATCCTGGCCAAGTAAATCCCCGTTTCAACGATCCCCTGGCGCTTACGCGCCAGGGGATTTTTAACTTTTCCTGCAAAGCGAAAATGCTTTATAGCTTTGTCAGATGCGCGCCTGCGGCCTTCAGCATGAGCCGCTTGGTGCCCACCCGGTCGAAGGCCACCTCTACCAGGGCATCGCCGCCCATGGGCCGCACGCTCAGGACCATCCCCTGGCCGAAGGCGCTGTGCCGCACCCCGTCGCCGGGCTGCAGCTGCAGCAGCGGTGCGGAGACCGCCGCCGGACGCACCGGGCGCTCCGGGTGTGCCGGACGCTCCGCACCGTGCCGCGCCTCCCGCTGCGGCGCATAGGCAGGCCCATCGCCGAAATCGTCCCAGGAGGACGTCGGACGGGGCTCGGGCTTCCCCAGCCACTCCATGTTCTCCTCCGGGATCTCCTTCAGAAACCGGGAGGGCATGCAGGGAGTGGTGCGGCCGAACAGCATCCGCTGCCGGGCGTTGGTCAGGGTCAGCTTCTCCTTGGCCCGGGTCATGGCCACATAGCACAGCCGTCGCTCCTCCTCCATTTCCTCCGGCTCTCCCATGGCGCGATTCCCCGGGAAAAGCCCATCCTCCATGCCCACCACGAACACGCTGGGAAACTCCAGTCCCTTGGCGCTGTGCATGGTCATCAGCGTCACGCAGTTGTCCCCTGCCTCCTGGCTGTCCAGGTCCGTATACAGGGCCACCTCGTCCAGGAAGCCCGACAGGGTGGGATTCTCCGGATCGTTTTCCAGGAAGGCCTGGATGCTGGAGCTGAGCTCCTCCACGTTTTCCAGGCGCCCCCGGCTCTCCACATCGTTCTTCTCCTGGAGCATCCCCACATAGCCACTGCGGCGGCACACATATTCATAGAACTCCACCAGGCCCATATCGTCCGCCTGACGGCGCATTTCGTCGATCATCTCTGTAAAGGTCGTCAGCTTGCCAGCGCTTGCCTTCAGCTGGGGATAGTCTCCTGCCCGCCGCAGAACCTCCATCAGCGGCAGGCCCTCCTCCGTGGCGATGACCTGGGCCTTGTCCATGGTGGCCGCGCCGATCTTCCGGGCGGGCACGTTGACGATCCGCCGCAGCCGCAGGTCGTCGGCGGGGTTGTTGATGACGCACAGATACGCCAGCATGTCCTTCACCTCGGCCCGGTCGAAGAACTTGGTGCCGCCGATGATCTTATAGGGCACGCCGTTGCGCTTGAAGGCATACTCCAGGGCGTTGGACTGGGCGTTCATGCGGTACAGCACGGCGTTGTCCTTCCAGTTCACCCCCCGGCGATAGTTCATCATGATCTGCCCCACCACATAGTTGGCCTCGTCTCCCTCATTGAAGCAGGTCTTCACGGTGACCACCTCCCCCGCCCCGTTCTCGGTCCACAGGGTCTTGTCCTTGCGGCCCACGTTGTGGCGGATCACGGCGTTGGCGGCGTCCAGAATATTCTGGGTGGAGCGGTAGTTCTGCTCCAGCCGGATGGTCCTGGCCCCGGCGTACTGCTTTTCAAAGCTGAGGATGTTCTCGATGTTGGCCCCCCGGAAGCGATAGATGCTCTGGTCGTCGTCGCCTACCACGCAGATGTTCTTCCGTCCCCCGGCCAGCAGGCTGGCCAGCATATACTGCATGTGGTTGGTGTCCTGATACTCGTCGATGAGGACATAGCGGAACTTGTTCCGGTAATATTCCAGGGTCTGGCGGTCCGACTGCAAAAGCTCAACCGTGTGCAGGATGATGTCGTCAAAGTCCAGGGCATTGGCGTCCCGCAGGCGGCGGTTATAGGCGGCATAGACCCGGCCCATCCGCACCCGTCTCCAGTCGCCCCGCTGTTCCCACAGCTGGCTGAACTCCTCGGGCATCATCATGGCGTCCTTGGCGTTGGAGATCACCGACAGCACCTCCCGCACCGGGAAGGTCTTTTCCTCCAGCCCCATCTCCTTGAGGATGTCCTTGATGACCCGCTTGCTGTCGTCGGTGTCGTAAATGGTAAAGCTGCGGTCGAAGCCGATTTTGTCGATGTCCCGGCGCAGGATGCGGACACAGGCCGAGTGGAAGGTGGCGGCCCACACGTCCCGGGCCTCCTCCCCCAGCATCTTCTCCAGCCGGTCCTTCAGCTCGTTGGCGGCCTTGTTGGTGAAGGTGATGGCCAGCACCTCCCAGGGGCGGGCAGGCTCCACGGCGCAGAGATACTGCATCAGTGGCCGCTGCTCCGGGTCCGGCCGGGCGGCATACTGCTCCAGAAATTCCACCTCGTCCCGGGAAATGGGCAGCGGTATCTCATCTGTGTCGCTGCCCCGGCCATAGCGCAGGAGGTTCGCCACCCGGTTGATCAGCACCGTGGTCTTGCCGGACCCGGCCCCCGCCAGCAGCAGCAGCGGCCCCTCGGTGGTCAGAACCCCCTCCAGCTGCCGGGGGTTCAGGTGCGCATAATCCGTGGCAATGGCCCTTGTCCGGGCCCCAATGAATCGTTTCTCCAGGTCGTTCATAGTGTTCCTTCCCCTGTCTGTATTCTTGTCTCTCATTTTAATACAATTTTCGCCTCCGGTCAACCGCTCTGCAAAGTTTGTCGAATTTTTGTTCGATTATCTCTTGACAAGAACGTCTGTTCGATTTATAATACCGATAGAACAAATGTTTTGGAGGCGTTCCCTATGACGACTTTTGGATTTATTGTGATGCTGCTGGGTGCCGGTGCTTTCTCCGCCGGGGTTATCCGTCTGGCGGACTGGATTGACCAGCCCCGTCCTCGCCGCCGCACCGCCTGAGGCCGCCGGTCATGGAACTGCTGGATAAGCTGGCCATCCTGGCCGATGCGGCCAAATATGACGCGGCCTGCACCTCCAGCGGCGTTCGCCGGGGCTCCCGGCCGGGCATGATCGGCAACACCAGCTCCTCCCTGGCAGGCTGCTGCCACAGCTTCTCTGCCGACGGGCGCTGCATCACCCTGCTGAAGGTGCTGATGACCAACCGTTGCGTCTACGACTGCAAATACTGCGTCAACCGCCGGTCCCACGATACCCGCCGGGCGGCCTTCACCCCCCGGGAGCTGGCGGAGCTGACCATCGGGTTCTACCGGCGCAATTATATCGAGGGCCTGTTCCTGTCCTCCGGCGTCCTGCGCAGCCCCGACTACACCACCGAACAGATGATCGAGTGTCTGCGCCTGCTGCGGCAGGAATACCGGTTCAACGGATATATCCACGCCAAAGCCATCCCCGGCACGTCCCCGGAGCTGGTGCAGCAGCTGGGCCTGCTGGCGGACCGGCTCAGCGTCAATATTGAGCTTCCCTCCCAGGAGGGGCTGCAGACCCTGGCCCCGGATAAAAACAAGCAGGCCATCCTGCGGCCTATGGCCCTCATCCGGGACCGGACCGCCCAGAGCAAGGCGGAGCTGGTGCAGTATAAGCACGCCCCGGTCTTTGCCCCGGCGGGCCAGAGCACCCAGCTCATCGTCGGCGCTACCCGGGACACGGACCGGCATATTCTGCACCTGACAGAATCCCTGTACCAAAAATACAGATTGAAACGCGTGTTCTACTCCGCCTATGTTCCGGTGGTGGAAAACGCCCTTTTGCCCTCTCTGGACACCAAGCCGCCCCTGCTGCGGGAGCACCGGCTCTACCAGGCGGATTGGCTGCTGCGGTACTACCATTTTTCGGCGCGGGAGCTGCTGACTGAGGACGAGCCGAATTTTGACCCCTATCTGGACCCCAAGTGCACCTGGGCCGTGCGCCACCCGGAGTTTTTCCCCGTGGAGGTCAACACGGCCAGCCGTGCCGAGTTGCTGCGGGTGCCGGGCATCGGCCCCAAGAGTGCGCTGCGCATTGTCGAGGCGCGCCGGGTGCAAAGCCTCGGCATGGCAGAGCTCAAGCGCATTGGAGTCGTGCTTAAGCGGGCACAGTATTTCATTACCTGCAAGGGCAAGGCAGCGGCCCGCGGCAGCCGCGCGGAGATCGCGGGGGCGCTGCTTGACCCCAAGGCGTTCAGCGTGGGGATGCAGCAACTTTCGCTGGACGATTTTGTACCCAAGGCCCTGCCCGACGCTGCCCCGGCTGTGCAAAGGCTGGAGGCGCGCGGTATGGCGGCGGACATGGCCGCCCGGACGGTGCGGCAGGAGGCACTGCAATGTCTTACGAAGCGCATGTGACCGACACAGCCTACTGCTATGACGGCAGCTTTGCGGGCTTTTTGTGCTGCGTGTTCGAGAGCTACGCCCGGAAGGAGATCCCCGCCGAGGTCTGCCCGCCCGAGGAGGGACAGCTGAATTTCTTCGGCACGCGGCAGATTTTTACCGACGAGCAGCACGCGCGGCGGGTCGCGGCAGGGCTGGACCGGCTTGGCCGCGAGGTGAAGGACCGCGTGACGACGGGCTTTCTCT
>OLWT01000410.1_pt1 | contig 28363 bp, 20 predicted proteins | sample 1674001 | NCBI WGS metagenome assembly OLWT01 (sample SAMEA103958137, study PRJEB25191) | human gut metagenome | biome: human-associated habitat [ENVO:00009003]; feature: intestine environment [ENVO:2100002]; material: feces | place: Germany | collected 2013/2015 | reverse complement strand
ACTTGCTTTCACTGCAAGCAGTGAAGAAGAGTGGTGTTTCGCAAATGCGAAACTTAAGTTTTCAATAAAAATCAAAAATAGTCATTTTGTAGTATTTTTCCAAAGCGTGAGAATCGCAGGGGCGCTCTTCAGGCAGAATCAGCGCTTACTGTAGACAAATGCTCTAAAAAAGGTGTGCTATAGGTATTCGAGATTGTCGGGCATAACTGACTGTTTCAAGGAAGTCGTGATCGGTGACCCCCTCATGATCTGGAATCTGGATCTGATAATCAATCCGGATCTCGACACCGTCATCGCATACGAGAAAACCCGTTCCGACGCTGACTCCCAGCTCAGTCTCAATCTTCCGCACTCGACATATTTTTAACGCTTACTCAATTTGATGATTGGAGTTGGTACAGGAAAAGGCTTTCTGGTGTACCAACTGCATTGAATTATGGATTTGGTACAGGAAAAGGCCGTCTGGTGTACCAACTGCATTGAATCGTGGGTTTTGTACAGGGAAAGGCTTTCTGGTGTACCAACTGCATTGAATCGTGGATTTGGTACAGGAAAAGGCCGTCTGGTGTACCAACGCCTTGAATCGTGGATTTTGGGCAGTTGAGACCTTTCTGGAGTACAAAACTCTCTGATTGGAAAATCTGGTTTACGACTGAGTTTGCGGTCACTGAGATTGTTAAAGTGACTGGTGAAAGTGTAAAGTTTCTTTACAGTGGGTGTTAAATTTCTTTACACTTTTAGAAAAATAGTTAATCGCTAAAATATTAACAAATAATTAGTTGTATGGTTTGGCATGAACTCTGTTCGGCGAAAGTGTCGTTTCTGGGAAGAGACGGCGATAAGTTGCCGAGGGTTTGCCGGAAAATGAGAAGCTGTTTTTGAGATTAATTATTGGAGATAATATGTCAAGCACTTATCTGAGGTTCCTGTCGAGAAACAAGCTTTACACCTTCATCGAGGTTTTCGGGCTGTCGGTGGCGCTGGGATTTGTCATTCTGCTGGCTTCGTATGCCAGGACGGAATTCAGTGTCGGAGCTAAGCAGCCGCTTTCACAACGACTCTATGTCGTCGGTGCTGGGGACTCGTTCGGTATGACGCTCGGAACCTCAGAGGAGTTTTTCCCTTCCATACCGGAGATTAAGGGCTGGACCAGGATCTGTGATGGCGGTAATGCCGACATTATGGTCGGTGACGACTACTATCAGGCGGCGGAAGCATCGATTGACACGAATTTCTTCAAGTTCTTTGACTATCGCCTTACAGGTTGTCCGAAGGACAAGGTTCTTGAGAATGAGGATGAGGTGATACTGTCCGAGTCGTTCGCCAAGAAGGTGTTTGGTAATGAGAGTCCTATAGGCCGGTCCATCAGCGTCGGGAAAAGCAATCTGACAGTGACCGGAGTCATTGAGGATTTCGGGCCCACTGATGTGTTCCGACACTTCGATATGCTCACAAGCATCAAATGCGCGCAGAAGAAATATGCCTGGATGGACAATTTCGGCGGGACTATCCCTATCGTCAGGCTTGATAACGGAACATATGTCGAGAAGGTGCGTCAGGATCTTCTTAAAAAATACATGGACTACTGGGACTACTATAAGGCGGACAACTCCGGCAACGCCTTTTTATGGGGATCGAGCCTGACGAGGCTTGACAAAGTCTATTTTTCAGGTCTGGAGGCCTATAATATTCTTAGGACAGGAGATCGGAAACAGGTCGAACTGCTGTTCTTCGTGGCTCTGGTGCTGCTGATTTCCGCCATATTCAATTACATCAATCTGACTGTCGCGCAGACGGGAAAGCGCGCCAAGGAAATGATGACCAGAAGGTTGCTTGGAGAAAGTTCAAAGAATATAGTAGCGAGGTACATCGCCGAATCATTCGCCTTTACCGTCGGATGCTTCGCCGCCGGATGTCTGTTGGCATATTCATTCAAACCATTCTTTGACAGGATTTTGAGCGCCGACATCGTACTGACGCCAGACTTGGCCACCGCACTTTATGCTGTTCTGGCGCTGGTTGTCATTTCTATTGTCTCGGCGCTGCTTCCCGCGATGCTTGTCTCTCACTTCAAGCCTATAGATGTTGTGAAAGGGGAGTTCCGTTTCAAGAACAAGATGATTTTCGCCAAGGTGTTCATCGTGCTTCAGACCGTGTTCAGCACTGTCCTTATCGCGATGGCCATCACGATGACGGCACAGGTCAGTTACCTGGTCGAACTTCCTTACGGCTACGAGACGAAGGACATCATTCAGGTCAACTCCTATGCATTGGGCTTTGATAGAGGGCCGCAGGAGGCACTCCAGGCCAGGCTGAAGGCTTTGCCACAAGTGAAGGATGCCGGATTGGGTATCAACAGCCCCGCTGCCTGCGGCGCCAACGGCCTTCATGACAGTGACGATAATCTTTCAGGCTGGCTGCGACTGGCTCAGATGGACACGACCTCGCTCAGAATCTTAGGCATCAATGTCTTGGAAAAGTACAGCGAACTTACATCTCCGAAAGTTCTTCTTACAGAGACATCAAAAAGAAACCTTGGAGTCACGGCGGAGCATCCTTTTGCCGGCGGCAGCTACACAAATGGGGAATATGAGATCTGTGGCGTCATTCCGGATTTCCGCGCCAACAACGCCTTGTTCGAGCCTATGGAGAACGAGCAGAACTCCATTCGTATCATAGATGAGAATTATCCTTATGCCTGCATTCAGCTCCTCAGGATCACCGGCGACCGCTCCGAGGCCATGGAAGCCGTCAACGCCGCCTGTATGGAGTTCGCAAGGGAGACCCTTGGCATTCCTGCGGACATGGAATCCTACTATCTGGACGAGAAATTGGTCGATGATCTTAAGGGAACCAGAAACACGATGCTGCTTGTGATTTCCTTCATGGTCATGGCCATCCTGATCTCCGCTCTCGGATTGTTCGCGATGTCACTCTATTACACCGAGCAGCAAAGCCGCCAGATCGCCGTGCGCAAGGTCTTCGGCGCCGAGGTCGGCTCGGCGGTGTGGACTTTGTCCAAGTCGTTCATGCTGATGAGCGTCACAGCTGTAGTGCTCGCCGCTCCTCTGGCCGTCTGGGGAATCACCTATTACCTGCAAGGATTCTACACCAAGATAGCTTTCCCGTGGTGGGCTATAATCCTCGCATCCTTGATCTCCCTGCTGATCTCCCTGCTGTCCGTCCTCGGCCAGACCTACACCGCCGCAACCCGCAACCCCGTCAAGACCCTCGGTCAGGATTGAGTTAGCAGTTCATCGCGCCGCAGCAGTGGATAACCTGCCCGGAGACATAGCCCGAAAGGTCGCTGGCAAGGAACAACGCCACATTGGCAACGTCCTCAGGTGTGCCTCCGCGGCGAAGCGGAATCTGCTTTACCCAAGCGTCGCGCACTTCCTCTGAAAGGGCGTTGGTCATGTCCGAAACGATGAATCCCGGCGCGATGCAGTTGGCTCTGATTCCGCGCGGCCCCATCTCCTTGGCAATGGATTTGGCCAGACCGATGAGACCGGCTTTGGATGCGGAGTAGTTGCACTGGCCGGCATTGCCTGAGACTCCAACGACAGAGGACATGTTGATGATGCTTCCTCCTCTCTGGCGGGCCATGATCGGAGTGATGGCGTGGATGAAGTTGAACGCTGACTTAAGGTTCACGTTGAGGACAGCGTCCCACTGCGCCTCGGTCATCCTGAGCATGAGTCCGTCCTTGGTGATGCCGGCGTTGTTCACAAGGATGTCAATCCTTCCGAAGTCAGCAAGAATCTGGTTCACGACGTTGTGAGTCTCCTCGAAATTGGCTGCGTTGGAGGCGTAGGCCTTTACCTTGTGGCCGAAAGCCTCGATGTCCTTAACGGTCTGCTCTCCGGCTTCATTGATCACAAGATCAGTGAAAGCCACGTCAGCTCCCTCGGAAGCGAACTTCATGGCGATTGCCTTACCGATTCCTCTTGCGGCGCCCGTGATGAGGGCTACCTTTCCGTCTAAAAGTCCCATAATATTCAGTTAAATAAATTAAAATCTCCAGTCGGCGCTCCGCCATGTTCAGATGGCTTTGGCGCAGGGTGTATGCCGCAAACTTTAGACCACAGACGAAGCCTCGGTCATATTCATTTTCCGGCAAACAACCGCAAAAGTAAGCTATCTTCCCACGATGAGCAAATCTTTAGGCTGCAATTTGGTGAAAGAAAGGAAGAAGTGGCGAAAGCCACGAATAAAATGGCTATCTTTGCCGGGACGGAACAATGAATGTTCCTAAAACTGAATAGAATGTATGTCCATCTCATAAAGATGGATGCTGAACAATAGATTTTTGACACCGATGAGTGAGATACGCAACCCTCAGCTCTGGGAAAGCGGAGAGCTGAAAATAGAATGGGTAAGGCATCACATGCCACTGCTTGAAGGTCTGGAGAAGGAATTTAAGGAGACAAAGCCGTTCAAAGGGCTGAAAGTAGCCCTATCCGTACACCTGGAGGCCAAGACGGCCCATCTCTGCGAGGTTCTCTCCGAAGGCGGCGCCGAGATGTACGTCACGGGAAGCAACCCTCTATCCACCCAGGATGACGTCGCGGCGGCGCTCGCGCACGAAGGTCTGAACGTCTTCGCGGTCCACGGAGCGACTCCCGAGGAATATGAGCACGGCATCAGACGGGTTCTCGAATGCGGCCCTAACATCATCATCGACGATGGCGGAGACCTTGTGACAATGATCCACGAGGACTACCCACATCTCATTCCGAACATCATCGGCGGCTGCGAGGAGACCACCACCGGAATCCTCCGGCTTGAGACGATGAACCGTGAAAAGAGGCTGAGATTCCCGATGATGCTTGTCAACAACGCGGCCTGCAAACATTTCTTCGACAACCGCTACGGCACGGGCCAGTCTGTCTGGGACGGCATCAACAGGACAACCAACCTGATCGTGGCCGGGAAATATGTCGTGGTCGCAGGCTACGGATGGTGCGGCAAGGGCGTGGCGATGAGAGCCAAGGGACTCGGTGCGAAAGTAATTGTCACAGAGGTGGATCCTATCAAGGCGATGGAGGCCGTGATGGACGGATTCCAGGTTATGGGCATGGCCCGGGCCGCCGCAGAAGGCGACATATTCGTGACTGTTACCGGCTGCGACGATGTCATCACCAAGGAGCATTTCCTCGCGATGAAGGACGGAGCGATCTGCTGCAACGCCGGGCATTTCGACTGCGAGGTGAACGTCGCCCAGCTTAAGGAACTCGCTGTGGGAGAGAAACCTGCGAGGCAGAATATTCAGGAGTACACCCTCCCTGGCGGTCGCAGGATCTACATCATCGCCGAAGGAAGGCTTGTGAACCTCGCCGCGGGAGACGGCCATCCTGCCGAGATCATGGACATGTCGTTCGCCATCCAGGCTCTCAGCGCCAAGTACTTGGCCGACAACAGGATGGTACTGGCGAGGGTACCGGGTGAGATGCTTCACAGCGTCCCTGAGTCAATCGACCGCGAGGTGGCCTTCAGAAAGCTGAAGGACTGGGGCATAACGATCGACACCCTGACCCCGGAGCAGCACAGGTACCTTTACGGAGAATAACCGCTGAGGACTATTCCCGAAAAATCATTGATTATCCTTAATGCTTTAATAATTAGAGTAACACACCATGAGACTTATTCCGATCTACACCTGGACAAAAGGCATCCGGAACTTTGACCATAGAAGGAAACAGTTTTCCAAGCAGCCTTGGGCGCAGGGAGTGCTTCTGCTCTGCTGCGTGGTGGTGGCGATGCTTCTGGCCAACCTTCCATTCACCAAAGAGTTCTACCACAACGTTCTGGAGACCGACATCTCCCTAAGGTTCCAAAGCCCTGGCGGAGAGAGCATTCTGTTCCCTAACGGAATGACCGTCGAGAAGTTCATCAACGACATCCTGATGACGGTCTTCTTCTTCACTGTCGGCCTTGAGATCAGGCGGGAGATGAAGAACGGAGAACTGTCCAGTGTGAAGAAAGCGATGATGCCGGTGATCGCCGCGTTCGGTGGCGTCGTGGCTCCGGCCTTGATCTTCGCAGCCGTCAACCACGGTTCCGCCGCCGCTTCAGGTTGGGGAATCCCTACCGCCACGGACATCGCCTTCGCGGTCGGCATCCTGTCCATTCTGGGCGACCGTGTGCCGGTGTCGCTGAAAGTGTTCCTGACGGCGCTCGCCATCGCCGACGACTTGATAGCCATTCTTGTCGTGGCCTTGTTCTACGGCGGCACCATCAACTTCGGACTGCTGGGCATCGCATTTGTACTGATAGCAGGAGTGCTGCTGATGAACAAGTTAGGCGAGAAGCGCGGCTGGTTCTACCTTGTCCCGGCCATCGCGATCTGGTCGTTGTTCTACTATGCCGGCATCCATTCCACGATGTCCGGTGTCGTGATGGCGTTCCTTGTGCCGATGACCCCGAGATTCAGCGAGGCCTACTTCAACAGAAAGCGCCGCCAGTACATCCGAAGGCTCAATGAATATAACAGCATAGAATCCACCTCCTCCGAGTTCCCTAATGGCCCGCAGAGGCATTGCCTGAGACGCCTGTCGGCCATCTCAAGGGACTCAATGGGCATGAGCTACCGCCTTGAGCACGCCCTCGGCCCTTGGGTAAACTTCCTGATCATGCCGATCTTCGCACTTGCCAACGCCGGTGTTGAGATTCCTGACGTGTCCTACTTCAACGTGTTCCATTTCGATCAGGCTCTTGGCAGCGTGAGCATGGGAATATTCCTTGGCCTCGTCCTCGGAAAGCCGCTCGGCATCTCTCTCGCCAGCTTCATCGCCGTCAAGCTTCGCTTCGGCGAGATGCCTGCCAAAGCCACTTGGACGATGCTGATCGCCGTGGCCTGTCTCGGTGGTATCGGCTTCACGATGTCGATCTTCGTGGACACCCTCTCATTCAGTGACCAGACTCCTGAGGTCATGGCCCGACTGCGTGACATGGGTAAGGTCGCCGTGCTGATGGGATCCCTGTTCGCAGGCATCCTGGGCAGCGTCCTTATCAATGTTGTCCATGCGATCCAATCCCGCAAGTCATAGCGGAACCTCTTGTTGACAAACAGATCAGACAAAAGTGAAAAGTTTGGGAAGCTGCCTTGGGGCTCTGAAGCGGATGTCCATCCCGGCAAGGAGATGGATGTTGATCCGCATGCTTCTCGGGATCATCCGCATCGCGGCCTCCCTGTCGTTTGTCTGGATCTGCAAGGAGATCGTGGATGTCGTCACCGGCGCGTCAGAAGCCGCTCTGACCGGCAGGATAGCCTTGATGATGGGCATCATGGCCGTTCAGCTGCTTTGCAACGTCTTCTCTTCCTATTGTGAGAAATTGGGGCTGCTCAAAGTCAACAACACCCTGCGCGCCGAATTGTTCTCAAAGGTCATTTCAAGTGAATGGACAGGTCGCGAAAGATTCAACAGCGGAGATGCGGTCAACCGCCTGGAAGAAGACATAAGGGTTGTGACCGACTTGCTGTGCAGCCATATTCCCGGATCAATTGTGACGGTGTGCCAACTTGCCGCCGCGTCAGTCTACATGCTGATGATGGCACCCGGCCTGCTGTGGGTACTGGTGTTCCTGATGGTGCTGGCCGTAATAGGCTCAAGGCTTTTCTTCTTCAAACTCAGGTCTTTGACATCCGACATCCGAGCATTGGACAGTGATGTGCAGCAATTGATTCAGGAGAATCTCCAGAACCGTGTGATAGCTTTGACCCTGATAGGTGTCACAAGGGTTGTCGACGCTTTGGACACTCTTCAGAACCGCTTGAAAGACAAGACTGTACGTCGGCTCAACTACAATGCCGTGGCCCGCGGGTTCATGTCGCTTGGATTCATGGGAGGCTATGCGGCGGCGTTCCTGTGGGGAGCCTTGGGCATCAAGAACGGGACTGTCAGTTTCGGTATGATGACAGCCTTTCTCCAGTTGGTCGGTCAGGTTCAGAGACCGGTGGCCGATCTCGCCAGGGAATTGCCGGCGTTCATCCATGCGTTGACTTCCATCGAGAGGCTGATGGAACTGGAGAGCCTTCCGGCTGAAACGGATGGTCCGAAATGGATGGCGCGCGGAGCGGCGGGAGTCAGATTTGAAGGAGTGAGCTTTGAATATCCCGGCTCACACGGCACCCGCGTCCTGGACGCTTTCTCCTATGATTTCCGGCCTGGAACCCTTACCGTCGTGGCAGGTCCCACAGGAGTCGGGAAGAGTACACTCATTCGTCTCATGCTCGGACTATTGAAGCCTGACCGCGGGACAGTGACAGTCTACGATGCCGGTTCCTCCTGCGCGGCAGGAAAGCCGGCGCGCGGCAATTTCCGCTATGTGCCTCAGGGTAACTCCTTGATGAGCGGCACCATACGGGACAACCTCCTGCTTGCTGACGCCTCTGCTTCGGAGGAGGGGATGCGTTCCGCCCTGCACACCGCCGTGGCTGATTTTGTGTTTGATCTTCCGGACGGTCTGGACACTGTCTGCGGGGAAGCCGGTGGAGGCCTGAGCGAGGGACAGTGCCAGCGCATAGCCATCGCCAGAGCACTGCTGCACCGTGGCGGGATCTTGCTTCTGGACGAGTCCACCTCATCCCTGGATCCCGAGACCGAGACAAGGCTTCTCGCCAATCTTCGCTCCTATGTCCGGAACGCACTAGCCTCCGCTGACAACCCGCAGGCCATCACCGTGGTCTTCATCTCCCATCGCGAGGCCGTGATGGCCTCCGCCGATGAGCTTTTGCGTCTGGAATAAGATTCCTCTACTAAAAAAACAACCTCTAAGGCCTTAGAAATACGTCGAATACGGAAGGTTGAGGCTGAGCTGGGCATCGGCTTCGGAACGGGCCTTCTCGTAGGCGATGACGGTGTCGAGATCAGGATTGACCATCACGTCAAGGTTCCAGATCAGGAGGCGGTCACCGGTCACGACCTCCTGAACGAAGCCGGCCAGACCGACGATGGCGGGGATACCGATTCCCTTGGCCAACACACAAACCTGACCGTCGGCATCCTCCTCGCAGACGGCAAGCCCGACGACATTTCGGAAATCTATCAGTGTGGAGTCTGACAGCGACAACCGCTCGGCGACAAGGACGCTGCCGGGCGGTATGTCCTCGAACGGATTCCTCTGCCCGCAGTCTCTGACCACGAACGCACGGCCTTTCGCAAAGCCTCGGACACCCGTTCCACGTACTGTCATAAGTAACCTATCTCATTACTTCCTTCGTCAGATCCCATGCGGCTCCGGGAGCGAAAACAGCATCAACCAGCTGATCATAGAACATTCCCCTCTTGGCGAGATCCAGCACATTGAAGCGGAAACGCATCAACTGTACCTTCGGGAACATATTCCTAAGCATCCCGCGGGTCACGCCGATCATCGACGGATCGTACGGCGCTCCGGCCTTCCTCAGCAGATCCTGCATCCTGGAGAATGAATATACCTGCCCCTGAAGCTTCTTCTTGAACTCCGGCCAGTTCTCCTTGATCCTCGTCAGCTGGACGCGGACGGTCTCGGCGTCGTCATATTTCTTGGTGATCTCGGTGTAGCCAAGCTCCGGCGCAGGGAAATCCTTGAAGATTTCAAGCGCCCTCTTCTGCTCCTGCTCAAGCGTAGGCCATGCCTTCACGCAGGCGTCCACATCGATCTTCGTCAGATCCATCTTGAACAGTTCGTCGAACACGGCGCACATTGTCAGCGTGCCGATCGCAACCTGGGCTCCGTGCGACTGGAGCCTGCCGTTGAAGCGGTGGTGGGTCATGTCAAGAATATGGCTGAAAAGGTGGTCGCAGCAGGAAGCCGGGCGGCTGGACTGCGCGGCCTGCATGGCTATACCGCTGAGTGTCAAGCCCTCGAACAAATCCGCCACAGCCTTCTTGTCGCCTCTTGCCACGCCATCTGGATCGGCCAGCAGATCATCCAGGCAATCCTGAAGAACATGCCAGGCATCCGGCTTGATCGGCTCAGTACCCATAAGGTCGGCGATCATCCACTCGGCTCCGGCGGGAACCTTGGCGGCCAGATCAGCGTACCCCGCGGCAGTCATGGCCTTCGGGGCGGAGGCGATCACGTCGACGTCGGCGATGATGACCTTGGGAGCCGGGCAGGAGAATGTCTGCTTGGAGTTGTGATAGGAAATCGATGCGCCAAACGACGAGAAACCGTCCACGGAAGCCGCCGTCGGCAATGTCAGATAAGACTGGCCGTAGTGGTGCGAGGCAAGTTTGCAGAGGTCGTTGATGACTCCTGAACCCACGGAGATGGTGACATATTCAGCCTCGGAAGACGGTCTGAACGCCTTCTCCGCATCCGGTTCCACATATTCAGGGTCATTCTCGATGGCCTTGGCGGCAGAGAAATCGCCCGCAATGATGTGGTCAACCATGTCTACATACCTCCAGTCCGCGTGGAATTCCTTCCTCTCGATGACATATTTCTCTGTGTGGACTCCGGCGGTCACAAACATTTCGTACACCTTCTGGCCAAGAACCTTCCAAGTGTTAAGGTCTGCCACCACAACGGCGGCCTTGCTTTCAGGGAACCATTTCTTGAACTCCTCAGGAGCCTGTGAGCTGACTCCGCAGCCCATCTCAAACACCTTCGTGTCGGTGGCGACAGTCAAGGCCTTGGCAATTCTTTCTTTTGAATCCATTATCAATGTTCTTTTAAGTAATTCTAAAATAATTCGCGGCAAAGGATAATCTCTTTTGTCGGCATAAAGTTACAAAAAATCTTTCGTAACTTAGCGACTATGAAAAAGTACATCTCAACCCTATTGGCCCTGCTGGCCGTCCCGATGATGATGGCGGCGCAGGAAAAAAGCCTCCACCAACTCCAGCAGGAGTTCGTGGACCTGAGGCTCGGAATGTTCGTTCACTTCGGCCTCCCGACCTACCAGACAGCCGACTGGACCGATCCCGACCTCAGCCCCGAAGTGTTCAATCCGATCAAACTGGACACCGACCAATGGGTCAAGGCCGCCCAAAGCGCAGGGATGAAATTCATCTGCGTCTCCGTCAAGCACCACAGCGGCTTCTGCATGTGGGACACCAAGACCACGGACTACAGCGTGATGAGTTCCCCTCTGCACCGGGATGTCCTGCGGGAACTGGTCAATTCCGTCCGGAAGGCCGGAATGCAGATAATGTTCCACTTCTCGATCCTTGACACCCATCACCGCATCCGCCCGACCCTGCCGTACACTCCGGAGAAGATCAACCTTCTCAAAAGCCAGGTCCGCGAGCTTCTGACTGAATATGGTCCCGTCAACACCATAATGTTCGACGGGTGGGATGCCCCTTGGGGCAGGATTTCATATTCAGATGTCTCATTTCCAGAGTTTTATCACCTCATCAAGAGCATCCAGCCGAACTGCCTGGTGATGGATCTGAACGGGGCGAAATACCCTTCCGAGGCTCTGTTCTACTCCGACATCCGCTGCTACGAGCAGGGCGCCGGCCAGAAGATCTCCCCGGAGACCAACCAGCTCCCGGCGATGGCCTGCTACCCTTTGCAGAAGACCTGGTTCTGGAAGACCGAGTTCCCGGGCTCGCCCCTGAAGGATGTTGACAAGATCGTGGCCGAGAACATCATCCCGTACAACAACGCCTACTGCACCTACATCCTGAACTCCGCCCCGAACCGCGACGGCCTGATGGATCAGAACTGCATCGATGCCCTGAAACGCATCGGCAAGATCTGGAAGAACACCGGCCACATCGTGGATGTCGCCGAGACAATGGGGCCGATCACCGACATCAACATCGCCATCGGCAAACCGTGCGACTCCTCATGGTCCGACGACATGGACATCATGGATTTCGCCAACGACGACGACTTCCGCACCTGCTGGGTCTCCAGCCCCGAAGTCAAGGAACCGTTCTGGAAAGTAGAGCTCGACCCAGGCTCCCTCATCAATATGGTCGTGATGACCGAACCAAAGCCCTGCGTGATGCAGGAATATGTCATTGAATATCTCCACAAAGGTTCCTGGCATCCGGTCTTCAACGGGACCGCACCGACTCAAAGCCGCGTGAAGGTACACCGTTTCGACAAAGTCTACGCCGACGCCGTCCGCGTCCGTTTCACCAAATGGACCGGTCTCCTCTCCCTCGCCGAGTTCGGAGTCTACACCCCGTACGGGCAGTAAGGCCAGCCGCTTCGGGCAATCGCTGAGAGCGGATTTCAGTGATGACCACCCAGGCGTTTCGGCGCACAGGAAGAACAAGAGGCCGCTCTCGTGAGCGAAACAGGCGCTATGGCGCACGGGAGGTAACAGGAGGCCGCTCTCGTGAGCGAAACAGGCGCTATGGCGCACGGGAGGTAACAGGAATCATAGATGACGGGAGGCTTACTAGAAGAGTTTCCTCTATAGTTATTTTTCCAGGCGTCTTTGCAAACGACTCCCAAAACCACTCCTATCCGACTTCTGATGCCAAGGAAAAACACATGGCACCCAAGAAGCTGTTTACGTGCGGAAAAAGCGAACTCGTGGTACGGATTTCGGTACCACGAGTTCGCTTTATTCGTTGACAGACAGGCTGTTGTCTGCCAACGCTAATGGATGCCGGTTTCGAAGGCGGAGCGGCGGCGTCATCGGGAGACGGGCGGGCGCGGAACCGGGCATATTCAATTACACACTACAACTTCCTGAGGAGGTTGTTCATGTTGACTTCCTTGTCGATGATGGTGCGGAGCTCGGCGATCGGAACCCTTTTCTGCTCCATGGTGTCGCGCTCGCGGATGGTGACGCAGTTGTCGTTCAGCGAGTCGTGGTCAACGGTCACGCAGAACGGCGTGCCGATGGCGTCCTGGCGGCGGTAGCGCTTGCCGATGGAGTCCTTAGGATCGTACTGGCAGTTGAAATCGTACTTGAGATCGTTCATCACCTCCTGAGCCTTCTCCGGCAGGCCGTCTTTGTTAATCAAAGGCAGCACGGCCACCTTGACAGGGGCAAGCGGCGCCGGGATGCCCAGCACGACGCGGGTTTCGCCGTTCTCAAGCTGCTCGACCTTGTAGGAATGGCTCAGCACTGCGAGGAACATACGGTCCACACCGATGGAGGTCTCCACGCAGTAAGGAACGTAGCTCTCGTTGGTTTCCGGATCAAAGTACTGGATCTTCTTTCCGGAGAGTCTCTGATGGTTGCCGAGGTCGAAGTCGGTACGGGAGTGGATTCCCTCCAACTCCTTGAAACCGAACGGGAAGTTGAACTCGATGTCGGTCGCGGCGTTGGCGTAGTGGGCCAGTTTCTCGTGATCGTGGAAACGGTAGTTCTCGGCACCCATCCCGAGGTTGACGTGCCATTTCATACGGTTCTCCTTCCACTTTTTGAACCACTCCATCTCGGTGCCAGGACGGCAGAAGAATTCCATCTCCATCTGCTCGAACTCTCTCATTCTGAATATGAACTGTCTTGCGACGATCTCGTTTCTGAACGCCTTTCCGATCTGGGCGATACCGAACGGAATCTTCATGCGGCCCGTCTTCTGGACGTTGAGATATTCAACGAATATTCCCTGTGCCGTCTCCGGACGCAGGTAAATCTTGTCGTCCGCCTCGCCGGTGTTGCTGATCTGGGTAGAGAACATCAGGTTGAACTGACGCACATCAGTCCAGTTCTTCGTGCCGGAAATCGGATCCACAATGTCACAGTCAAGGATGATCTGCTTGTACTCCTTGAGGTCGTTGGCCTGCTCGGCTGCAACATAACGGTTATGAACCTCGTCATATTTCGCCTTCTCCCTCAGAATGTTAGGGTTAGTGGCGCGGAACTGCTCCTCGTCGAAGGCCTCTCCGAACCTCTTGCGGCCCTTCTCGACCTCCTTGTTCATCTTCTCCTCGATCTTGCCGAGATAGTCCTCGATCAGATTGTCGGCGCGATACCTCTTCTTGGAGTCCTTGTTGTCGATGAGCGGATCGTTGAACGCCGCCACGTGGCCTGAAGCCACCCAAGTCTTAGGGTGCATGAACACGCAGGAATCAATGCCGACGATGTTCTCGTTAAGCCTTGTCATAGCGTTCCACCAGTACTGCTTGATGTTGTTCTTCAGCTCGACGCCCATCTGGCCATAGTCATAGACCGCGGCCAGTCCGTCATAAATCTCACTTGACGGGAATATGAACCCGTACTCCTTGCAATGTGCCACCAGCACCTTGAACAGTTCGTCCTGTGTCATAGTATTGTTGTACTTTAAAAATTCTCAAAGTCATCTGAATATGCCTCGGCAACTCCCCCCTATTCCGGCAACCACGTAACGGCATATTCCATAACGCTCACTAAGAACCTGCAAATATACACATTTTCACGCAAGAATCATCGTGACGGAAACACGTCACTTGCGCACCGTCACTTGCGCACCGCCACTTGCCACGTCACTTGCCATCGATCCAGCATCAAGCGTTATTGTACTGCCGATTGACCCAGAGCCAGAGGAACTTGTCCGGGATGGAATAATCCTTCAAATCAACGGTGATGATGTCTTCCTTGAGGAGTTTGCGGATGGCGGCATTGACAACGCTGGCGGTGGATAGCTGATAGCGGTTAATAAAAGCGGACGTGTTGACATTACGCACGTGCGCCTCGTTCGCGATGGCGGACAGAACTCGTTTTTGGTTTTCTGTCAGGCTAGACATCAGCTCGGCGAACTGAACCTCATTCATCAACAATATGTTGTCTATTGACATCCGTATCACGTCAATAGAGCACTCCTCTCCCCTATCTATCGACGCGAAAGCCTCATTAAAGACACGTTGCATGTAATAAGTATATCCTTCAAACAAGTCATAGACGTACTCAACCACCGCTTTGGCTATCCTCTTGCCATATTCATTGAACATCTTCCCGACAAAATCTGAGTAAATGTCTTTATCGAGAGCCTTCAGTTCCAATGGATCAGCACTTTTATAGAAAGGACGAGCCGGGGACTGAAACATCGCGCTCATAATGCTCCTCTTGCTTCCCGCAAACACGAAATGGCAGTTCTTCATTTTCTGAATATGCCCGCGAAGGAGAGCCTCGATGTTACCATCCTCATATTCAATTATTTGCTGAAACTCATCAATCGCGACGAGGCACGGCTTCCCCGCATTGTCGAGGTAATTGAATATCTCTTCCAATGTGAACTCCGGCCGCTGAATATCCCCAAGGCTCACACCGAACGACGGCTGTCCGGTAACGAAATCGTAGGTTATCTTGCCTTGAAGCGACTTCAACGCACTTACGAGTTTATCAAGGACTTTTTTTCCGGCAGGCTGTAACGCCCTGAACACTTCCTTGCCCAAAAAGAAAGTGAACTCCCTGAGACTTGTAGTGTGCAGAATATCAACAAAAAACGTGTAGTAAGAACGTTTGATTTCCTCCCGCTCGAACACGTGCGTTATCAACCCCGTCTTGCCCATTCTGCGAGGCGAGAACAGAACCACATCATTCCCGTTCATCAATGATTTTGCCAACCTCTGCGTCTCGCTGACTCTGCCACAGAAACATTCATCTGGGATATACCCTCTGGTTATAAACGGATTATGAATTGTTTTCATAACGAGCTACATTTTTAGCAAAAATAATTATCCGTTTTGAATAATCCAAATCAAATAATCCATTTTGGAAAATTTTAATACAGAAAAACACAACTCTCTCAACGCCAGTCTCAGACCATTTCAGACAGAATTTTACAACTCACAACAGGATTCTATATTGTCATGGTTGGATCATAGTGCTTCACTCTGCTTATAGCTTAATATTTGTAAACACCAGTTATTGAAGATTCAAGTCAATACACTCCAAGACGATTGACGGCTGGGCTGAGGCTTAAATTTCAGTCCACTACTCGCATCATCATTCTTACGCGACTCGAAACAGCTAAGGGCGGTACTCCTAAAAAAGAGATGGTGGAAAAGTATAAACTCGAGAAACTGACCGACAAATACGATTACTTCAAGTAATCTACCTCATTTCGATTGCTTTCTGCATCATTTTTCTTTGTTTTGATGCAGAAAATTCGTTTTTGAGGCAGAAAAACACTATCTTAGCCCTGTAAACCATACGCGCTATGCACGAATTTGATTTCATAAACCGCCCCAAAGAACTTCTCACGCCGGAGGTCGTGGCTATGCTGACCCGCCTCCACGAATGCCGCGGCCGCCAGGAACTCTTCATCGAGGCCGAGCCTGATGTGCTCACAGCCCTGCTGGAGGTCGCCAAAATCCAGAGTACCGACGCATCCAACCGCATCGAGGGCATCTATACCTCTGACGAGCGCCTAAAAGCCATCGTTCAAGAAAAGGTCCAGCCCCGAAACCGAAACGAGGAAGAGATCTCCGGCTACCGCGACGTGCTGGCCACCATCCACGAATCCTACGAACACATCACCCCGCGCCCCAACAGCATCCTCCAATTGCACCGGGACCTCTATTCCTTCAGCAGCAGCGCCGTAGGTGGTGTATATAAAAACTCGGACAACATCATTGCAGAGAAGCACGCCGACGGCACGGAAACAGTCCGCTTCCGCCCTGTCCCTGCCTTCCAGACGGCCGATGCCATGCTGAACCTCTGCACCAGATACAATGATGCCATCGAGGCCGCGACCTATAATCCGCTGATCCTGATGCCGATATTCATCCTGGACTTCCTCTGCATCCACCCGTTCAATGACGGAAACGGCCGCATGAGCCGCCTTCTGACGCTTCTCCTCCTGTACCGCGCCGGATTCATTGTGGGAAAGTACATCAGCATCGAGATGCTCATCGAGAAGAGCAAGGACTCCTATTATGAAGCGCTGCAGGCCAGTTCCCAGGACTGGCACGAGGACAGAAACAACTATCTTCCCTTCCTCAAGTACATGCTGGGGGTCGTGGTTAAGGCCTATAATGAATTCGAGAACCGTGTTGAGCACCTTCGTTATCGCAAGATATCCAAGCCTGAGCGCATCAAGGCCATCATTGAGCGCACTCCTGGCAAGATCACCAAGAAGGAGATATCCCAGACCTGCCCGGACATTAGCCTCACCACCATCGAGCGCACCCTGTCCGACCTTATTGCCGCCGGTTACATCGAGAAGACAGGAACCGGCAGGGCTACGGCCTATGTTAAGAAATAATCCTCCTATAGATCTATTTTCATAAGTCAATAATTTCTCAGTATGACACAATACATCGCATAGAGGTACTCAAAAAAGCCATTTCAAGGCATGGAGTACCGGAAATAATCAACTCCGATCAGGGCTGCCAGTTTACGAGCAAGGAATGGGCTGACGCCTGCTCTCAGCACTCTGAAATGAAGGTCAGCATGGACGGCCGCGGCCGTGCTAAAGACAATATCTGGATAGAAAGATTTTGTAAAACGATAAAATACGAGTATATTTACATCCAGCCGGAGGAAAACGGCGCGGATCTGTTCTTTGGAATCAAGAGATTTATTGACAACTACAACTACCACCGTCGTCACCAAGGAATCAACCGTACAGTACCAAGCAAGCTTTACATTCGTCAGGCAGCTTGGTCTTAACTAAGAACAACACTGTACCTGTTTAAATAACGATAGTATTGCAGGAGAAAGTATTAACTTTAGAGACAATGAAAGACATAAGTTGCATTAAAAGAACCATATAAAATTATTAATGACACCACTAAATTTTTAACCAATGGTAACATTCTTTCGTTTTTCTTCCAAACCGGCCTGTATCCTGGCATGTGCGCTTGCATTATGCGTAGGATGCAATGATGATGACAAGAAAGGAGGCACATCATCGAAAGAGTCTCTGGCGCTTACGTCATTCCATCCTAATTACGGGAAGTATCAAGAGAAGGTCATCCTGCAAGGGAAAGGCTTCGGTGACCCTTCCCAGATGCGGGTATATTTTAATCAGAGAAAAGCTCCTGTCATCGGGGTCAGCCGCGATGGCACGGAATTGTACGTGCAGGCTCCGCGGCTCCCTGGTGATACTTGCGTCATCTCCGTGTCGAACGGCAAGGACTCTCTTTCCTACGAAGAAACATTTGCTTACACGGTCTCTACCACTGTGACCACGGTCTGTGGCAACGGCACCGGCATCTATAAAGCCGGAGACCTGAGCGAGGCGCAAGTCTCTCCTTATTATTGCTGCGTAGACAGCAGCGAAAACGTGTTCGTAATAGACCACAGCAGCTCAAACGGAGATGGAGGGAGCGTCAATGGCATTGCCAGGATTGATTTCAAGACGAATGAACTGGTGACGATTTCGACTCAGTACTATGCGAACGTGCCTTGCGTCGACCCTGTCACTCAGAAGGTCATGGCCCCTACCGAGACTACAGTCGGGATGTTCGTCGAGATGGATCCGAAAGAGATGTGGGGCCTGAGGGTCCGGGACTTCGGCGCAAAGATCGACTGGTCGAAGAGTTCTGCAGGCCGTCCTGCGAACGGCTATAAGCACACTTTCGTGGTGAATCCTTACGACGGATTCATTTACACGCGTTTCTATTACGGCCAGGTAGTGAAAATCAATCCTGTGACTTATGAGGCAGAGGTTGTCTGCGACACTCCTAACGGAGATTCTTTCGGCCTTACATTCCGGCCAACAGACCCTAACGTGCTTTACGTGGCTTGCTGGAGCAATATGACAGGCATGGCCAATTCCATCGCGAAGGTCGACCTCAACAAGGACAAGCCGGAGATGGAGAAACTGACGAGCGGCATCACCGGCCACAGGGATGGCAAGATTGCCGAGGCTCGGTTCAATTGCCCGGCCCAGCTTTTCAGCGATAATGACGGCAACATCTACGTTGCCGACTGCGATAACCACTGCATCAGGAGGATAACTCCGGAGAACCAGGTGGAGACAGTGCTGGGAGTTCCCGGAAAGTCAGGCTGGAAAGACGGCACAAAAGAAGAGGCTCTCTTCAAGTATCCAAGAGGCATCGGAATAAGCAAAGACGGTTCTGTCTACGTGGCTGACTTCGGCAACAGGAGAGTCCGCAAACTATCCATCAACTAAAGATTATTCTAATGAAGAAACAGTTATATTTCCTGATTTCTATCATATTGATGATAGGATCTTTTCAAGCCCATGCCCAGACTTACAGGCTGGCAGGAACGGTTTATGACCAGGATGGCCCACTGCCTGGAGTCGCCGTAATAGTCCAAGGTTCTACAGTGGGAACGATGACTGACGACAAAGGGCATTTTTCCATCAAGGCTCAGAAAGGCGACAAGCTGATTTTCCAGATGATGGGGTTCAATGACATTGAATATATCGTCGTAAAGGAAAACACGAAAATTAGCATAACGTTCACGGAAACGACTCAGGAACTTGACCAGGTCATCATCACGGCTCTCGGTACCACCCAGAGGAAGATATCTAACCTGGCTGCAGTGACATCCATTGACGCAAAACTGCTTGATCAGCCTACGACATCCATCAGTAACCTCCTCGGGGGCAGAGTCGCTGGCGTCATTTCTTCTTTGACCAGCGGAGAGCCAGGCAAAAACATTGCCGAGTTCTGGATTCGAGGCATAGGGACATTCGGAGCTAATTCTTCTGCCCTTGTGCTGATTGACGGGCTGGAAGGCGACATCAACTCGATAGACCCTTCGGACATCGAGAATTTCTCCGTCCTGAAAGATGCATCTGCCACCGCAGTTTATGGCGTCAGGGGTGCCAACGGAGTCGTGCTTATCACCACGAAACGAGGCAGCACGGACAAAGTACGCATCACTGGCAGGGTTTCAACTACTTTGTCTCACCTTAGGAGGCTTCCTGATTATGTGGGTGCATACGATTATGCAACTCTTGCAAATGAAGCCAGAGAGGTGCGCGGAGAAGAGCCGCTGTATTCCAACGTCGAGATGGACATTATCCGCAATAATCTGGACCCCGATCTCTATCCAGACGTGAACTGGCAGAAGGAAATCGTGAAGAATAATTCATGGAAGAGGGCCTACTATGTGAGTGCGCAAGGAGGAGCCAAGGCTGCGAAATATTTCCTGTCTTTGTCTGTCAATCAGGAAGATGCGGCCTATAAAGTGGACCATTCCAGCCCTTACGCCCAGAACGTCGGTTACGATACATACGGATTCCGCTCCAACATTGACATGAACCTGACTCCGACTACCAAGCTTTATTTCGGTAGCACGGGTCACCTGGCCGTGAACAGGAATCCTGGCGTCGCAAACACAGATTACATCTGGTCCGCCCAGGCAAATATTCATCCTCTCCGACTTCCCACTGTATATTCCAATGGACAGTTGCCGGGCGTAGGACAGGGTGCGCAGACTTCCCCTTACGTTATGATCAACCGTTTGGGAAAACGTTTGGACACAGAGTTCCAGTCTAAGACGACAGTCGCTCTTGAACAAGACCTGGGCATGATCACTAAGGGACTTAGGATTCGCGCGCAGGGTGCTTTCGATTACACTTCATGGTTCAGCGAGAGCCGCCATGTCCAGCCGGAGCTTTACGAGGCGGTGAGCAGGACATCTACCGGAGAACTGGTGACGATCAAGAGGGTTAGCGAGCAAGCTGCTTCTTACAATAAGACAACGAATAATTATAGGAAATATCACTTCGAGTCCACTCTTAATTATGATCGTCTGTTCGGCAAAGACCACAGGGTTTCTGGCCTTGTCTACTACTATATGTCCGATGATAAGTATTCCAGCGAGAGCGTCAGCAACATGAGCGCCATCCCAAAGAGATATCAAGGAATATCCAGCCGGCTGACTTACGGCTACTCTGACACCTATCTGATAGACCTGAACTTCGGATACACCGGATCGGAGAACTTCCAGAAAGGCAGGCGTTTCGGATTCTTCCCTTCCGTGGCTGTCGGCTGGGTGCCTACCCAATATAAGTTCATGAAGGACAATCTGCCTTGGCTGAATTTCTTCAAGGTCAGGGCTTCTTACGGAACGGTCGGGAACGACCGGATTTCATCCAAGAGATTCCCTTACCTTACAATCGTCAATCGAGGTACGACTTCCCCTTGGGGATCGGCCTCTGCGGAAACTCTTTGGGAAACGTACACAGGTGCCGACAACCTCAAATGGGAGGTGGCGACTAAGTTCGACCTCGGATTCGAGGGAACGCTTTTCGTCGATAAGGTGGATTTCGTCCTGGACTTTTTCAATGACGTGCGTGACGGAATATTCCAGGAACGCCAGCAAGTTCCTCTCTATGTCGGGCTCATGTCCAGGCCTTACTCCAACATAGGTAAGATGCGTTCATACGGCGCTGATGGCAATGTTTCATTCAAGCAGAAGATTGGAAGCGACATGAACCTCACCCTCAGGGCCAATTTCACATACTCTAAGAATGATGTCAAGAATTGGGAGGAGTCGAATCCTGCCTATCCTTATCAGGAGCGCTCAGGCTATCCTTACGGAGTCGTAAGGGGTTATTACGCCCTTGGCTTGTTCAAAGATCAGCAAGACATAGATACAAGCCCGGTGCAGACGTTCGGTGAATACAGGCCGGGAGACATCAAGTATCGCGACGTAAATGGAGATGGCCGCATAGATTCCGATGACCGAGTGCCTATCGCTTATGGGCTGTCATCGTCAGGGGCTATCGTTCCTATCCTGATGTACGGCTTCGGCGGTGAGTTTCAGTACAAAAAGCTCAGCATCGGGGTGCTCTTCAAGGGAACCGGAAATTCAGATTTCTTCTATGGCGGAGCGGGCTACATTCCTTTTGCTTCCGGAAGGCTCGGAAACGTGCTTGCGCAAGCCATGGAATACAAGAACAGATGGATTCCTAAAGATTATGCCGAAAAGCATGGGATTCCGCTCGAGCAGGCTGAGAATCCCGACGCGATTTATCCACGCTTGACCTATGGAAGCAGTTCGAACAACACACAGACTTCCACGTTCTGGAAAGGAAATGGAAGGTACTTGAGACTTCAAGAAATTACCATCAATTACAACTGGTCGGCAAAATTCATGAAAAAGATCGGACTCCAGTCTGCTGACCTGCAGCTGGTGGGAAATAACTTGGCCGTATGGTCGCCTGTGAAGTTCTTCGATCCTGAGCAGGCTCAAAACAGCGGCCGGGCTTATCCAATACCTGTCACTTTTACATTCCAGGTTTATCTGCACTTCTAAAAAAATCACGAACATGAAAAGAATATCATACGTTATTTTAGCCTCGATCTTGTCGGCCGGATTTGCTTCCTGCAACTATCTGAGCATAGATGACTATTTCTCCGACGAGATAAAGATTGACGAAGTATTCGCCAACAAGAGGAATGTCCAGGCATACATCTGGGGCATGACAGGGGACCTGCGTGACGAAGGCTCTCTCTATCAGGATGCTGATTTTCCCGGACCTCTTGCGACAGACGAGGCCTTTACTATGTACGGCACTCAGTTTGGCTACAATGGAATGAAGCTTGTTCTCGGAGAAATCTCTGCCAGCAACCCTTATTCCTTCTCCAACGTGTGGACGACAAGCTACCAGTGCATCAGAAGGGCGAATACTGTGTTCGCAAGGATAGATGAAGCTAAAGATCTCACCGCACAGGACAGGGCAGAACTTCTTTCTCTGAACAGGTTCATTCGTGCCTATGCTTACTATAAGCTTTGGCTTGCGTATGGACCGGTAATCTTGATAGGGGACGAGGAAATACCTTCTAACCTTGATCTGGGAGATTATGACAGGGCTCGCGCCACGAATGAAGAGACTGTGGAATATATCTGCAGCGAGCTTGAGGAGGCAGCTAAATATCTTCCTGAAACCTATCCTCTGATGGAATTCGGAAGGCCAACCAAGGGAGCCGCTTACGGACTGATCGCAAGAATCAGAACTTATTACGCCAGCCCTCTCTGGAATGGAGGGGAAGCAGCCAGAAGGTGCTTTGGCAATTGGTACAGGAAAACGGACCGAGTTAAATATGTCACCACCGATGAATATGACGAAGAGCGCTGGGCTATTGCCGCAGCCGCTTGCAAGAGAGTGATGAATATGAAAAAGAGCGGAGCTCCGATGTACAGTCTATTCACCGTGCAGGAAGATACGCAGACTCCGCCTTTGCCAGAGGGAGTGACTTCCGATCCGGACTTCTACGAGCCTTATCCTGTGGGAGCCGCAGGAATCGACCATCTGCGGTCGTATTCGGAGCAGTTCACGGGGGAGGCGGTGATAGCCACAAATCCTGAATATGTCTGGGGAAGGAAAAGCCAGACCCTTGTTGACAATACCCGGATGAGTTTCCCTATCAGCTTCGGAGGATGGGGAGGAATGGCCCTTACGCAGAAAATAGTGGATAGCTATTCCATGTACGACGGACGCTCCATAGACAATTCCAGCGAAGCTTATCCGTACTCGGAATCGGGTTTCACCAACGAGCAGAAGTCTTTCTCGGGCTACAGGCTCAATGCCGGCGTCTATAACATGTACGACAACAGGGAGATGCGTTTCTATGCCTGCGTAGGGTTTTCGGAGAGATTTTGGCCGATGTCTTCCACCACCATGTCTGGGAAGTACAACCAGACGGTGACATATTACTATGACTCCCCTAACGGAAAGCAGAATTCTGCGACGGACTACAGCCCTACGGGCTATGTCATTGTGAAATACATTCATCCTAATGATGCCTGGGACGGAGATAACGCCAGGAGAATGGATAAAGGCTATCCTATCATAAGGTATGCTGACATACTGCTCATGTATGCCGAGAGTCTCAATCATCTGACAAAGGCTTATGAGATAAAGCTCGGCGACGAGACTTATTCGGTGTCGCGGGACCTGAATGAGATAAAGTCGGCGTTTAACCTCGTGCGCCACCGTTCCGGGATGCCGGGAATCAGCAATAATGATCTTGCAGACGAGGAAACCTTCCAGAAAATCCTTGAAATCGAAAGAATGAAGGAATTCCTGCACGAAGGGCAGCGTTACTTCGACGTCCGCAGGTGGGGAATTTACGAGGAAACAGAGAATGAAACAATCATGGGAATGAACGTGGATGGCTCTAAGGAGAATTTCTATCAAAGAACAGTTCCGAATACTTCCAGAATCGGAGCTCGCCTGGTTCATAAGAAACTCTACCTGCTTCCTATTCCACTGAACGAAATCCGCAAGCTCCCTTCTTGCGACCAGAACCCGGATTGGGAAAGCTAACATCAACACGTATTGAATCATGAAACACAAATGCATAATATTAGCGGCTCTGGCAGCATTCTCCATCGTTTCTTGCAACGACAAGGAGGTGTTCGAGAAAGAGCAGTACAAGAACATCTTCGGATTCGTGAGCGAGTCTGACAACACTAAGAAGATGACGGTCAGCCTTCACTATGAGACAACCACGACGTACATGTCATTATCGATGGGAGGCACGAAGGCTCCAAAGAATGACGTCAAAATAAACATCGTCTTGGATTCCACTCTCATAGATGAGTACAATAAGGCGAACTATGACGTAGATGTCGAGAAATATGCAGTTGTCATGCCTGCTGATAAATACGAGATATCCAGCATGACATGCGTAATAAAATCTGGCGAGGTGCTTGGCACTATCCCTGTCACGATTCACCCCGCAGGCCTGTCTCCAGACAAGGATTACATCATTCCTGTGAGAGTCCTTTCCTATGATGGCGCCGAACTTCATCCAGACAAGAGTTCGCTTCTGCTTAAGATAGCGATAAAGAATCAATGGTCTAATTCAAGCGGAATAGGTTATCAGATGGTGGGAAACAGAAAACTCTTGCCGGATGGGTCTCCTATCAATATGCCTGGAACCAAGACGATTCATTGCTGGACTGCGAACAGCGTGAGGATGATGCCCGGGAATGAGACTTTCAGCAAAGACAAGCACACCTTGGAGGCAAAGGCGATGATAGCGTACATCGATGCCGCGGCCGATGCGAAAGGCTATCACAAGATTACGCTGAAGCCTTACCGGGATATTAAAGTGACGCAGCTGGACGATGACCCTGAATATCCTAACGTGTACGGAATCATAGACGATGGGTACAATACCTATAAGACCTTCCTGCTGCATTACAAGTATCAGATAGGAAATGATGTATATGAGATGCGGGAGGAGACGAGGGTTCTATATTCGGAGGATAAGGATGTGGACGAGGGTTTCACTATCATAGAAACAAAAAAGTAGGAGGCAGACATGAAAAAAATAATATTGAATATATCGTTGGTATCCTTGTTGGCGCTTTCTGCTTCATGCGACAACTTCCAAAGGACGGATGTTTACCCAACCATCACAGTGGATCACAGTTCCGTTACGTTGTTTGAAGGGGACGAGATTCAGCTGACGGCTAGTCCGTCCAGTCTTAAGTTCAAATGGTCTACGAGCGACGAATCCATTGCCACGGTCGACAATTCAGGCCTGGTCAAAGCCATAAAGCAGGGCTCTGCGTCCATTTTATGCGAATCGGGAGACATATCGTTCGAGACTGAGGTCTACGTAAGCAAAAAGGTTGCACTGACCGACGTTGCCATGAAGTGCGACAGCCTGATCGAGCTTGCAATCGGTGCCACTGTCACCATTCCGGTGTACATGGTTCCATCGGATGCCAACGACGTTCCAGCTACGGATTTCGGCTGGTGGTCTGATGACGAGAATATCGCCAGGGTAAGCCAGTCCGGAGTCGTAAAGGGCATAGGCACAGGAACTACGAAAATCCACTACCGCAAGGGCTCGTTCGCCAAGTTTGTGACCTTTGACGTTCAGGTTACCTTCCCGTTCGTGAAGGGGCATCCGTTCGTTATCAGCAAAGATGAGCCTGCCGTCATCTGGTTCAGGGATTTCGACCGCGGAGGAATGAACGTTGCGTTCTACGACACCGGCGGCGGTGGCGGAAACACTTACCGCGCCCAGCATGGTGACCCTACAAGTTCAATGGTGACCATCGAAGATGGCGGCAACATCGGCTATCTTGCCAGTGGAGAATGGTACATCTATTCCATAAGCGTGAAAGATGCGGGAACCTACAAGATTACCATAAACGCTGCATCTGGTAGTGGCGGCTCTCAGGGCATGTATCATTTTGAAATCGACGGAGTCAAGGCTACCGAAACCATGCCGATTCAGGGCAGCGGCAACTGGGGACAATTCATCAATGATGATTCATTCCAGATTACCCTACCGGCTGGCGATCACAAGCTGAAATTCTTCGCCGATACTGGTTCTCATAACCCTAAGCACATGACTTTCACTTATATTTCCGAATAAACGTAGGAATTGCCATTCTCAAAGCCTTGGAAACCCGAAATTCCAAGGCTTTTTTCAATATATTCACTATATTTATAAGATTTTTTTCAAACACTCTGATATGAAAAAAATATTCTTGATTTTTGATGCATCCAATATTAATCAGCAGGAAGATTTTGTGATAGCATTGAACGGTTTACTATCTATGTTGTCCTAAGAACACATCCGCACACCAACTTTGGCAGTTTTAAACTATATCATTACGGCATGAAAAGAAACCTTGACAAACCGGACTATCGTTCGATGAACGAGGCCAAACTCAAACTTGAACTCGCAGGACTCGAGCAGCGGATTCTCGGAATCACCGGCGATTCCCTCGACTACCAGCACTACCGCCGGTTCCTTAATTGGAGCCGGAACGAGATGAAGGTCTTCCGCTGGAAACCGCACTCCTGCAGCGCTGCCGGGACTACTTCGAGGACTATGCAGATGAAGTCCTTGACAAGGTCGGCATTTCAGACGTTGACAGTTATCTTGAGACCCTGAAACACAAAATCGATAATCCCTACCAAAAATGACACTCAAAGACCTGATACTCTAATATGATTTCGAAACCCTGCCTCTCCACAGCTCCCAGCAAAAGATCGAGGAGAAATCGGATGACACCCACACCGTCTACAGATACCGACTGGTCCCGACCTTCGACTTCAAGCAGGGACTGCTGAGACTCGGGCCCTCTGTCGAAGTGCTGGAGCCGAAAGAGCTGCGCGACGAAATGGTTGATGACATCAGGAGGATGGCAGGGAATTATAAGATTTAGCCTCTATGGTAATAATTTCAAAAACAGTGCGTAATAAGTATGCTATTGAAGAGCTTCAACCAACATACTTATTACGTTTTTATTTTCCACAAATGGATTGAAGACGTTATTCCATAAATCTTTCGCCAAACCCTCTGCATCCTGTATAGCCCTGAACAGGCATTCTTCCTCAAGACTACAAGAATCACTGCTGTCATCTTGGAAAAACACCTTTGCCGGAATTGTCTTCATAAACGGATACCACGCATTTTCCCCACTCTCATGAAAGCCATTGGCCGTCAGAAAGCCTTTCAAATCGGCATTGGCATTAACATTCCCAATAAAATCTTCAGGAGCAATTTTAGAAGGATCAATCCATATCCCCGCTCCTCGTTTATACCAAGACCAGTGGCTCCACTCTATACAAATACTCAGTGAATAATGTTTCTGTAAAACAATGGATATATAATCATCCTTAGCATCATACTTCCAACCGACTCCGGACAAATTGGATTCAGCAATTATCCTCATCTCAGTCAATAGACGACTCTTCAGTTCGCGGACCATCATGTCCTTCATATTGGAGAGTTCCACAAACGAGTTCCAGTCTTCTGCAGTTTTAAAAAAACTCAAAACCTTCTCTATCTCATTCATTTCCTTATAACTGTTTACAATATTCAATATATTGGGCAATCAGATTTCGAAGCGGAGTATTCTCTGCCGACAGTCCTTTCATACATCCTCCTAACCACTTAGGGATATCCGTGTGAAAAGTCATCACTTTTGGTTTCATCGGTAGTTCTTCCGGCAAGTCTTCAGGATAGTCAACCGGACGTGAAGTTGAATTGGAATTAATCTGTTTGGTTACATCCGGCACCAAATAAACTATTTTGTACTCAGGGTGCTCCTTATAATAAGATCCTTTGCAATCCTCATTGTCCTTGTGAATATTCTCATACCAATACCGGTACAATTGGTTAGGTTGATCTCCTGCCCAATTGGATTTGTTCTCAATTATGACAGCGCCTAACGGATTCAGTCTTCTTAACAAAACATCCACACGCCCTTCTTCAGCCGTTATTATCCATTCCTCATTGCCTTTGTCCTTCTCAAAACCAATATACTCCAAAAACGCAGACAAGAACAATTTGCCTTGTCCATGCATCGGATTATCCGAAAGGAAAAAATGCAGGATTCGGCTATGGATGGGTTCACTTATGCCGGAAAACTCATTCCAAAGGGAAAACACATTGACGTACTTGCCCATCTTCGTATTGGACATCCTCTCCGCCTTGATTTCTTTCATGATTGAACTGCACAGTTCAATCGTCTTCCGATATTTTTCCAATTTTTCTTCCATAATTTACAAATTAATCAAATGCGGCTCAAGCAGCATGCCGTAATGCTCGTCCATCATGGCAGCATTGG